>SDBV01010657.1_pt1 | contig 12022 bp, 9 predicted proteins | sample 2277081 | NCBI WGS metagenome assembly SDBV01 (sample SAMN10402039, study PRJNA504765) | marine sediment metagenome | isolation source: marine sediment core GS10_PC15, 223 cmbsf | place: Arctic Ocean: Southern Knipovich Ridge | collected 2010 | reverse complement strand
AAAGAAGTGCTAGCGCGCGTTTTCCCCCTAGGGGGAAAGGATATTATAAACTTCTAATAAAGGGAGGCTATTAGGACATTTGTGCTTTGGAGGAATTAGGACCTTTCTACTTTGCTCTAACAGCAAATTATAACATAAATAGAAATAAGTAATAAAAAAGCAATCAAATGGATGAAATAGATACTAAAAAATATTTAATAAATAAAATAAATAATTTAAAAACAATAAAAGATTCATCAAATTGGTCTGTAGATTTATCTGAATTTTTTAAATCCTATAAATCTGAAGAACCCTTTAAAACCGCTTTAAAAAAAATTTTAAAGCTTATAAAAATTCCTCCATAGAGCTTTTACAATTGTTAAAGTACTTAAAAAAAGAATTATATGAAATAAATAACTTACCAAAATTTCCTTACTCAATTAGAGAATTTTCTTATAAAAATCTTCAAAATCCATTCGAAGAACCCGAAAAACATTTTCCTGAAGATATTCATGAATTAAAGTCAGGAAATATGTCAGGAAATATTTAATTAACTATTACATACATAAAGGTCATGCAAGAAATGTTTGATGATTTAGACATATAATGCTCATTATAGATTTGCATAGATTTTTAGAAACGGCAGAATTGGGGCATAAATGAAAAAGGCAGTTAAGCTTTGTTACCTAACTGCCTCTAGATCAAAACTCCGGGTGTAAGATTCGAACTTACGACCAATGGATTAACAGTCCACTGCTCTACCGCTGAGCTAACCCGGAATATCTATACATGCAACAAATTTAGTAAAAACCGTGATTTTTATCAATTTCTTTTATAATAACTTTCAAAATGCTACCCTATTTATTAAAAAAAAGTTTTATGGATACACTTCAAGGATACATCGAATACATCACTTTTTCTAATACCGATAACGGTTTTTTAATCGCTAAATTCAAAGAAAAACAAAAAAAAGATTTAACGACAATAATTGGAGTAATGCCATCTGTTCAACCGGGAGAAGCTCTCTCTATTGAAGGAGAGTGGAAAAATCACGCTACTTTTGGGAGGCAATTTGAAGTAAAAAATTTTGTTATTGAAATCCCCTCTGATATTGTTGGAATCCAAAAGTATTTAGAATCAGGCCTTGTTAAAGGAATAGGTCCTGTTTATGCAGAGAAGATCGTAGAAAAGTTTGGAAAAGAGACTTTAGATATTATCGATGAAAAACCACATAGATTATTAGAAGTTGAGGGTATTGGAAAAAAACGAATCGAAATGATCCGCAAAAACTGGGAAGATCAAAAAATAATTAGACAAGTCATAATATTTTTAAGAACATATGGAATATCACCTACATATGCTCAAAAGATTTACAAAATGTATGCTAATGCATCTATTCAAAAAGTAAAAGAAAACCCATATATTTTAGCAAGAGACATAACGGGTATTGGATTTAAAATAGCAGATAACATCGCTGAAAAGTTAGGGTTTGAAAAAACATCCCCATTGAGAATCTCATCTGGAATTGAGTATGTGTTATTTGAGCTGACAAGTTCAGGGCATACTTGTTATCCATTAGAAGACTTTCTAAAAACAGCTCAAAAAATACTAGAAGTTGAAGATACTTTAATAAAAAAGGAGCTAGAGTCTCTATTTCTGAAAAAACAAGTTATAAAAGACTTTCTAGATAAAAATGGAGAGAAAAAAGAATTTATTTGGCTTCAATCCTTTTATTTTTTTGAACAAAACATAGCAAAAGAACTAAATAGAATAAAAAAAACTTCTAGCAATTTAAGAGTTATAAATACTGAAAAAGCAATTTTATGGTCAGAGAAAAAATTAAACATAGAATTAGCTCAAAATCAAAAAATAGCAATAAAAGAGTCTATTGACAAAAAACTACATATAATAACAGGTGGACCTGGTACTGGAAAAAGCACAATTACAAATGCTATTTTAAAAATATTAGAAGTGGTAACTCTAAAAATATACTTATGTGCACCGACGGGAAGAGCTGCTAAAAGATTATCAGAGATAACGAAAAAGAAGGCCTATACAATCCACTCTCTATTAGAGTGCGACTTTTCATCCAAAGGATTCAAAAGAGATGAAAATAACCCTCTAAAATGCGATCTAATAATAGTTGATGAAGCTTCTATGATCGATACTCTTTTATTATACCATCTTTTAAAAGCAATCCCCTCAAATGCAAAAGTAATATTTATTGGAGATATTGATCAATTACCATCTGTAGGAGCTGGAAATACTCTAAAAGATATGATAGCTTCTGATAAAGTTTACTTTACAAAACTAACCGAGATTTATAGGCAAGCTAAAGACTCTAAAATAATTCTAAATGCCCACCTAATAAATCAGGCAAAAATGCCAGATATTCATACAGATAAAAACTCTGATTTTAGATTTATTTATTTAGAAGATTTAGAAGAGATCGAAAAAAAGATTTTATATTTAGTTGAAAAAGAGCTCCCTAAAAGAAATTTCCACTCCTTAGATGACATTCAAGTAATAGCTCCGATGAAAAGAGGAAAGGTTGGTATTGAGAATTTAAATTTAGTTTTGCAAAACACTCTAAACCCCTCTTCTAAACCGCTATTTAGATCAGGCAGACGTTTTCATGTAAAAGATAAGGTCATGCAAATTAGAAATAACTATCAAAAAAATGTATTCAATGGTGATATTGGTAAAATTCTACATATCGATACTATTGATCAAAGAATGGATATTGGATTTGATGAAAATGTCGTCTCATATGATTTTTCAGAGCTCGATGAAATTAATTTAGCATACTGCGTTAGCGTACATAAATTTCAAGGATCAGAGTGTCCATGCATTATTATGCCAATTCATACAACTCATTATAAACTACTTCAAAAAAACCTCTTATATACAGCTATAACTAGGGGTAAAAAACTAGTTATTCTAATAGGCACCACAAAAGCTTTATCTATTGCAGTAAAAAATAAAGAGGTCTTAAAAAGATATACTGGCTTGGAAAATGCTATTAGAAATATAGGATCAAAAGCTCAAGAGACATTCCTGCCGGGATTTTAAATTTAAGGTTGACGTTTTAAAAAATTCTATAGATGACATTATCATATTACGCTCACATGATAAAAAACCATTGTGAAAAAATAATTCGATATATAAGATATAAGTCTATAATTAAAAACTAGAAGGCACCATGTTAAAAATTATTTATCCAGCGTCTTTCTTAGAAGATATTGCCTTCAATAAAAAAAATCAGCCAAAAACGAATATTTTAAAAGAAACCACTGCACGAATTGTAGCTCTAGTAGCTCCATTATTATTTGCTTACCAAACTACTTTTCTTTTTTTTATTGGCATCGTCGATTTTTTAGCACCAAGGATTTCTAAACCATTTCAATACAAAAAAGACTTTAGTAGAAGTTTTAATTTCGCCAAAAGCTTATTATCTGCAACATTGGAAATACCCGAAAAATTATTTTATGGTTCAAAATCATCCCCAAATTATTTAAAAATACTTAACAGATATGATTTTGAAAAGCTTAAAACAGATCTTACTCTTGACTCTATGGATTTTTTAGGGATAGTACGTTAGTTCATTCGAGTTAATCCAAATTTTAGACAGTTAAAAAAGAAAAAGCCAATCGATATAAGATCAACTTGGAATGTCGCATTAAAATGCTCAGGAATTAAAAATTTTCGTTTTCATGACTTTGAGACATTGCTGTACATCTTATTTGGAAATGAGATACTCTCATTTAAGTGATAGTCATTTATCAGAGGTTGTTTCTAAGATGAATGAGAAGATTTTAAGTTAAAATAATATTTTTAATTAATACATTATAATTATTCTGGCATTAAATCTTTTGGAGAACATTTTAAAGCCATTCCCAAAGTCATAACATCCTCTCAAAGTGAGGAGCTTGATAATTGTGAGCAGCCCTGAGGGCTGCCAATAAAATAAAAGCTAATTTTGTTTAAGAAAAATGGCCTGACGTTTTTTCTCATATTTTTTTTTAATACTCTCTTTCCTTAGAATCTTTAAATAAGTATAATATAAGCCTTAAAAAGTAAAAAAATATGACAGAAAAAGATCTTTTAAAAAAAGAAGTAGAAAAAAGACGAACCTTTGCGATTATCTCTCACCCTGATGCCGGGAAAACAACTTTAACAGAAAAGCTTTTGTTATACTCTGGCATGCTAACAACAGCGGGAATGGTAAAAGGCAGAAAAGGAAGAAAGGCTGCAGCTTCTGATTGGATGGCAATGGAGCAGGAAAGAGGAATTTCTATAACCTCTTCTGCTATGCAATTTAGTTATAAAGATGTAATCATTAATGTTTTAGACACCCCTGGCCATGAAGATTTTTCAGAAGATACATATAGAACTCTTACTGCTGCTGATTGCGCTATTATGGTAATCGATGCATCCAAGGGAGTTGAAAAACAAACTTTAAAATTATTTGAAGTCTGCCGTTTAAGAGAGATTCCTGTTTTGACATTTATAAATAAAATGGATCTCTATGGCCGCAATCCTATAGATTTGATGAGTGAAGTTGAGAATGTTTTAAAGATTGATTCCTATGCCATGAACTGGCCGATTGGATCGGGAAAAGAATTTCAAGGGATTGTCGATAGAAGAAAAAAACAATGCCAATTTTTTTTAAGAACCCCAAAAAGCGGATCTCAAAAAACAGATATTTTTACTTATCCTTTGGATAGCGCGGAAACTAAAAGCAAACTATCTGAAATGGAATATAAAGAACTTTTAGAAGAGATAGAACTTTTAGAATTAGCTGGCAATAGCTTTTCTATAAAAGATTTTTTAGCAGGCAAAGTCACTCCTGTTTTTTTTGCATCGGCTTTAATAAATTTTGGAGTAGAATTTTTCTTCGATGCTTTTATTCATTTAGCACCTTGCCCTCATAAACGAAAAGCTAATCTTATTGATGGCATGGAGATAGAAATTGACCCTGTTAAAGACCCATTTAGTGGCTATGTTTTTAAACTACAGGCCAATATGGACAAACGCCATAGAGATAGCACAGCTTTTATCAGGATTTGCTCAGGACGTTTTGAAAAAGATCTAGTTGTAAAAAACACAAGGCTTAAAAAACAGATCCGTTTATCAAGACCACATGGAATGCTCGCCGGTCAAAGAACAACGATTGAGATTGGATACCCGGGAGATATTATAGGAGTAATCAACCCCTCTTTTTTTTCAATAGGAGATACCATTTCACTATCTGGAAATTTTAATTTTAAACCATTACCACAGTTTCAACCTGAGCTTTTTGCTAGAATTCAACCAAAAGATGTAGGAAAAAGAAAGGCCTTTGATAAAGGAGTCCATCAGCTTATCGAAGAAGGCGCTATTCAAATGCTAAAAACAGATCAGGGAGATCTAATTTTTGCTGCCGTTGGTCAACTGCAATTTGAAGTTATGCAATATCGTTTAAAAGATGAATATAAAGTTGAAACAATTTTTACTCCCCTGTCTTATAAATGCAGTGCATGGATTTTAGGAGATATAAAAACTTTTAAAAAATCAACAACATCTAGACTTGTAAAAGATAGACATGACCATCCTATGGTAATATTCGACAGCACATTTGATAAGCAATATACAATAGATAAAAACCCCGATCATAGATTTGTTGATGTCTTATTTTAAAAAGAGATAGACCTCTTTGTGGTTACTTTCTGAAAAGACTGGTTTAAATAGATGCAAATAAACATTTTTAACTTAACTGCAAACAAAAGAATGGTGTTTTTAAAGATTTTTTTTTGCTATACTAATCTGCTCATTTAATAGAGAGGTCGCATGTTAGTAAAATTTGAAATTTCATATACTGGAAAAGCACACTGTCAGAGCCGCCAAGTCGAATGCATTTCGGTTGAATTAGAAGGTGTTGTTAAAAAAATAGAAGCCTATATTGATGGAAGAATTAATGAAGAACAGATCTTAAAGTATAGAGTTCAAGATGAGAAGGGATCTCGCATTTTAGATACTATCTCAATAGCTTCTGATCAGCTTCCAACTATTAAGCTTAAAGCTAGAGCTTTGGGAACCTTCGAAGCTCATAACCATTTGATTATGCATGACGATGGGTCTATCTCAAAAGAAGAGCGCTTCTTCTATGATAAGCTTCCAATTGATATCTTAGAATTACCTAAATTCGAAGATGGAAAACGTTACCGCATACGAGTTATAAATAATGATCAAAAACTGAAGGCTATATTTAGTGAAGTTGTAAATACAAGGCCTCAAGAAACGACAGAGGATAGAGTACAAGCTCAATTTGAAGCTGGAGCGAAAGGGATTGGTTTTGATGAAGAGACAGATCTAATATTGGCGGCAAAAGAGGGCCATATAGAAAGGCTTAAAGAATTATTACAGCAAGAAGATATCGATGTTAATGCTAAAAATGAATTTGATCGTTCAGCTCTTACATATGCGTCGAGAGAAGGCCATTTAAAAATAGTTCAAATATTACTACAACAAAAAGGAATTGAGATTAGTATCGAAGCTCTAATAATTGCGTTGAGAGCAGGCCATTTAGAAATAGCTCAAGAATTATTACAGACGGATATAGATGTTAATGAGAAAGATAATTATGGAGATACAGCTCTAAGTTGCGCATCAGATGATGGTCATCTAAAAATAGTTGAAATATTATTACAGCGAGATAATATTGATTTTAATGTAAAAAATTCCTTTGAAGCTACACCTCTTATATTGGCATCAAGAAGCGGCTATTTAGAAATAGTTGAATTATTATTAAAGCAAGAAAAAATTGATATTACAGTTAAAGATTCAGAAGGAAATACAGCTCAAATGATAGCAAAAAAATATGGTAATACTGAAATAGTTAAACTTTTAGAAGATTATAAAAAATCGAATTCCTATGCTGCTAATTATTCAGAAAAAATAACTCGACTCAGCAAAGGCTTAGATGGAGCTGAGAAAATTAAAAGTGAACTTGAAGAACTTGAAAAAAACTCAAAAAATTTAGATCCTCAAGAGATGGATTTAAAACTCCGTGAATACCAAGATAAACTGGATAAAATTGAAAAAAAATCTAAACACACCGAAGATGATCCTTTTATTTCAAATGAGTATTTAAAAGGACAGACTCACTCTTCTACCTCACATGATATCTCAGTAGCACTAAGTAATTCTTCTCCTGAAGAAAAGATATTGTCTCTTATCGATACTCTCATAGTTGAAGATGAAGAAACAGAGAATCCATTAAATTATATTTCCCATTATGAAGGTAAACCTGAAGAAGCAATAAAAAAATTGGCAAAAATATATTCTGTCAAGAAGAATCATTTGATGCAAGCTTTAGCAAAGGGCTACTCTTCGGAAACAATTAAGATTATGTTAGATCAAGCTATTGAGAATGATAAAAACTTGGATACAGAAGATATCGTATATTCTTATCTATCAGATCTTTCTAATTTCGATGAGGATATAATTTTAAAATTCATTACACACGCGAGTGAAATAAGATATTATCAACTTGATTCTGCATTTGAATTAAAACTCTCTGAAAAAATTATATCTGCTATTGTTGATAAAGTTGACAAGCTTGACTATTACACATGGAATAACATTATAGCTGAATCATCTTGGGATGCCTTTCTACAAAAAAAGAAAGAAAGTTTAGGTGATGATTTTGCTATAACACGAGAAATTAGTGAAGAATACTGGAATCTTTATAAAGATAAGCCTAAACCCTATCTTCCAAACTTAACATCTTTTTCCGATTTATTTATTCTAAAGATTTATGAGAGAACCAAAAGACCTTTAAAGGATTTGGTAGGACAGGTAAATGAAAAGACTTTAAAGTCTCTTTTCGAGCATTTAAAAGAAAGAAAAAAAGAAATTAGTCTTGAAGATTTTAAAAGCGTTTTATTATATGGTTATTCCGATCAGATGGCTTTACTCATATGCAATACATTCCAAAAAGGTCAAATAGATAATCAAACACTACAAATTGCCAAAATGAGAAATTATTCTCGGATAGTAATTCAGAGCATTGAACAAAAGCTCGAACCATCATCATCATGCACGATCATGTAATTTTTACATTTTTGAAATAATCTCTCTCTAGAGATATGAATAGGAGTTTATTGATGTCTTATTTTAAAAAGCGTTAGACCCTTGATCTTTTTTCACCTAAAACTAATTTAGCAAACACTCGCCCCTATTTCCATATCTTGAATAAAAGGAATCTCCAAACTATCATCATCCTCGCCAGAGGCTAAGATCATACCATTGCTCTCAAAACCCATAAGTTTTGCTTTTTTGATATTAACGACAACAATGACTTTTTTATTTAGAAGCTCATCAGGGTTAATGCTTTTAGCAATACCTGAGATAATCTGTCTTTTCTCAAACCCCAAATCCACTTGTAGCTTTAAAAGCTTTTCACTTTTTTCTATTTTCTCTACTTCAATTATCTTTCCAACTCTCATATCGATTTTATCAAAATCCTTATAAGAGATCTCATTTTTAAGATCTGGAATAGATTTTTTAGGCATGTTTTGATCATCAGATTTTTCTTTTAATTTATCCATCTCTTCTATCACCTTTTCATCTTCTATTTTTTGAAAAATCACCTCAGGAGGAGGTAACTTGTTACCCTCTTCTAGGCTCAAATTTTTTACACTATCCCATTTTTGTTGAGATAGATTTGTAACATTTCCTGTCATCTCCCATATTTTTTGAGAAGATGTTGGAATTATTGGGTTTGAAATTAAAGCTAGAGCTTTTATGCATTTTAAGCATAAGTTCAGTGAGGTATAGAGCTCTTCTTTTTTTGATTCGTCTTTAGCTAAAACCCAAGGTTTTTTATGATCGAAATAAACGTTAGCTATCTGAGATAGCTCCATAATTATTTGAGTTGCTTTTCTAAGTTTGTAGTTTGAATAAGCTATATCTATGTCAGTTATGCTTTTATTGATATCATCTAAAAACTTTTGATCCATAGCATCTAGGGAATAACTTTTTGGTATTTTTTTATCTGCAAATCTCTGAATAAAAGTAAGCGTTCTATGAATAAAATTCCCAAATTTACCAACTAGCTCAGAGTTGCAATGCATCTGAAAATCCTTCCATAAAAAATCAGAGTCATGAGTCTCTGGCGCAATAGCTGCTAAATAAAATCTAATTTGATCTGTAGTGAATTTTTCAAAAAAGCTTTTTAGATCGATATACCATTTCTCTGATTTTGAAAATTGTCTTTTTTCTAACATTAAAAATTCATTAGCCGGAAGATCATCTACTATCTTATATGGCTGTTTTTGCCCCATAAGCATAGCTGGAAAAAATACCGCATGAAATGGAATGTTATCTTTTCCTATGAAATTTACTAGTTTTGTTTTTTCATCAAACCAGTAATCTTTGTATTTCTCTTTTTCACCAATTTTTTCTGCCCACTCCATTGTAGCTGAGATATAACCGATCGGAGCATCAAACCAAACATATAAAACTTTACCCTTGGCTTCGTCTAAAGGAACCGGAACGCCCCATGTAGAGTCTCTTGTAATAGCTCTCTCTCTTAGATCTTTGATATATTCTTTTGAAAAGTTTAAAACATTATCTTTCCAGTCTTTATCTTTTATCCAAGTAGATAGCTTATCTTTAAACTTATCAAATCTCATATACCAATGCTTCGATGGTTTTAAAATGAGTTTAGAATTTGTTAGTTTAGATCTTGGATTTTTTAATTCTTTAGCATCAAAAGTTCTTGAGCACTTTGGACACTCATCGCCTCTAGCGAATTCATATTCACATTTAGGGCAAGTACCTATCACATATCTATCTGCTAAGAACTTATTTTCTTTTTCAGAAAAAAGATGATCTTCTGTCTTAGCTTCAATATATCCACTATTATATAAATCTAAAAAAAACTCTTGAGAGAGTTTTTTATGGGTCTCAGTAGTTGTTCTAGAATAATGATCAAAAGAAAAGTTTAATTTTTCAAAAAAGTTTTTGATCATTTCATGATAAATATCGACATGCTCTTTAGGAGTTCTATTGGCTATCTCTGCGCTCAATGTTATTGCAACGCCGTATTCATCAGATCCACAAATATATAAAACATCTTTGCCCTTTAATCTTTCAAATCTAGCATATACATCAGCAGGCAAGTAAGCTCCAGCTATATGACCAAAATGAATAGGTCCATTAGCATATGGAAGCGCTGATGTTATAAGAACTTTTTTTTTCATCTATGATTCTTGTGGCTTAAACTCATCAGGTAGTTTCACAAGCTCATCGATAACTTCAACAAGCGTTACATACTCTTCTCTTGCAATTCTTTCTTTTGCAAGTTTAATACCAAAGTTCGATAAATCAAAAAAACTTTTAAACTTATATTTTAATCTTTCATTAGTTAGATATGTTGGTTGTCTCAAGGTTTACTCCCAATATTTTAAATTTTTAACTTTATGCTCTTCAGCAATAAAAACAGATCTAAGCTCCTCATAGGATTTATCAAGATCTATGTTTGTTATATTATAATCATAATTCGGGATTTGTTTCATCTCTTCATTTGCCCAAGAGAGTCTTTTTTCAATCTCCTTATCATCTATATCTGCTCTTTTTTTCATTCTCTCTTTTAATGTATCAATGCTAGGTGGTGAAATAAAAATATATGTACTCTCAATTTTATTTTTTAATTTCATAGCTCCCTGGGTATCTATCACCAAAACCACATGTTTTTTTTCATTTAAATTTTTCTCAACAAAAGTTTTTGATGTCCCATAGTAGTGATCAAATACCTTCGCATACTCTAAAAAATCATTCTCTTTTATCTTTTTTTCAAACTCTTCTTTAGTTACAAAAAAATAGTCAACCCCCTCTTTTTCATCTTTCCTTGGCTCTCTTGATGTAAAAGAGACGCTCTCTATTATGGATTTAAATTCTTTTGTGAGCATTCGAGTAAGCGTTGTTTTACCAGTTCCAGCTGGAGCGCTAATTATAAAAAACAGTCCCCTTTTTAAATTTCCCAAAACTTTTTGGCTCATAAAAATCACTCTATGTTTTGTAGTTGTTCTTTAATTTTTTCAATTTCATCTTTTATTACAACGGCTGCTCTTGAAATATCTGCATCAGATGCTTTAGAAGCTATCGTATTTGCCTCTCTTAAACATTCTTGAAGCAAGAACTCTAGTTTCCTGCCAACAGAGGCTTGCTTCGCTTTTAAAAGCAGTAAAAACTCTTTAAGATGATTATCCAATCTTAGAATCTCTTCAGTGATATCTATCTTATCTGCAAAAATAGCAACCTCTTTTAAAAGCCTATCTTCAATTTCTGATTTATCTCTAAAAATATCTTCAAATTTTGTTTTCAATCTTTTTTCAAAGTTTTTCTTTGTAATTGGCGCCTTTTTTTGAATAGATGAAAGCTGTTTTTTTATTGAAGCTATTCTTTTCTCTAAATCTACTTTAATTACCAAACCCTCTTTTTTTCTCATTTGAATGACATTATTAATTGCTTTTTCAACTGAGTCAAAAATCATTTTCTTTAAAGAAGCTACATCTTTTATTTTCTCTTCTGGAATATATTTTGTTTGAGAGAGCAAAAAACCTAGAGTTATCTCATCTTTTTTAAAACCCAAATCTTTAGATAGTTTTTCCCATCCCATTTTTAAGTTTTTTAAATAAGCAGAGTTTGGAAGCATCGAGGAAATATTTTTATCGCTTGGTGAAAACTCAAATTTTAAAGAGACTTGGCCTCTTACGATTTTTGAAGATATGTATTTTCTGATCTCTGTTTCAAAAGAGCTAAAAACTTTTGGAAGAAAAATGTTCACTTCCAAAAATCTTTTGTTAACAGTCGTTATTTCTAGAGTTAGCTTTCCAACTTTTGAAGAAACTAAAGAGGCTCCAAAACCTGTCATAGAATTTATCATTTAAAACCCTTAAAATATTTTCCTTCTATAAAATAGTATCATAAAATAGTTGAGAAAAGTCAAGAGATCAAAAAAATTTACCTAAATAAACAAATATCGCTAGAAACACTA
>SDBV01010656.1_pt1 | contig 12022 bp, 11 predicted proteins | sample 2277081 | NCBI WGS metagenome assembly SDBV01 (sample SAMN10402039, study PRJNA504765) | marine sediment metagenome | isolation source: marine sediment core GS10_PC15, 223 cmbsf | place: Arctic Ocean: Southern Knipovich Ridge | collected 2010 | reverse complement strand
CAGCGAGTGACTGCGGCAATGAACGATTTGGCCAAGTTGAGAGAGAGCTAGAGAGCACGCTTCCTACACGTGCCGCCAACCCACTCAGACGGTGCAAGCGATGGAACAGGAAGCATCTCTGGGGAGCATTCCCAAGATGCTCCGAGTGCAAGAATCCGTTACCAACCGACCGGTCGGTAACACGGACCATCGCTTGACCGACCCCACATGTTGTGGTCAGAGGATTGGCGACGTTGTGTCGCCCACAAAGCAGAAGGACAGGGTGAGGCACTCAGACAAGCCCGCATTCGACATCAATCGGTACCTTGTAGTCAACAAGTGCGATTCCGAAGAAGGTGTTGGATGATTCGACCCCTCCGACTAGTAGCGCTGGCACATTGCCCTTCTCGTCAACAATGGGTGCGCCGCTGCAGCCCTTGTATCGCTCGTCTACCACACAAGAGGAAGGTGGCCTGAACTTGTAGAGATCATCTTCTCGTCCGACGTACTTCATTCCACTGACGAACCTTTCCTGTTGAAAGAGGTAGAGGCCATCGATGAGTTGTGGATGCGCAAGCCCGTAGAAACCGTACTCGGCGTCTTCTGTCGGCAAGTCGTTCAGTTCGGATTCGAGGATTAGCTTGGGTATGCGTTCCGTCAGAGCCAACGTCTCAGGATCAAACACGAGATGCAAGGGAGCGACCTCCTCCGGGAGTACCACGAACGAGAAATCAACGTCCTTGAATGCCCCGGTGGCTATGTTCCCTCTCTTCATGAAGGTCATGCCTCCGAGTGGGCAGACTAACACGCCTTTGCTTGGCTCGAAGTCAAGTTCTATTGCCCACCGACCTTCTCTTGTCGCGTGAGAGACAGTGAGCAGAATGAGCTTCCCTGCGTAGCGGACGATACAGCCTGATGCCATGCCGCAAGGCATGTTGTTCTCGTCGAGCTTCTTCAGTGAAACGCTGGACAGCATGACGTGCCTAGACCCTCTGCCTGGGTTTGAGTGGCTCATCGAACACCCCCTTTCCGATCACCGCCTGTACTCTGGATGCCAACCTCACACGCCCGAAGCAATAGAGGGTACAGCCGCCATTCGGTCGTGCAAGTGTGGGTAGAGATGACTGAAATGGGCTTGCCTGGCTCCCCGAGCGCAAGGGGCAGCGATGCCGGGTCCTCGCCAGAGGAGCCATGGGCGGCATCCTCGTCGAGTTTGAGGACGTCCTCCACGAGGGGGGCTTCCGCTACGTCGAGCACAACAGCGGCAACGAGGGACGGGAGGAACTCGCCCGGGTCGAGGAGGAGACGGAGATCGAAGAAGCCCGCCAGCCGACGCCGGTGCGTGATGTCGCCATTCATCTTCATCGTGAACCGGAAACCGGGCGGGGTGCGCTCCCGCCACGACGCGCAGACCTTGGCCCGCGGCATGTGATAGTAGCTGGCGTTGATCTCGACGGTGCCGAAATGCTGGCAGTACTGCTTCAGCCAGTCTCGCCGCCGCATCTCTTCGGGGTAGAGCACCCCGACCCAGTGATCGTAGTAGAACCCGGACGTGCCGAGGTAGAGCGTTCCGCTCGTTGGATTGCCGTTCACAGCGTCCTTTAGCCTTCGAGCGTCACCGTCTCCAGGACCCACGTCATGTCCTGCGCGCGCAGGCTGAGCTCATAGGCCGCACCCTCGGCCTCGACGGAGAAGTGACGCACGCGCGCGCCGGGAGGCCCGCTCACCCAGCGCGAGTTGACGCGCTCGACTCTGTAGGTGCGGTTGCCCCTCTTGAAGGCGATAGGGGCCGCCTCGCCATGGACGGCGAGTTGCGCAGAGAGGGGGCAGCGGACACCCGCCAGCTCGGAAGCCTCTTGACTCCTTGGTGATTATCCGTATGATCAATCACTTGACTATGCCCGCTGGACAGGCAAGGTTGCGGCAGTTGGAAACCGCGCGTGGGAGGATTCTCGATTGAATGCGCAACGCAATAGAGGAAAGCTCATCCAAGCGCTCAAGAAGCTCCGGAAACGAGCGGGCTACTCACAGCAGGCGCTCGCAGTCCGTCTGGGCATTGCCCTGCCAACTGTGAGCCGATGGGAAAACAAGCGGAGCAAGCCATCTCCGCTCGCGCTTGAGAAGATCGAGGCCTTCCTCCGCGATGTAGGCGAGGAGGGAGAACCCTTGCTGAAGGAGTTTTTCGGTGGGACAGCTCATGAAGGAATGTAGGCCAACTCGCGTGCCGGGGAGGGCAGGGAATGCTGCCCCGATTCCTGAGGAGTCTTGTCCGATGCATGAGGCGGTCGTGGCGGGCGAGGACTCCCGCGGCGTTGGCGCACATGGGGTCATCAATCCTCGGGGAGTGACCGTGGCGGGCCCGACCGCGCCACCACAAGCGGCTGGGGGTCCGAAATGGAGCGGAGACTGGGATGGTGGTAGGCAACCATCCTTCATAGACCTATTCTGTGGGGCGGGTGGCTTCACGTGGGGGTGGGTTCGCGCAGGATTCGCCCCGCTGGGGGCCGTTGACAACGATTCCTCCGCACTGCGAACGCACGAAGCCAACTTCGGCCATACACATTGCCGAACGGTGCATAGGGATCTTGACAAGACGCATGCGAAAGACCTGGCAGGGATGCTCGGCCTGAAACAGCGGGGTGTTTCGATCATTGTTGGTGGTCCTCCGTGCCAGGGCTGGTCCAAAGTCGGCCGCGGAAAGTTGCGTTCCCTGGGCAGGCTCGGGTACGACCTCTTGGCTGATCCTCGGAACACCCTGTATCGTCGTTTCATCGAGATGGTCGCATACCTCCAGCCGGCGGTCTGCGTCATGGAAAACGTACCCGGAATGCTGTCCATCCGCGGAGCGAACATTGCGGACGTTGTCAAGGTGAACTTCGAAGGCATCGAATACGCCTGCACCTACTCCCTGGTCAACGCCAAGAGCTTCGGTGTCCCGCAGGACCGGAACCGTCTCATCTTCATTGCCACCCGTGGCATCCCCCAGATAGAGGCATCCAAGCTGTGCGCCTTCTCCGAGCTTTTCCGCCATGAGGTTGTCCGTCTGGCGAGAGAGACAACCGTTGCGGACGCGATACGGGATCTCCCTCCGATAGCCAACGGGGCGGAGGAGGGCCCGCTCGTCTATCGGCGACGTCCCGGCAGGCAACCACGCTACGTTGAGATCATGCGCGAGGGAACCAACGGTCTTGTCACGGACCACGTGTGCCGACGGCAGAATGCCCAGGATGTGGAGGCCTTCGCCTCGATGCAGGAGGGGATGAAGTACTACGAGCTCGACAAGAAGTTCAAACGATACAGGGATGACATTTTTCGGGACAAATACAAGAAGCTGATCTGGAACCGACCGGCGTGGACGGTGACCGCCCATTTGAGCAAGGACTGCTACACCCACATACACCCCGGTCAGGCAAGGACCATCTCGGTGCGGGAGGCGGCCAGACTGCAGAGCTTTCCGGACAGCTTCCGATTCTGGGGGAACCTGGGCGACAGATTCCGCCAGATCGGCAACGCCGTGCCGCCCCTCATGGCTTGGGGGATCGCGGAATTCGTCAGGCGGCACCTTTCGAAGGGGGCACGCCCGTGAAGAAGAAGGCTGTGCGCAGAGGGTCCGCCACCTTGCGTCCGAGGGCCCGGATCGTTCGCACGATTGGCCGTGATCTCATCAGCAATGAGGTCGTCGCCCTAGTCGAATTGATCAAGAACGCCTACGATGCAGACGCCGGCAAGATCCGCATTGTATTCGAGGAACCGCTCGAACCCACGCAGGGCGGCATTCTCATCGAAGATGACGGTGTGGGGATGTCCCTCGACACGGTCAGGAAGGCATGGTTTGAACCGGCGACTGTTTCCAAGACTCGTGACACGATGACGCCTGGCGGACGCCGTGTCACGGGTGAGAAGGGGATAGGCAGGTTCGCCGCTGCGCGCATTGCCCAGGCCATGGAGGTGGAGACAGTCGCCAAGCGAAGCCGGAAGCTGGTCAGGGTCCGGTTTGACTGGGGTCGGTTTGATGATGAGAGTCTCTACCTCGACGAGGTCAAGTGCAAATGGGAGGAAGGCCCGGCTCCCAGGAACAGGAAGCGTGGGACGAGATTGCACCTGACCGGACTGAACGAGGCTTGGCGTGATAAGTCCTTTAGCCGCCTGCGCGGGGAGCTGTCCCGCTTGGTCTCGCCCAATCGCAGCAAGAACGATTTTGAGATGACCCTTGAGCTTCCGAAACGCTTCAAGGAGTTCTCCGGAACCGTCACTCCCCCGCCCATACTGGGCAAACCGTGCTACCGGCTTGTGGGCAGTATCGATGTGCAGGGGCAGATCGACGCGGAGTACACAGGTCCGGATGCGGAAGAACCTGTTGCTGTCAGTGAAAAGATTGCGCTGGCAAAGGGGCGGACCCCCGAATCCGGCCCCCTCAGCTTCGAGCTCCGCGTCTGGGACCGTGACCGCGACAGCCTGAATCCACTTGCCGACGAACTCGGCTCAACCGTGCGCAAGCTGCGCCAGGACCTGGATTCCGCCTGTGGAATCAGCATCTACAGGGATGATTTCCGCGTTCTTCTCGCGGACAACGACTGGCTTCGCCTCGACCTGCGAAGGGTGCAAAACCCGACGATGCGCCTCAGCAACAACCAGGTTGTCGGGGCCGTCTTCATATCGGCAGATGCCAACAAGGGGCTGCGAGACCAGACCAACCGGGAAGGCATTGTGAGCAGCCCCGCCTTTGACGATTTCAAGAAGGTGCTGGTTGACGTCCTGTCCAAGCTTGAGGTCAGGCGTGACACATTCCGCCGCGGCCAGCGCCCACAGCAGCCGGCCATCGGTCTGTTCAACGCACTGGACATCGCGCCGTTGCGGGATTACGTCGAGAGACGCTATCCGGATGATGCCGAGCTCAAGACGTTTCTTGGTGAGAAGACTCGGGATTTCGAGCACGGGGTCGCCGAAGTCCAGCAGGTCCTGGCCCGCTACCGTCGCCTCGCAACCCTGGGTCAGATCATCGACGTGGTCCTTCATGACGGCCGGACTCCCGTGGCCGCGATCTCAAATGAGGCTGCGCTGGCAAGACGTGACATTGACCGTGCCGGCACGAGTGCACCAGACGCCCAAGGACTCCTGACGCGCCTGTCCACGATCACCCAGCAGGCGGAAGTGCTCTCGACACTATTCCGTCGACTTGCCCCTTTCAGCGGACGCAAGCGCGGGCGTCCCGCGCAGATTACGGTGGAGAACATCCTTTCGGATTCGTTCGCGCTGTTCAGCAAGCGCATTGCTGAGCTGCATGTGGACATACGCCTGCCGACCGGCCAGACGGTGGTCACGGTGGATCAATCAGAAATGCAGCAGATATTCGTCAACCTGTTGGACAACTCGCTCTACTGGCTGGAGAAGGTCCCCCAGGACCGCCGCAGCATTGCCGTCGAGGTCTCGCCGCAGCCAGGGGAGTTGGTCATCCTCTTCTCGGACAGCGGGTCCGGAGTACCAGAAGATTTCCGCGACAGGATATTTGACCCCTACTTCTCGACGAAACCGGATGGGGTCGGGTTGGGCCTGACGATTGCCGGGGAAACGGCGGCAGAATACGACGGCGCCTTGGAGCTGGTATCAGGAGGTCCTCTCCCAGGTGCGACCTTTCGCGTGGGCCTCCGAAAGCGCATAGCAGGACGTCAGGATGCCTGAACAGGCGGGTTCTCCGGCCGGCACGTGGAACGTCCTGCTTGTCGAGGACGACGAGACTGTCAGGCGCCAGGTTCGCGAGTACTTGGCGGGCGAGTCCTTCGCCTCCGGCACATTGAGCATCAGCGAAATCCCGGACCTGACCCAGGCGCTCAATATCATCCGCGAGCGGAAGGCGGACTTGATCATATTGGACGTCTACCTCGGCACGGCCCGGCCCGGTGGGGAGCAGACAGGGATCCAGATCCTCGACAGCATCAAGCGCTCAGGCTTCGTGCCAGTCGTGCTCTACACGGCTCTTCCTGAGGGCCTTGAGTCCCGGCGAAGTGCGTTTGTCAGGCTGGTGGGCAAGGAGGCCGGGGGCATCGAGAGGCTGAAGGACGAGATCACTGACTTGTTCAGGTTGCGGATACCGCAGGTCCACCGTGCGATTGTCAATCATATCGACCAGACCGTGTGCACCTACATGTGGCAGTTCGTTCTCGAGCACTGGCGGGACTTCGAGCCGCTCGTCGACAAACCGGAGTTCCTGCGTCTCGTCGTCCAGCGCCTCGCCATGACGTTTGCACGTGAGGGGATCGGGCGGATGACGGAGGAAGTCTACGGCGCCCCCGCGGCGGGGGCAACCGCCGGCGATGCTGTTCACCCGGCGGAGTACTACGTCAAGCCTCCGATGGGACAGGACCCCATGCTTGGCGACATCCGGCTGAGGCAGTCCGGGGAGAACAGGGAATTCCTCGTCGTTGTGTGGCCGAGCTGCGACATGGTGTCCACGGGTGGGAGAAAGCCGAAGACGGAACGCGTGCTGTGCGCCCGGGCGACGATGGCCAGGGATGCGACCGAAGTTGCTGATTGGCTTGCCGCCGCCAGCAACACAAAGCAGAAGAAGGTTGAGCGGCTCGTGAAGAACACCAGGGACGAGTCACCAGAGCGCTACCACTTCCTCCCCGGCGTGTGGGACATCCCGGATTTGGTGATCGACTTCCAGGCTCTGGAACACATGGCCCTTGCTGACGTGCGGAACTGCACGTGCCTCGGCACACTGACGAGTCCGTTTGCAGAAGCGCTTGGGGCGCGTCTCCAGAGGTACATCGGCCGCATCGGGACACCGGACCTCGACGTTGGAGCTGTTGTGGCGCGAATCAGGAACGGCTCCACGGCCGCCAGTGAAGGCACTTCTACCTCCTGAGGCGTGTGAAGCATGCCCGACGTGTTCGACAAGGCAAAGCGCTCAGAGGTGATGTCACGCATCCGCGGCAGAGGGAACCGAGACACAGAAATGAGACTGGTGAAACTGTTGCGGCAACATGGGCTCACCGGCTGGCGGCGACACCAGGCGATTACCGGAAGACCGGATTTCCTCTTTCGGGCCTCACGAGTGGCTGTCTTCGTCGACGGATGCTTCTGGCACGGTTGCCCAAGACACTGCAAGATGCCGGCCGCCAACCGGGCGTTCTGGCAGAGAAAGCTGGAGGCAAACAAGACGCGGGACCGGCGCGTAACCTCCCTCCTGAGGCGGGAAGGCTGGCACGTGATAAGGATATGGGAATGCCAACTCGCCAAGAACCCCGTCAGTTGCGTGAACCGCATTCGAAAGGCCTTGGGGACAGAGGGGAAGGCCTAACTCATCAACCAAGTCACGTACGATAGCCTGTTCGCAGATATCGGGAATGGACTCAGTCTTCGTTCTCAGGCGAGCGCGGGATTGCCTTGGCTACCGGGGACGCTCACCGAGAACACTCTCATAGGCTTCGAGGAAGTCCATCGGTTGGCACGCGTCCGAAGGGTCAGTCATTTGCCCCAAGTCGAAGTCCGGATCCTTCGCGTGAAGCCAGTCGGCTAGGCGGTGTACCGTGAGTGCCGCGCGCCTGGCGTCGTCGAGGGTTGCTGCCCTGTGTTCTTCCTTCCACAGCTCATCAAGAGTCTTCCTGGCCGGCCTGTAGTGGACTAGATCGTTCCGAAGACGCATGAGGCCATCGAGACCTTGGAAAGGCTCCCGTCCCGGTCCGAGAGATACGCTTCTGGCCGACCTGGGTACGAAGAGCCACTTGAGGGGAGGCGAGAGCTTGTCGTACCACTTCTTGAAGCACGTCTCGCCAAGCTGTGAGGTACCATAGTGGTTGATGAGCGCCTCAGCAGTTGTTGCCGAGAACACGACCGACACAAGGACCATCCGGTACTGCCTATCCTTCTCTTGATACTTCTTGTTGACCGAGTCAAAGCCCCCCCCGCTATTGCCTTCCAGCTTCTCCTGTATCTCGATTGCGGCGGCAAGGTTGTCCAAGGCAGCCCGATAGAACTCCCCGTGCAGAGTCACGGACACTTTCTTCTTGCCTAGTTCCGCTAGTCGCTTCCGGATCTTGCCCTTGGCCATCATGTCCTCCCTGCCATTGGCCTTCGCCACCCCTTCAACGTGCAGCCAGATCCGGTGACGCCTCGGGCCAGGATCTCCCGGAGATCCCTTGGCCAGAGCACCTCGCGTCGACCTGCGGCGTCCCGGAAGCTTCGTCCCAAGGCGTACCCGAATCCATAGGTGTTGTACAGCGCCACGGCCCTCTGGTTCTCGAAGTCCGACCGGGCGCGGAGCATGGCATAGTAGAGCATCATCTTGGCCGCATTCCGGCCGGCTTCCTCCGGCGTCATGGGGGCCCATTCGTCGGGGACGCCGTTCCGGTAGATCACCTCCCCTACCTTTTCCATGTACCAGAACGTCATGTCGTAGGCAGCGCTGGCAAGAGCCTCGTGGGACCATCGGAGACGGATGCGCCAACGGCCGTGTCCCAGGTCGGTGAATTCGTCATCTCCTCGCGGGGACTTAGTTGGGTCAACATGAAGGATGCTGCCTCCTTCACGTTCATCGAAGTGGAAAGACCGCGGGATACGCCAACGAGCCGGGACGATTGCCACCCGGAGTGGTCGACCAGTGCGGTGGATGTTCTTTGGCTGATACATTCGACCGCACACCGCCATCCCGTTGCCCGCCCGTGCCATGTGCCGGTCCAGCTGTGCTGCTACTTGCGAGAGCACGGCCGGATAGGACTTCACCTCTCCCACCCCGAGCACCGTCACGGTAGCACTTCGGGCGCCCCCTTGCTCTGACAGTACATGGAAGTCGGCGCCCTTGGCCGTGCCTGCAGAGCCCAGACGGCTGACTGCGACCGTGTCCCCGACGAAGAGCCGGGCGTCGTTGGGCAACTCGCCTCCCTTCCGGAGTCGATGCAGGAGGCGGAGAACGGGCGCGATCGCGAGCAACTCGGCCATACGCCCCTGGAACGACCGGATGACAAACGAATAGATGAAAGAGATCGCTCTGGCTGTCTCGTCATCGGTCAGGAATCGGCCGGCCTCAGAGGCCGGGGTCTTCCCTGCGTCGTGGTACGGGCCGATGTGCAAGAACCGTTGCAGGATTACACCCCGAGGGTGTCCCTCGACGTCCCGAATGGACTCCGCGAGCGATGCGCGGAAGATCTCCAGCGGCCCGCCAGACCAGGGCAAGATGGCATCACCTTGGATGCCTTCTTCCAGCGACGTGATGAGATCAGCACGCAGATCATCTCCAAGGAGACTCAGGACAGTCTGAGCGACGGCTACGTCACACGTGTGCCCCTCACGATTGAGTGACGGTTTCGGGGGACACGTCATATTCGTCCTCCTTTTCCCTCGAAGCACACTCTCCATTCTCCTCTGGACACGTGCTCACCGATGGTCTCGAGGGCACTCCGTAGTGCTCCCCGCCACTGACTCTGCATCTTCTCATCGGACATAGCCTACTCCTCCATGGGCCCTCGACAGATAGCGCCCACTGAGCTGACCACCAGGCGGGAGTGCCGCCTTGATGAGGCTCCATCTTCTTCCTTCTGTTCCACTTCAGCCCCTGGCCCGGGCCGCTGGCCTTGGCTTTCTCAATCTCGCCTTGCGGTTACTCTACGACATGCTCATTGTACCAGGCGACCCTCACTCCCTACCATGCTCTTCCAGGTAGGCATCATGTATGTCCCTTGAGACAACGCAGTCACCTTTGCATAGGGAGCAGAAATCTCCGACAAGGCCCATCTGACCACTGCCGTCACAACGAGGACAGTCGACCTCGTCCATCTCATCAGGCTCGTACGCCTTTGCGCGGGAACGAGAGACAGAGCACGACCCTCCGCAATAGGTGCACAGAGAACCGCTCAGCCCCGTCTGCCCACTGCCGCTACAGTGCGGGCACCCGGCTTCATCTACGACGCCATCGTCGGCCCCGGCACTCCGCTCCACCGCGACGGAGCCCTCACCGCTGCAGTACGCGCAGAGGTTGCCGAAAAGGCCCATTTGACCACTGCCGTCACAATGAGGACAGTCGACCTCGTCCAACTCATCAGGCTTGTACGCCTTTACGCGGGAACGAGAGACAAAGCACGATCCTCCGCAGTAGGCACACAGAGAGCCCCCCAGCCCCGTCTGCCCACTGCCGCTACAGTGCGGGCATTCGACTTCGTCTGCCACGCCCTCGTCGTACTCGTCACGCTGCTGCTCCGTGACGTAGCCGTCGCCGCTGCAATACACGCAGAGATCTCCGACGAGGCCCGTTTGGCCACTGCCATCACAGCGGGGACAGTCGACCTCGCCCAACTCATCAGGCTCGTACGCCTTTACGCGGGAACGAGAGACAAAGCACGATCCTCCGCAGTACGCGCACAGAGAACCCCCCAGCCCCGTCTGCCCACTGCCGCTGCAGTGAGGGCACCGGGCTTCATCTATGAGAGGAAGGACGGCTCTGGACTTCCGGACGACTTCGTCGGCCCTCTGACGAAGACTGAATTCAGACTCCACAGCCCCTGCGCCAGCTGAGGCCCTGCTGAGGTGCGGAGCGATCCGCGCAAGGCGCTTGTCCACATCGTCGAGATCGCGATCCTCAGATGCGGCCTCCTCGGCATTCCTTGTGAACTCCGGGAGGAACCGCAACACGGAGCCCAGTTCAGTTAGGTATATGTCTCTTTCATTGTCCGTCAGCTGTTTCCTGAGGTAGCTATTGAGCCTAGCAACGAACTCAATGACGGCTTTCAGGCATTTGATGGCGTTGGCTTCGTAGCGCATTATCCGCACGCGGGAATTGCGCTTCAGCGTCTTCGCAGCCTCGACATCAGCCGAGGTCAGATTGCTGCTGGGCTTGTATCCCAGATCGTACTTCGTGTGGTGATTGGGGCAGAGGAGTATGAGGTTGTCCGGGCTATTGTTGAGCGTGGCAGCGAACGAGCGTATGTGGGCAAGTTCGCCATTATCCATGTAGCCGCAGATGGCACATGCGCAGTGGGACTCGCGCTTGACGTCTTCCGCGATGGCCTCGGGGATGTGCGAGCGCGCGCCCTTCTTGGATAGGGGCCAAGGCTGACTCAGGTAGTGCTGAAACGCGAGGAGCTCTTTCTCGTCGATCAACTCGCCGCCGTCTGTTCTCAGAACCTGGAGGGTGCGGCCTTCGTCCTTCTTCGGGCACGTCTTGATGAAGTAGTCCACGAGTTCGACGCCGTAGCCCAGCTTGATCGCCGCTTCGATCTTGGTCAGATAGCTCATGATCTACGAGACCGACAGGTGCGAGGCTGCCCATTGCCACCGAAGCACACGGTACGCGGAGGCTCACCCCGCAACACTGCCATCAGAGACGTGCCCTCCACAAATCAAGCGATCGATTCTACTCACTGTCAGCAGTCGAGTAAAGTGTATGCCAAGCCGCGGATACTCCGCCTGCGCGAGACGGCCGCGGCGGTCGAGGAGCTCGTGTTCGGAACGGAGCCTGGACAAGCGACGCAGCCGGCTGTTCCTGTACGCCGCGTAGGGTAGAGATCCGCACCCTCTTCTCCCGGCGGCCGTGTCCCGGGCCGCGCTCTGTGGCAAAGCCGATGGAACTCGAGTGGAAACCCTTGAGGATAGCCTCATACCGGAACCGCCGCTGGCAATCAAAACGTCTCCCTGCTAAGGCCGGGCGCAATTTCACATCGCTCGCTCTCCCGCGCTACGGAAGTTCAATGACCGGGTCTCACGTTGGGAACAGGAATCTCTCCCATTCCTTGAAGCTAACCAACCTCAAGTGACCGCTCAGATCGAGGCCCTTGAAAGCGCCTTTCTGGAACAGAATCGTAGCCTTGAGACTCTGGCCCTTGGATCGACGCCAGGCCGAACGCCAGAACTCCTCAAGCATGATCAGGCCTTGATAGAGTCCAGGGACGTTGTCCTTGTACAGGCTCTTGATCTCGTCATATCTGTCCCCTGCTACGAACCAGAAACTGAACGTCCAAAGAACATGCCATATCCGGCCTGGGGGGCTTGTGTAGCTGAGCTTCCTGAAGTCTGCCGTCTTCAGCTTCGTGAACTCATGTTCTGCGCTCTGAGA
>SDBV01010655.1_pt1 | contig 12022 bp, 13 predicted proteins | sample 2277081 | NCBI WGS metagenome assembly SDBV01 (sample SAMN10402039, study PRJNA504765) | marine sediment metagenome | isolation source: marine sediment core GS10_PC15, 223 cmbsf | place: Arctic Ocean: Southern Knipovich Ridge | collected 2010 | reverse complement strand
GCGAGACGCACGTTGCCGGTCGCCCGGAACGCCGCAAGGAAGGCCCTCTGCTGTGGATTCATATGCCCTCCGCGACGGGGGTTTTCTCTTCCTTTTTATGGTGTCCCACAATGTCCCAGCCCGTCGTGACACCTCGTAACGTGTTCGCAGGGCCGACGCCGGCCCGGTCCGCCGTCAACCGCTCCCGCGCCTTCCTTCGACGCGCCTCACCGGAACGCTTCCCGGCCTCCGTGGCCCTCTCCTTGTCGAACAACTTCATCTTCTCGTGTCCGTCTCGGTTCTGACCGTGTTCACCGTTTCGCTCACCACTCGTTGAGATCTGTCCTCGAAGGTGTCCTCACGCCATGCCAGCCTACACCACAACCCCAAGATAAGCATTGCGTTAACTCTTGGCGTCGCTCCTGCTGACATAGCAGGCGTCCCCGTTCGCTCGCTTGCGCGTGGAGACGGTCGCTGGCTCGGCACGGGCGACCTCGACGTCTGGCTCGCGGTGCAGATGGGGGCGCTCATATTAGGTAGCGGAACCTTGCTCGATTTGGTGCTTCGTCGTCTGCGGCTGCGTCTCATGGTAACAGCTTGCCATGCGCCGGATTAAGGACGGGGCGCCAGCGTGGGCGCACCCGCTTAGGCGGCGAGATGCCGCCTGCAATGGGAACTAGACGGTCAGCCCACTTATGGTTATGTGTGCAGGACAAGCAGTTACACAAGTGCGACCGTATTCCGGCGTGGCATGAACTGCATTGACCAAGTCGAGGGCACCTAGTATGGACAGACTACCCAAGCCCAATACTCAGGCTCTGAGCTGGTTTTTCGGCGAGTTCAAGAAGAAGACCCTGAACCTTGAGCCGAAGTACCAGCGGAATCCAATCTGGTCAATTGGGCAAAAGTGCTTCCTTATTGACAGTCTAATCTCGGACTGTCCAATCCCTCAGGTGTTCCTGAATATCCAGTCGAAAGGCAGCGGGGCATCTAGGAAGACGATCTATGAAGTCGTGGATGGGCAGCAACGTCTCCGCGCAATTCTCGAGTTCATGGAAGACACCTACAGCCTCGTTGAGACAACAGCAAAGTCATACCCCGTATCACCTGAATACACGCCGCACATTGGAAAACGCTATTCCGAGCTGCCTCCAGAGATGCAAGACAGAATCTGGAATTACCCACTGGCTGTTCAGGAATTGCGTGGCTGGGGTGCGGCCGAGATAAGGGCTCTGTTCAGGCGACTCAACTATGTCGTCGAAAAGCTTAACAAGCAGGAGATGCGACACTCACAGTACTTCGGCGAGTTCGTCGCCGCCGTCGAGAAGCTCGCCGAAGACCCTTTCTGGGACTCCATCAACTTCTTCACACGCCGAGACTCCAATCGCATGCGGGATGTCGAGTACGTTAGCGAACTCTTTGTTATTGCGATTGATGGCGTTCAGGATCAGCAACGCACTCTCGATGAGTTCTATGCCGACTACGACGTGGTGTTCCCGAATAAGGCTCGTCACCTGCGCCTCTTTAGAAGAACGCTGGAGTCGCTGGATTCGCTAAGCGAAGTCCTGGCGCAGACTCGGTTCAAGAAGAAGGCGGACTTCTACGCGTTGTTCGCGGCGGTGTGCGATGCTGTAAGAAACCGTGGTGCGGTCATTGACCTCTCGAAGGCAGAACCGGCTCTACGAAAACTTGACAACAACCTGTCAATCGCTCCTGAGAACATGACGGCATCTGCTTCCAGCTACTACTCAACCGTAATTGAAGGCCCTAACAAACTGGCCAAGCGAAAGTCGCGAAAGAGTCACCTTCATGAACTTCTTCAATCCCATGTTGCAGAGTTCGATCGGTGAACCCGCGCGACAAAGTAGTGACGCGCTTTGAGGACGCTGTGAGGTCGTCGCTAGCGAATCACGACGAACTGGTACTTGCGCTATTCGGCAAAAAGCGCCAAGCATCGCTCGAGACGGTCCTTGTAGAGCAACTAGTGTTGTCGACAGCAATCACCTGGGAAGCGTTTCTGAGCGATCTATTCGTCGCGTACATCGAGATGAAGCCGAAGACTTGCCTAGACGGCCTTGCAAGGCGGCTCGACGAAAGTGTAGCGGCCAAGTTTGGAAAGCCCGTGGCACGGCTGACGACATTCGAGCGACCCAGTACGCTAGGTCAAAGCAAGATCGCCGCACTTGTGGATCCTGCCGGATGGAATCTTTCGCTTTCGTCAGCCTCTAAGTTGTCGTCGCGTGCCAATGAAATGTTGGCATCTGAGTACGCCCGACGGTTCTCGCTCGAAGCAGATCAAGGTGGGTTTATAGACTTCTCTGTCGCGCTACGGAACTATCTAGGCCACAGGAGCACGAAAGCACGGAGAGACCTGCGCGATGCTCACGCAAGGCTATCCGGGGGCAAGAACGCCCCGTTTGTCTCGGCGATTACCAAGGTCGGTTCCTATCTCAGATGCCAGAATGCTGACGGAGAGTCCCGTGCCACGCTTCACGCGCTTCGGCTAGTTGAACTCGCCAAGACACTGTGAGTCGGCCCGGAGGGTGCTGTGCAGGTGTGACACGTAACAAGCGCATGCACCTGGGGCTTCGCCCGCAGGTGATGCACAACGTTAGACGGCGCGAGACAGAAATTGACTCTCGTCTCCCTAGCCAACCTACCTCCGCCCACGACCTACTTCGTAGATCGTGCTGAAGAACTGGCGAGGCTTGGGGAGTTCTGGACGTCGGGAAAACCGGTGGCCCTGGCCGTCCAGATTGTACCGCCAGGGACCTGGGCTCAGGGCCGAGCCATGCAACAACGCCCGGTGAGGACAAGAAAAACCCTGCACCTAGGTACGGAGTCCCCCCAATGGCGGACTATTGCCCCTAGCCGCCCTGAAACTATATTTCGCGAAGGGACAAAATGACGGCATCCAGCCTGCCTGACCTCGTCCAGGTCTACAAGGCCTTGGGACATCCCGCCCGGTTGCGCATCGTGGCGATGCTCCGGACAGGAGAACTGTGCGCCTGCCAGATCACCGTGGTGCTGGGTCTCGCTCCCTCGACGGTTTCAGCACATCTGGCGGAACTGAGGCGGAGCGGGCTGATCACAGAGCGCAAGGACGGGCGGTGGGTCTACTACCGTCTCGGACAGTCGGAGGATGCCACCGAGATCAGTGAATGGTTGTGTCAACGGGTCCGGCGAGATCCACAGATTTGCAGCGACGCCGCGGTGGTCAGGCAACTCCGAGCCATGCCGGTGGAAGAGCTGTGTCGAATGGGCCTGGACGCCTTTCAACTAGCCGTCTCGCTCACCGGGAAAGCCTGACAATCATGTAAGTGGGACGGATAGGAGCAGAGGAAGGCACCTACGGCAACGAAAGCCTGTATCAATAAAGAGCCCCAAGGCCTCGCGTTCTTCGAGCGGTACCTGACCGTATGGATCCTGCTCTGCATCGGTGCGGGGGTGGTGTTGGGCTCAGTCGCTCCCGGTGTGGCCGAGTTTCTCGACGGCCTCGCGATCTACGTGGACGACGCGCCCGTCGTCTCGATACCGATTGCCGTCTGCCTGTTCTTCATGATGTACCCGATCATGGCGAAGATCGACTTCGCCGAGGTCCTGAAGGCCGGCAGGAACGTGAAGCCGGTATCGCTCACGCTGTTCGTGAATTGGGCGATCAAGCCGTTTACGATGTATGCCATCAGCGTGTTCTTTCTCGGCACGCTCTTCCTGGCGTTCATCGGCCCGGATGCGGTGGACTACGTCAAGCTGCCACTTGGCCTCGATCTACCGGTGGGAGCGACGCACGGTGATGGGACCGTGGTCCTATTGGATGGCGTGAGGGTCCTCGAGGTCCCACTGTGGCGCAGCTACCTGGCCGGCTGCATTCTCCTAGGCATCGCTCCATGCACCGCGATGGTGTTGGTGTGGGGCTTCCTGGCGAGGGGCAACGACGGACACACACTCGTCATGGTCGCGATCAACTCGCTCACGATGCTGTTCCTCTATGGACTGCTGGGAGGATTCCTGCTCGGAGTTGGCCGTCTGCCCGTACCTTGGCAGGCGCTCCTGCTGTCGATCTCGATCTACGTCGCACTGCCACTCGCTGCCGGCTACCTTTCGAGAAAATGGATCATCGCCACCAAGGGGGAAGTGTGGTTCAGGGAGAAGTTCCTGCATCTGTTGACTCGGGTGACGATCTCGGCGCTCCTCGTCACGCTCGTACTGCTCTTCTCCTTCAAGGGTGAGGTCATCCTGTCAAACCCTCTGACCATCCTCTGGATCGCTGTCCCGCTGTTCATCCAGACGCTCTTCATATTCGCCATCACCTATGGTCTGGCGCGCGTGCTCAGGTTGTCATACGCCGACGCGGCACCATCCGCGATGATCGGCGCGTCGAACCACTTCGAGGTCGCTATCGCATCCGCGGTCATGCTGTTTGGCCTCTCGTCGGGTGCGGCGTTGGCCACCGTGGTAGGCGTTCTGATTGAAGTGCCGGTCATGCTGATGCTCGTGAAGGTTTGTCTGCGGACGCAGCACTGGTTTCCGGAGGCCGAGGCGCAGCGTCTCGCATAGCCCAAACAACCCGACCAGGTGCTCGTTTCATAAGACCAACTTGGGGAGATTATCGGGCGTTACGCCCTGATATCGGACATTCACTCCAACCTCTCCGCCTTAGAGGCTGTCCTGGCCGACATCGCGACTCGAGAAGGGATCACGGCAACGTACCACTTGGGAGATCTGGTCGGTTACGCGCCGTGGCCCACGAGACGGGCCATGCAACAACGCCGCTCGGGATGCCCGAGAGCTACCGAATGGGGTGATTCTCTCTCGGGGAACGGGAAACTTGGGCTTAGTTCTGAGCCATGCAACAACGCCCTCTGAAGGTCGCCGTCGGCACGGTGAAGAAATCCATCTTCTTACGCAAAAGGCGCGCCGGCAAGCCTGCCGCTTATCTCAACGTTAGGAAGCGGCTCACCACAAACCGTTAAGGTGGGTTCATCGGCAATGGGGATCCGATTTAGTGGTGCTCGTGGACGAGGAAAGCTTCGACTATCTAGGTGAGGACACATTGGTGCGCGCATCGTGCGTAACGAACCCTGCAACCCGTATGCAGGATGCACGTTCCGGATGAGAGACTTTAGGAAACCCGTAGGGTCTCGCTGCAGGATGCGTGGGGCGCGCGCGCATCTTGCACGCCCTCGCCGTGCTTTGGGAGCAGGAGGTCCCCGGTTCAAATCCGGGCGCCCCGATCAACATTAAGGGCAAACCCCGCAGCACATTACGTGTCGGCGGGGTTTTTGCTTCGCGGAGCGGTGGGGACACATTCACCGCGCCTCTCGCAGTTTCATCGGTTCACTCACAACACGGTACAGCGTAGCGGTGTCCGCCTGCTGGTACGCCGGCTTGAGACTTGTCAGGTCTGACCATCCGCCGGTAGCGCGTCAGCCCGCCGCCACACGCATGAGCTGGCCGCAGAGCCACGCACCGTACGTCCCGATGGCATAACCCAGGACGGCCAACAACACACCCACCGGAGCCAGCGTGGGGTGGAATGCCGATGCGACCACCGGAGCGGACGCGGCGCCGCCCACGTTGGCCTGGCTGCCCACCGCCAGGTAGAATGTCGGCGCCTTGATGGCCCAGCCTACGCCAAGCAGCAGTCCGGCGTGAATCGCCAGCCACACCCCGCCGAGCGCAAACAGGCCGGGCCGATCCACCACCGCACCGATGTCCATCCCCATCCCAATCGTGGCCACTAGCACGTAGAGCATCACCGATCCGACCTTTGACGCACCGGCTCCCTCCAGCTCTCGGGCCTTGGTGAAGGAGAGCAGCAGTCCTCCGGTGGTGGCGATGACGACGAGCCAGAAGAACGAGCTGGTCAGACTGAATCGTTCGAGGATCGGCGCGTTTTGCTCGATCCACGGCGACAGCAGATCGGCCAATACATGTGACACGCCTTGGACGCCGAATCCCACGGCGACGATGAGCATGAGGTCGGGCATGGATGCGACGCGGGTGATCCTGTCTTGAAACTCCTGCACCCGCCGCTTGAGATCCTCCAGCGCTGTGGTGTCTGCGCCCAAGCGCGCGTCGATCCGCTTGGATTCACCGGCCATGAACAACAGGACAGCCATCCACACGTTTGCCACCAACACGTCCACCGCCACCATCGCCGAGAACACCTCATCACCCACCTCGAAGACCTCCTTCATGGCCGCCTGATTGGCGCCGCCGCCGATCCAGCTCCCCGCCACCGTCGTTAGGCCCCGCCACACCGCATCCGGCCCTACGCCGCCGATGGTCTCGGGACTGATGACGGAAAAGAGCAGGACCGCCAGTGGTCCGCCCAGGATGATGCCCAGGGTTCCTGTCCCGAACATGATGAGGGCCTTGGGTCCGAGCCGGAGGATGCCTTTGATGTCGATGCTAAGGGTCAGGAGAACCAGCGTCGCCGGCAGGAGATACCGCGACGCCATGAAGTACAGATTCGACTGCTCCGCGTCGACGATGCCGAATGTGTTGTAGAGCGCTGGGATGAAGTAGCAGAGGAGAATGATGGGAACGTAACGGTAGAATTTCTTAAAGCCTGGTCGGTCGCTGCTGGCCGTGTAGAAGATCACCCCGAGGGTTACCAGGAGGAGGCCGAGGACCGCCGCGTCGTTGGTCAGCAAGGCTTCGGATTCTTGCATCCGTGTTTCTCGTGTTGGGGGATTGTCGAGAGGCGGTGAATCATCTCCGCCAATGATAGAGCCGTACGTACTCCAGGTCCAATTCGTCCTTGGAGAGGGCCAACACCGAGTCCTCGTCGATACCGAGGATGGTCACGTCTTTCGGGACCTCCGCCTCGGCGATGATCCGGCCTTCCGGGGAAAACACCTTCCACCGATCCCAGACGTCGTTCGCGCGGGCCCACTCGACTCCTAGGGGTGCCAGGGTGCCCCGGGGCCTGCGGGGTTGCTCGGTTGATGGTTTGATGGGTTTTGGGTGTTGGTTGGCCCACCCTTTGAGGGAAACGAGCTGCCCGAACTACCGCAGACGGCTGTAAACGGTGCGTTGCCGGCCGTGACAGCCCTCCTCACGCGCGGTGGCCTCGAAGGCGGTAGGTGCTTGCGCTCCGGTTGCCCACTTGCGGCGATAGGGGTGCTATACGCCGCCGGTTAGCTTCTCTGGACAACCCTTGCGGTCCCGTGTACTTCGCCTCATTATCGATATTGCAGCGTCATCGGTGGCCCATTACGGACCCGTTGAGGTGCTGCGCCTGCCTGTAGGACGCCCGCCCGAAGACGAGACCGCCAGACCACCGGCAGCACTGGATGCACTTTGTCTTGGAGGTGGCATCATACGATCGTATCTCACCGGTCATCACTCGCCTCATGGTCGAATGCGACTCATGGAATGCGCCGAGTGTGGCCAAAAAGTGGCGAGTGTTGCGTCGGTGTGCCCACGATGTTCGTGCTTTTTTGGCCACCGGGCTGCCCCCAGAAGAAGTAACATCACCTTACCGTTTCCAGTGCTCGTGACGGCACTGCTGCTGTTGGTTGCCGTTCTAGGGATACTGAAGGGGATCCATACTGAATCCCAACCGCCCACGAGTAGCACACCGGCGCAATTGGCCTCCGCAACCATTACTCCACCGCCGACGAGTAGCACACCGGCGCAATTGGCCTCCGCAACCATTACTCCACCGCCGACGAGTAGCACACCGGCGCAATTGACCCCCTCAACCATTACTTCTCCACCGACTGCGACACCCAGGACCACTGCCCCGAGCACCCAAACGAAGTGGACATCGACCTGGGTGAATGTCAGAGAAGGGCGCGGAAACGACACACGGATCGTTCAAGTCCTCGATCCGAGGCAGCCCGTAGAGGTTGCCAGCCTCCAAGGGCGCTGGTGGGACTTGTACATAGACGGCAAGCCCATCGGATATGTCGCTAACTCGGTCCTGCGAGACGAGTCGCCTAGTTGGTAAGCTGAACTCACCACCCATCGGAAGCAGCCCGGAAGGAGCCCCCTAGCTGCCGCCTGCCGCCCAGAACCGTATTCTAATGATCAATCCGCGGCAGTTCTACCGATCATCCGCAGGCTCGCATCCCCCTGCGACGTCCTGCAGCCGTAGGTGCATTATCCGCCACGCGTCGCCCCGGGATCTCAAGGTGAACCAGGCTTTGCCGCACGCCGGTTCCTGCGTGCCGTAGGATCCGGACACGATCGCGACATTCCCGAATCTGAGGACCTCGAGCGGGCGATCCGCCACGCCGGCCAGCCGATTTGTGATCGCTCCGTACTGCGGCAGTCGCCTGGGAGATAATTGGGACGAAGATGCCTCCGAATCGATGGCCATGTGCATCACTGTGGCCCTGGGTTCGAATGCCGACGTGTCACTTCCATCCATGGTCTCCAACCAGCCGGACACGAGCGCCTCCGCGGCCGAGTTTGAAGGTGGAGGTGGTGCCGGGGCGGACCGATACACCATGCGACTGGTCATGAATCCAGCGATCAAGCCGATGGCGGCGATGCCGGCGACAACCCTGATCGGAGTCCCCGGGCGAGGGCTACTCGGCTTGATCTCGGTGTTGGTGGGGAAGAAGGACACATTTTGCAGCTCGCTCCACAACTCCATCGTGGTGGAGAAGCGATCCCACGGGTCTTTCTCGAGACATCGCATGATCGCGTCAGCGAAGTTCTTCGGCACCGACGTGTTGATGTGTCGGATGGGCACTGGCTTTTCTTCGATGTGCTTTTCTAGGATCTCCCGCGGGCTCTCGCCATCGAAAGGAAGTTTGCCGGTGAGCATCCGATATGCCATGACGCCCAGCGAGTAGATGTCCGAGCGGTGATCGACTTCGTCCCACCCAGCAATCTGCTCCGGCGACATGTATTGTGGTGTGCCCACCACCGGTTCCGCACCGGTCTCCTCGACCTCGTCCGTCAGAGCCTTCGCGATACCGAAGTCCATCAAGAGGGCTTTCTCGAGATTCCCCTCTAGGATCACGTTGGCGGGTTTGACGTCCCTGTGCACCATCTTGGCCCGATGCGCTGCGCCAAGGGCGTCGCACAACTCGGTCAAGATGCGCTGCGTCTCGGATGGTGGCAGCCTGCGGAGCCGCTCCAACTTCTGGCCGAGGGTTTCACCTTCGACGAGGGGCATCACGTAGTAGATCAGTCCTTCACTTTCGCGGATATCATAGATCGGCACGATGCCCGGGTGGCGGAGTTTGGCCAGCGCAATACCCTCATGCCGGAAGCTCTCTACGAATGCCGCAGCGCCAGCCATGTCCGGTCGTATGACCTTGATAGCCACGATCCGGTCGAGCCGCCGGTCTCTGGCCTTGTAGACTCGCGCGAAGCCACCTTCCCCGATCGGTGCGAGGAGTTCATACTCGGCGCCGAGTAAGCGCCGCAATGTGCCGGTGTAGTCGCTGGCCGAGGGCTCGGCGGGGGCAGGAGGCGCCTCATCGGTGAGCGTCACCTCGGAGCCGAAGTCGGCGGACATGGGCGTGCCACACGACGAACAGAGCGTGTCCACGGCGGCCAACGGGTGGCCACAGGCCGAGCAATTCATTTGGATGTCGGTCATGTCACCCAAAAACCTATACCGGGCGCGGTGCGCGCCCCATGACCTCCGTCACAAAATACGCCGTCACAGGTCTGAAGATCCTGGACATGCCCGGATGAGCGCCACCGGGATCAGCCGTGGGGTGTGACGATGGTCCGCAGGCAGAAGGTTCCCTCGAACATTTCATCCCAGGATCAGGCCAGGCAACCCTGCCCCCAAAACCACGGGCACCAGCAGCAGCACAGATAACCCTACGGCAACCACTCCCGCCTCGGCCCACCTCCGCACCGGGTCGTGCAGAGAACGCCGTTGCAGAAAATTGGGAAGGTCGAGCAGGGTCGCGTCGCCCGGATAGTACCGTAACCGAACTTTTTCCATGGTGCACGGTGTCTCCATGTTCCTGCCAGGCCACCACGCCGGTGGTTGGTCACCTACTGCGCATTTCGTGCGGATCTGCCGTGTGAACTCGCGGCCGTCGAAACGGAGCGGAACCATGTTGGGGAAGGCGTCGCTGACGTCGTGTTGAACATGCAAGCGCTTAGCAGCTCCGTTGGGATCGTTGAAGTCGAACACCCAGTGGTCGACGGACGTGGATCCGCGATCGGTCTCGACCGTTTTGCGGTGATGGGTAACGGCGGCCTCCACGACGACTCCATTCCGTTCGAGCAATTCCGGAGTGTCGCCGATCGAGGAGACGAGTACGCCCGACCCGGTCGCCACCCACCGGAGCATCCATCCGAAAGTGGCGAGCAGGAGAGTGGTCCAGAGTAGCGTGCGGGCGAGAGGTGGGATACGGAAACCGGCCACCGACCTAATCGGAAGTGGTATTTGGTGTTTCGGATTCTTGATCGAAACTGGAAGCGGTCGAATCGGCTTCAGCCGATGTAGGCCGTCGTGAAATGCGTGTCGGGCATCCAAACTGCGCCAATAGTCGGCATGGCCGACGGTTCGGCCGCCGCCTATCCCGGTTGACAGGTCGCGTCCCTCAAAGGGCATCAGGCCGAGTTCGGCGCCGATGTAATCTCCGGGGCGGTGGACGTTGAGCCACCGAAACTCGTTCAGACGCCCCACGATCAGATCGATCAAGTCTTCCATATACTCAGGGAAGAGGGTGCCCGGATACAGACGCAGGAAGTATCGGCGCAGCGGCGAGGCCATCGTCACCAGCAGAATGCGATCGGTCTCCCTCCACTCGCGCGAGTGCAGGATGGAATCCAGTGCGATCACCGTACCCATTCCTTGCCCAGCCAACACGAATTCCCGGTCCTCGCCGGCGCGCTTGCGAGACCGCACAATGGCCTGGTCAAGCGCTTGCTGAATCCTTTGGCGGTACCCCGGCTCGCCCAGATATCGGAACACGTCGAGCACGAACTTGATCGGTCCTCCGATGGATCCGCGCGCCCGGAGTGTGCGCAGCCCTAAGAGTACACCTAACGTCACGCCCCAAGGCACGAGTGCGCCCGCGCCGGAAAGGAGAAACACCGGCAGTCCGACCAACCCGAAGAACGTCCACAGCAGGACCGAGTCTGCGGCGAGCGCACCGATCATCACGATCATTACAGGCTGCAAGAACAAGAGGGCGATACAGCGGAACGTGACAATGGCCGGACGTGCCGACAGGGTGAGGAGCAAACGCAAACCGCCGAGTCCGAGGAACAAGATGGCACCGGTGACGATTCCGACCTCCAACCATCCCGCGGCTGCGGCGAGCCACTGCATCGGAGTGAACGTGATCGTAGGAAGACCGTACCACCCCGCCGCCTTCAACACCACGAACCCGGCTGCCGACCTGACAAAGAGCGTTACCACGAGACCCACCACCGCCCATTGCAGAAGCCTGTGCAGACGCACCTGCCACGCACCCACCACCGAATCCCACGTGTGGATCCCGAACTCCAAACCTATGCGCGACGCCGCACTGATATTGGCGGCGTTCCGCTTGACATACCGGTACAGATTCCTCGGTCCCTTGTGACCCACACGGGGAACCACGCGGTCCCAGTCGAACCCCAGGGTCACCACTCGATCGTACTGTGTCGAGTCCGCGAAGTTGGCGTCCATCGCCCGGGCGATGTCGACGCTCCGACCGGACTCGTGAATTGCGATGGATGGTACTGGCACAACCGCTCCATGCCGGCCAACGATTCGGCGTGTGGAAGTGTGGGAAACGTCCCGGCCTAAGTGTCCATGGAAAGATCGGCACTAGGCCATGTGGTGGGCGTGATGTCCGTCACCCTGTGACCGACCGCCCACAAGATCTGGCATTGCGAACAGGGGGGCAAGGTTGAGGCGGCCAGGAATCCCCTTTGCTCGGACTCACCAAACTCCAACTCCCGCCACGGCCTGGCATGTTGCAGGGCTCCTGTCTTCGGCAGGGTTTGCGATTTGGGGCTGAAGTGGGGAATTTACGTGCCGAGCCCCCGTAGCTCAGCCGGATAGAGCATCTGCCTTCTAAGCAGAATGTCGCGTGTTCGAGTCACGCCGGGGGTACTTGTT
>SDBV01010654.1_pt1 | contig 12022 bp, 10 predicted proteins | sample 2277081 | NCBI WGS metagenome assembly SDBV01 (sample SAMN10402039, study PRJNA504765) | marine sediment metagenome | isolation source: marine sediment core GS10_PC15, 223 cmbsf | place: Arctic Ocean: Southern Knipovich Ridge | collected 2010 | reverse complement strand
TGTTATAGTAACGCAGTACTATCGGTTCTCTGTCGAAGAGGCGCAACTGCCATACTGCCTGACGGATTGCTTCGCCATTGGTATTCTGCTTGTCAGCTATCTGATCATCGTACAAAGCAGTTGTTTTTGCTCTTGTTCTGTTCATTTGCCTTGCGGTGTTTCTGCAGATAGCCGCGAGCCAGGGGGCGAACTTATCTTTACTTTTCAATTTTGGCAGGTTATCACAAGCGATAACAAAGCTCTGCTGTGCGGCGTCTTCGGCCAGGTGCCTATCACGCAATACCGAATACGCTAAAGCGGTCATCGGGGCGTAATAGCGTTGGTATAAACAGCCGAAACTTTCCAAATCGCCGTTTTGTGCAGCTTCGACCAATTGTCCCTGTGTTTTCAAGGTCACGTTGTTTGCCTGCCAATTCATAATTACTGATATCAGTTTCTATTATAATGTGTAATTCGAAGCTTAAAATGTGCGCGAAAAATTTATTTTTTTATACGAGCCACGAGATACGAGTTACGAAACACGACTTATAATCCGCGTATCAATGTTGCGAGAAATAGCATCAATACCGCAACGACAATAGAAGTGAAGGTGATCTTTGAGAATTTGGTGTACCTGGCGTAGCCCGGGTGCTTATCTTCGAATTCGTGGTAATAGTCGTCGATATCACTGTCGTCGCCGGGACGCAGGTATAGCCTGACATACAAATTGGCAGCTACGGAAACAAGCAGCAAGGGCCCGGCGATAATGTAAAGTAAAACTGCCATAATGCTAAATGATAGCAAAGTTGGCTGGGCGGGTAAATAAAACGTTTACTAAAGATTTACTATTTTCTTGACTATTGAGCCGGTATTTTTATATTTGTAGTATGGTTTAGCCCCCCAAGTATGCCTGGAGGGCTCAGCAAAGGTGAGTATTTTAAAAAAGGTGGATTGCAAATGAAAATAGGGATAATAAGCGATACACATGACCATCATGTCAACGTTCTCAAGGCGATAGAGGTTTTTAACGAGCATAAGGTCAAATACGTTCTTCACGCAGGCGATATGGTCTCACCTTTTACCGCCAATGCTTTTTCGGCGGTAAAAGATGCCAAATTTATCGCGGTATTCGGCAATTGCGACGGCGAAAAGGTTATGCTAAAAGAGACGATAGAAAGTTTCGGCGGCGAGATTCACCCGCAGAGCTATGAGGGCCAGATCGACGGAAAAAAGATTTTCATGTCGCACATCCCGGCAACACTCAATGCCCTGGCACAAAGCGGCAACTTCGATCTGATCATTTACGGGCATACGCACAATCAGATGACCAGTAAAGTCGGTAAAACACTGATAATAAATCCAGGTGAAACGACTGACTGGGTCACGGGCACCTCGACGATAGTAATATTGGAAACCGAAGATATGAATGCCGAGGTAATTGAACTTGGCCAAATAAGATAAAAGTTTAACAGGAGTATATGTTATGAAGTCAGGTTACAAAAGATCAATATGGTTTGCAGCGTTTTTATTAACCTGGTTTTTTGGCGGCTGCGCACAGGATAAGCAGTTGCCGGTCGAATCTTCGAAACCAAGCCAACCGGTTAAGGCTGGACCTGTCAAGGAGGTTGCTGCTGAAAATATTGTAGCCGAAATTGGTGAGTACGTCATAACAAAGAAACAGGTACAACAAAGCGGTCGTCGCAGGCTCCATGAAGACCTTTACATTGACGGGCGTGGAAGCAAGCCCGGGCAGGCGAGGGAAATTTTGCTGGAGTTGATCGCTGAAAAAGCTATGGCAGCGGAAGGTCGTTCTCAGGGTTTGCTGGAAGACGAGATAACTTATCAATCGATCAAAAGATTCAGGGATAAGGGATTGGTCAGCTTATTGCTCAAATCGCAACTCGAAAACAAGATCAATGTAAGCGATGCCCAGATAGAAGCGTTGATGAAGACTGATGCAAAACTCACTCGTAAAAATGCTCGTGCTAAGCTTGTCCAGGAGCAGGCTAATAAGCTTCGAGGAGAATTTCATGAACAATTATACAAGAAATATAAAGTTAAAAAGCTTGGCGATAATTTCCGAAAAGTGGGACTGACACATAACAGACTGCTGCGGCTTCCACGGAAAAACAGCCGAGCCCGGTGGGTTACATCCAAACAGGTACGAGATGCATTGACCGCTGAGGAAAGAGCTACCGTATTAGCGGAATTTGACGGTGAGCAGATAACCATAAAGGACTGGCTGTATGGTTTGTGCGAGATCTCACCGCCTGGAAGAGTAACATTTGTGAAGGATGACAAGGGTATAGAACAGTTGCTGGATCGAGTTTTGACGATGGAGATATTCGTCCATGAGGCTGTTGTCCGCGGTTTTGATAAAAATGAAGATTTTGTTAAGAAACTAAAAGAGCGAGAAGATACCACATTGATCAGCAAGCTGCGAAACCGGATATTCAGTAAGGTTAAGACGACCAATAATAAAGACGAGCTGCTTGCTTACTTCAACGCTAATAAGGAAAATTTTGGCACATCTGCGACGCTGAAAGTTGACCAGATATGGTGCAAAGATCTAAAATCTGCTCAACAGGCGAGATCAGAACTCGATGGCGGCAAAGATTTCGCACAGGTGAAAGATAAGTATGACGTTATGGGTGTAATGCAACAAAAAGAGCCTCAGATAATTTCGCCGGTTCGTGAAGGGTTTTTCTTCGATAAATTATGGGCAGGTGAGCCCAATAGTATAGTCGGCCCTGTAAAGGGTGCCAGCTACGAAGGGCTGAAGTGGCGAGTGGTAAAGATACTTGAAAAGAAACCAGGACAAATAAAAGAATACTCCGAAGATATGAAAAATAGTATCCAGATGAAACTGCGGTCAGTGCAGATCGAGAAGGCGCTGCTCGAACTTCAAAACCAGCTTCTGGAAAAGTATCCATACAAGATTTACGAAGACAGGCTCGAAGGGCTGGATCCGCTCGAAATACCTTAAGTTATATAAAATTAAATACTAAATCTTAATATCGAAATCCGAACCAAATTCAAAACTCGATAGTATGGGAATTTGTAATAATAGTTAAACTGGGCAATATAGCTAAAAAAGTTCCGCCGGAGGCGGTTAATTTAAATTACCAAAATCCAAGATAAGGACATCGAACCAAACAGGTGTTTTTGTCCCGATGTACTTCGGGATTTGGATTTTGCATCTTTGATATTGTTTCGTATTTAGGGTTTTGTGCTTCGGATTTTAATAGAAAAGTTTGAATTTACAGTGCTATATTGCTCTGTAATAGCCTGTAGTGGGTGTTTTGTTTTGACTTTTCGCGGTTTTTCTGTAAAATAGGCAATTAATGTAAAATGGGTTGCCAGCGTAAAGTTTGCCGGCGTTTTCTTCAGGAGGAATACCTAATGGTTATATTAAAAGGTTTAAGAACCGCTATTATGATAGCATTTCTGGTCCTATTTTTCGCAGGGTCAGTAATTGGCCAGGATGCTCTTACCGGGCGTGATCTGCTAAAGGCAATGCGAGAAAAGAAAGGCAAAATCGACAAATCCGCCTACACCGAGCGCAAAGCTCAAGAGCAGGAAGCGGCCGAACCAAATGTTACCGAGGCTGAAAGTGAAGCTGAACCCGAGGTCAAAGAAACCAAAAGCTCTGCACCTATTATCGAAAAGCAAGCTGTACCGGAAAAGCCAGCGGCGAAAGTCGTTCGCAAAAAGACTACACCTACCAGTGTAGACAAGCTTCTTGAGATGGTGCCTGCTGATAGTCACTATTGCGTCCGGGTCAATAACTTTGATTTTACACTAAGTCAGTTGGACCAGTATCTTGTAGGGATTTCACCGATACCTCTTGGGACGCAGATGCTGGTGCGAATGCAGTTAGCTAAAATACTTGGCTCTCCTCAATTGATCGGCTTGAATATGTCTGGCAGTTTCGTAGCCTTTGGTAAAATGTTTGAGGACCAAACTGTTCCCACACTCAATATTCTTGTTCCTGTTACCAATTATAAAGAGTTTATTTCGGGTAATCCCAACTGTTCTGAGGCGGATGGCAAGGGTGTATCTACGATCACAAGTCAGGGCCTGCCACCAATGTACTGCAAAGAGGTTCGAGGCATGGCTTTGGTCAGTGTGGGTGAACAAGAAGCTCTGGTGCAGTTAGCAGAATCGATCTCATCGGACAGAGCTGGAGGCATTAGCAAAAGACTAACGGCTGGACAATCCAAAGAAGCTATGCTCAAGCCGATATGGGCCTATCAGAATATCGCTGTTCAATTTGAAATGCTCGGTCCTGAAGCCTCAGCTCAGCTCGAACAGGCAAGGACTATGATGGCAATGTCGGCACCGCAGGGGGGTGAGGATGGCGGATTGATGGCAATGATCATGAATTTCGATTTCGAAAAGATGCTAGATAGTTTGGGTTCAGTTACTATAACAGTTAATCCTAAACCGAACGTTTTAAATCTTTCATATAATATAACAGCTAAGCAAGGGAGGAATTTACCTGTCGAATTTAGCAAAGACTCAGAGTTGATCAGAGAACTTGTCAAACAGATCAAAGCTGTTGAGCCTGCGGAAATGTCAGGTAAGATGAGCAGTCTTGTAGCAATGGTACCTGCGGGCAGAAAGGCTGATTATGTGGGGACATGCAATTTACTGGAAATTCTAAAGAAGGCCTCGGCTATGTCACCAGTACCGATGCCAATACCTGAAATTAATACCCCAAGTCAAAGCGGGCTGGGTTACGCGTTAAAATTTAATGCAGATAACTTAGCTGTAGATATCGCGCTTCCCAAAGAGCACCTGGTCGAGGTTGCTGGTGTAATGATGGCGATGCAGCAGCAGATGATGATGCAGGCACAGTTGCCCGGAGAGCCGGCAATGACCAGTCCTGCTGGAATTGGAAATGCTGGTAACAAAGAAACGAGTACCGCCAATAAATTTAGCGCCGATGTTACTGTGACACTTGAGATAGTTGGTGTCACCAGCGATGAGCAGGCCGAAGTGTTAGTCAAGAGACTGCAAAGGATGTCCGACTCTCGCCGAGACGTCCAGCTAAGTTATGGCAGAGATGGCAACAAGATGACCGCAGAGCTTGCACCTGTCAGGAATGTTAAAAGGTTCATGAGGAAGATCAAATTCGGAGAGGTTACAAAGGTAGACGGACGAAAGATTACGATAAAGGCTGATAAAGATTCAAAAGACAAAAGAAGCCGTAAGAAAAAAGGCAGCAAAGCAGATAAAGATGATGACAAGCCAAAGAAAGAGTCCATCGGCCCGCGTCGTCCAGGAATGAGAATGCCGCTTTACCGCCCGCGTATATAACAGTGCAGAGTAAGCCAAATTCATAGTAGCAGCTTAAATGGAGAAAGACTGCCTCGCTGTTCTGGCGAAGTATTGATCAAAATCATATTCCAGTAATTATGTTACTTGTCCCTTTGGTTGAGTAGGTCTTTTAGATACTTGTTTTCTCTGCGTGTAGCTTCGAGATCAAATATCTGGTATTTGATACAGATCCGCAAATAATCCAGAGATTCCTGGAGGCTTCCTACACTCTTTTGCAGTTTATCGTGATTGTTTCGTGCACGTTTTGCCAACATCGCGAGCTTTTGATACTGTGGATTGTCCGAGCCGCAAAATTCCTTTACCAAGTCGTTGAGTTTGTCTTCCAGATTGATATTACTACTCATCTTTACCATTCCTCTCTCTCAAAGTCATCTTCGCTAAAATTTGCCTGTCTTAGAAAACCAAAGCCTCCGTGCCCCTTACCCTAAATTAAGAGCAAAAACCATGCCGAAAGGTATCAAAAACAATATTTGCCTCTCTCGTGCCTGATCAGAAGCCAAAACAGTTGATAAAGCACGTTTTCGATGTCAGTTTTAAGTGTTGTTCTTAGTTTCCCAAACGCGCTTCTTATAGGGGTTAGGCACGTGTGTTGCAAAAAAACAACATTGCCCTTATCCCCCTGTTTGCACAGCCAATCATAAGTGGTTTAAATTAAGATAGTTGTCCCTGGCGTTGCTTTTTGTAAACATCTATGTTGTTTTATTTCAATACACCCCCTGACAAAACCAGGCAGTTGTAGTTTCAGCGGCAAAGTGGCGAGCGGTATATAGTACAAAACTCCCCCGCTTCGTTTTAGACTTTTGCTAAAGTGGCCTGCCTCCCCCCAAAAATGTACATATTTTACCGACAGGCCGATTCGACTTGAGTTTTCATTTGAGGGCTCAGGAAAATTGCATTTCCCCATCTGATCTGTCCATTTCTTGCCCGTTTTAAATTGTAAAGATTAAACAAAGTATAGTCGTAGCGACTTAGAAAATCCGATACATCGCAGAAAAGACAGCCTCCCTCATAATGAGGCACAAACATCACTTCGGTATAGATCAATCTTATCCGTTTTTCTTTTAATTTTTCAGTTGCTCCGCTTAAGACTTTTAACTCAGAGCCTTCTACGTCCAGTTTGAGGATGTCAATATCGGGGATATTTTCTGAGTCACAAAAAGTATCCAGTATTTGTGTTTCTACTTCTATCTGGCCAACATTCTGTGAATTATTCGAATAGTATTTTGCTCCGGTTGAGGGTCTTGGAAACATTGAATTGCAGCTTCGGTCCGTATTCACCTGAAACATTGCTTTGCCGTTCTGGTCTGAAAAAGCAATTTGATAAGGCTTGATGGATCCTTGTTTTGCCAAGCTATTGAGTTCCTGAAAAGAGTCTGGAAAAGGCTCAAAGCAGTACACCGTTGCAGAGGGAAATGTTTTCGTATAGACGGCAGTAACATCACCTATGTATGCACCAACGTCGAAAACCACAATTTTTTTTTCTCCTTTAAAAAGAGCTTTCTGAGCAAGAAAGGAATCCTCTGAATTCAGAGCCGACTTTGCCAAACCAACCCAATTTCTCATGCTGTTTCTAATACTCATATCTCAACCTTATGATTTGTAAGAACTATTTTACAGTGGAAATATCAATCTAAGCAAAATGCGCAAGGCTCGCCTATTTCCTCAAATCGAAGCTCTCCTAAGAATCTCAATAGTGTCTTTCGCCTGGAGCTCGACCAGATTTCTTTAATGGAATTGTTAATCACATTTCCTATAACACACTTTTGCTGATAATCCAAGCAGCAAAGGTAAACGTTTCCATTTGGTCCTATTAAGCATTCTCGCACAACTTTTGATAATTTTCTGCAGGGAACCGTTTTTGGGTTTTTCATCTTTTCGCGCAGAGCCCATTTATAGGGTTTATCTACGACTGAAATAATATCACTTTTATTAAGAAGAGGCTTCCAATATTTAATAACTTCAGCTGTATCATCTGGTAGGTCTATGCGTTTTCTTTCCACCATAGCCATATATTTTTGTGCAGTGAGAATATCTATGTGAATCCTACATTTGGCTCCCAGCTTGTTGCGACTGTCAATGAAATCGTGCAGGTTCTTCTTGAAAGTTTCAAAGTCTAGTTTTTTGGCAGCTTCATAAGTTACTGCTGAAGCGCCATCTATATTGAAATTCAGTTCCTCTAAATTGTTGGCTAATAAGGCCCGTCCTGTAGACTTGTCGACTAATGCCATATTCGTATACAAAACAGATCTGCTTGCTGGTAGCATCTTTCGGCAGTACTCGAAGATACTGAAGAAGTCCTTATTCAATAATGCTTCACCATTCTCACTAAATCTTACAATTCCTTGAAAATTCTCTTCACTTGCTTCATCCACAACTTTCTTTGCCAATTGAAAAGGCATGAAAGGTGGTTTTATACCTTTTCCTCTTTCGCTTGGGCAGTAGATACATTTGGCTTGACAGATAGCCGATAAGCTTAAGTTCAAACTCTCCGGAAATTTAGCATCTATACTTGTTGCGATTAATTTCTTAGCTCGGTTTTTGTAACGATATTTCCACATTTTTAGCGTTATTATAGACGGATTTACTATTCGTACAGCTCTATTGATAAACTTCTCCCGAGGAATAATCACCACTATCGGTGATTCCTACTCCAAACTGTCAAATCTCAGGTATTGAAACTGAAAAAGAATTCATTATTGTTTTTTCAGTTTATAAATAATAATTTTTCTCTTACTTTTTTCAAATTTGTCTGTAAGGAGTTCCAAGTCATCTGATCTAATCGAACCTCTAAAATCCGGGCACATTTTATCAATATTCCTATCAATAATTATAAAATCCGCCTCTTTAAGAGTCGCGTTGTTTATGATTTCAGTATAAGTGCTGCCCTCTAAGTCATACCACTTCGCCTTGGCATAAAAGGCTTCCTGAGGAGATGGTGACACAACAATAATTTTTTCTTGTCCTGCTCCCGCATATGCCTTCAACCAATATCCGGCCTCTTTTTGAATAGCTCTATGTCCGCGAATTGGTTTGAGCCCTCTCGGCAGGCATATAACTATAATTACAACTAAGATTATTATAGAGAAGTGACTTATTTTAGCTTCGCCAATCGTCAAAGATTTATTTTTAAATTTTTCCTGCAGACGGTAATCGATTTCCCAAAATCCCGTCCCCGCCCAACATAATGCCATGGGGATAAAGGCATAAAGATACCGGGCATTTATGCCTGCAACAACTAACAACACAGAAATCCTAAACAGAATAAATGACAGAATAAATAGCTCTCCAAGTTTAAATCCTTTTAATCTCTTTCGCCCGATCAGGCCAAAACCAAGAGGCAACAAAAATACGGGATAATACGCCTTTGCTAAAAAAAATGGGATTTGAGAGACACTGTGAGGAATGTTAGATTTTAATATTCTCCCTGTTTTTTGAAGAGAACTCTGGTCATCAAATTTTGATTTGAGGAAGATATCTTCATAATGCTGTTGCTGATTGCATATTTGCCACCTTCCTGTTTCTTGATAAACAAAAAATAAACAAGGGAGCAAGCCTACAACAAATACAATCAGACAAAAGAAGCTGCTTATGAGCCTCCAGCGAATTCCAGTCCTAATTTCAGGAAGTTTTATCAACCAAATCCACGCAAGCACCAAAAAGATCAAGACAAATCCTTCGAATCGTGTCAAAAAGGCCAACAATAACAACAATCCGACCACTAAGAAGAGAGCCTTTCTTCTTTTCTGAATAGCTATCCAGCAAAGACAGGCGATAGATGTTAAGAAGAAGTAGTAAATCGCCTCTGTCAAAACCTCACCTGAAGCCTGCGAGAGATAAGGATGCACAACAAAGAACAATACAGTAACCAAAGCTATTTTTCTATCGAAGATATTCTTAACTAAAAAAAATAGGGGAAATACGGTCAATGAACCGAAAAGGCAAGAGATTATCCTGCCGGAGAACTCAATATCCTGGAAAATATACGAAGCACCAGCGGTAAATATAGGGAAAAGCGGGGGGAAAACAGCACCAAAAGCCTTGTGAAAGTTTCCCTTGGTAACTTCTTCTGCGAGCCACGCATAGCCGACACCATCATCGGCAATGCCACAGGCGGTCAATACCAAAAAAAACCGCAATGTGAGGGCCGCCAGAAACAGAAATAATATTTCTTTGTTTTTACTAATTAATTTCATTCTTTGTCTCCAACTATTTTCTGAAATCGTTTATCTAATTCCTTAAACCTAAAGTCCAGTATGCTCAACTCCTGTGCAAGGTCCTTGTTTTTCTCTGAAAGCTGTGAAATAACGGTTGAAAAATACAAAACTATAAACAATAAAAACAAAAAAGATATAATAAACAATGCTGTAAGATAATATACCCCCAATGCTCTTGAAATTATATCTAACAGACCAGGAAAGATGCTAAATGCCAAGATAACTGTTCCACTTAAAAGCCATAAAAGCGAGTATTCCTCTTTAAGCCTGCTCCGTCTGATAAGTTCAAAAACAATCACTAATATTGAAATGCTTATCGTGCCTATTATTATCTGAATTCTAAGCATTGCCGGTCTCCTTTTTTTCTTCTTTTTTGTAAGGAACACTTTTACATAAATCGATAGATATCGCCAGCAGGACCTTGACCATATAATAAAATGGTCTCCAACCTGTAATCGAAGAATTCCCGCCCTTGCGAGAGTTCATATTCACCGCTATTTCTTTTATAGTAAATCTCTGCCTGTGCAGAAGTACTAACGCCTCAGGTTCCGGATAATCGCATGGATAGAATTCCGAAAAGCTTTTTATTACCTCTTTGTTTACGGCCCTGAAGCCTGAGGTGGGGTCAGTAATCCTTTGTCCAATAATCAGAGACAAGACCTTTGAAAAGATCAGTATACCCATTAGCCGAAAAAAATCAGACCTAAACCTTTTTTTTCTTAGAAACCTTGAGCCAAGAACCATGTCAACAGTGCTGTTGTTCAATGTGTCTATAAGTATATTGATTTGGGCAGGCCGATGCTGGCCGTCGGCATCACACTGTACCGCTATGTCGTAGTCCATCTGACGGGCAAATTTATACCCCGTCTGCATTGCTCCGCCAATACCTAGATTATATAGCAAATCTAATACCATAGCACCCTTTTCCCTGGCAATTTCTGAGGTATTGTCAGACGAACCATCGTTGACTACTAATATATCGGCAGAGCAAAGACTTTGCTGTATTTTTTCCAATACACTACCAACAGTACACTGTTCATTATAAGCAGGAACGATGATTAATACTTTTTTATCTTTTTTTATTATGTTATCCACTTGTGTTTCATACCCACAATATTACTTATATTTTTCCTGGTTTAATTCGTAATAATCCCACAAGAACCATTTTCAAAAGAGACCATCCATGAGCGAAACGGCTGATATTTGTATTCCCGTATACTCTTGCGCGATATCGAATTGGAACATCAATAATTCCAAGCCCCATAACTGAGGCTGCAAAAAGAAGGTCAAAATCTCCAAACGGATCAAAGTCACCAAAATCTTCCCGCCATTTCGTCATACAGGAATAATCTTTGCGAGAAAAAAGTTTTGTACCACAGAGAGCATCCCCAATTTTTATACCAAGTACAAAACTTAAGCACTTGGCAAAGAACACATTTCCAAGACGATTTAAAAAACGCATAGCACCACCCTCCATTGGATATACAAGCCTGCTTCCATTAATAAAGTCGGCATATCCTTGGCAATAGGCGTCATAAAAGCTTTTTAATAATTCTGGAGGCATAGTAAGATCAGCATCAAGTATAGTAATGATCTCTTCTTGAGCACATTCAAAGCCAAGGCGTACTGCATCATTTTTCCCAATTCCCTTTTGCTTCACAGCTTGAATCTTGTATTTAGATGAATATTCTTCTGCAATTCGTTGTATTTCTTGCCATGTATTATCTTTTGAGTGCCCTTCAACAAATATTATCTCGATTTGCGTTTTCAGGTCAGGAAGTCTTTCCATTATAGTTTTTATGTTCTCAGCTTCATTTCGTGCAGGAACTATTATTGAAAGAGAAGGCTTTATCGTCTCTTTTCTTATTGGCCGTAACAATATTACATTTGCAATAGAAAAATGCCTAACAAGTGGCAGCATAGGGAATACCCAATTTATTATAGCCCCAAGACCTAAGAAGCGGAAGGGAAAATACACGGATGGCCTAATACTGATTACTTCATAGCCCGAGATTTTTGTGATATTCATTAGATCAGTGCGTGTAAGAAATGTAACAGGCAAGCTTGCCTTTCGTAGTCCTAGTATATCCGCCAACTTATATAACCATCTTAAGTAGGGATTATACGCTACTACAACCAAGCGTGAACTTCGCGAAAGAGATGATTTAAGTCCCACTAATAAACTCTTAATATCCAGGCAGTAATTAAATGTTCCATTTAAAAGGACGATCGTACGGTCCTTTTCTGATTGCTCAGGAAAAGAGTTATCGTCCACAATCTTCGTTTTAACTGGACAGTTAATATTTTCTAATAATACACCGGTATCGTGGTTGAGAATTTTCCATTGGACTATACTATCGTAATAGCGGCTAAATGAAGAAATTTCTTTTGCGATCAATTCATACATATACCTCTTGAAATTTTTCATGGTTTATTTACATATCTCCAACTGATGTGATTATTTCATATCAAAGTGTTCGTCATGT
>SDBV01010653.1_pt1 | contig 12022 bp, 10 predicted proteins | sample 2277081 | NCBI WGS metagenome assembly SDBV01 (sample SAMN10402039, study PRJNA504765) | marine sediment metagenome | isolation source: marine sediment core GS10_PC15, 223 cmbsf | place: Arctic Ocean: Southern Knipovich Ridge | collected 2010 | reverse complement strand
CATACCGCCACCACTACTCTTTTCACCTTCCCAGCTCGTCAAGGCATCAAGCGCTTTTTCGGACCGCTCTTCTGCGCCGCTTTCCCCATTGTCGATGGCTATTCCAGCATTTGTTACTTCGCGGGCCAGTGAGGCGTCCCGCTTTCCCCCTGGGAAGCCAAAGCCTGGTTCAAAGCGACCTCGGAAACAAGGTGCTGCTGAACGAGGATATTTCCCAAACGGCTATATCGTAGATTCGTTTCCATGTTGCTCTATCTATCGGCCCGATGTCCGCCGAAGTTTATCACGTTTGCCACCGGCGACAGGCGCAAGTTTCTTGCATCAGGATTGCGGGTAGCTTTGCTGAGAGCACCGGTAAAACCGTTGCGTGAGTCAAGATCGCTCTAAGGGAGGGCGCGTGGAAAAAAAGAGATGGGCCGTCACGCCCGAAGAGGCAAGGTGGACATGTCAGTCCGCCCTCTTCAAATTCGAGTCGACGGCGGAGATCGAGCCGCTTGATGGAGTCGTCGGCCAAGACAGGGCTGTACGTGCCTTCGACTTTGGTTTCAAGATATCGACGAAAGGCTTCAATGTCTTCGCCGCCGGTCCGCCGGGTACGGGCCGGCATTCATCCGTTACCAGTTTTGTCGAAGAACAGGCGTCCAAAGAGGGTATTCCTGCGGACTGGTGTTATGTCCACAACTTCAAGTCGCCCGACAAGCCCATCGCGGTAGAACTGGCGAACGGCGCGGCCGAGGGATTCTCTAAGAACATGGATGAGATGATCAAGGCCTGCCGGGCCGAGGTCCCCAAGGCCTTCGACAGCACAGAATATGAGCGACGCAAAGACCGCGTGCTAAATGATTTTCAGAACAAGCGCGATGCGCTCCTGGCCAAGCTAAAGGAGACCGCGGCGGATAAAAACTTCAGCGTTGAGCTGACAACGGCCGGTATCGTCACTATTCCTATTGTCGGCGGCAAGATGATGAAGCGTGAAGAATTTGACGAACTTTCCGAAGACGATCGGCGGCGCATCAAGGAGGAGACAGACGCCCTTCAACAAGAAGTGAACAAAGCGATGACCACGATCCGAGCCGCTGAAAAAGAGACCAAAGCGCGACTGCACGAGTTAGACAAAGAGATAGCTAACTTTGCCATCGGCCACCTGCTCGAAGATCTGACGGCCAAGTACGCCGACAACCGCAAAATACTCGACTACCTGCGAGAAGTCGAAAATGACATCGTCGAGAACCTGGAGACCTTCAAGGATGGCGAAAAGCAGACGGGCTTCACCTTGCCCGGGCTGGAGGCGCCGGAGAAGGAAGACTCACTCGATAAGTATCGCGTCAACGTCTTCATCAGCCACCCTTCAGACGACGGGGCCCCAGTTGTCTTCGAACCTAATCCGACCTATTACAATCTATTCGGGCGCCTTGAATACGCCGCGCGTCTCGGAGCGATGGTCACAAGCTTTACAATGGTGAAGGCCGGAGCAGTGCAGAAGGCCAGCGGCGGGTATCTTATCCTCAACGCTCTCGATCTCCTGCTTAATCCATTCTCATATGATGCGCTCAAGCGCGCCCTTAAAACAAGGGAGACGCGTATCGAAAATCTCGGCGAACAATTCAGGATAATCCCGGCGGCCACACTCCAGCCGGAACCGATACCGCTGGACGTAAAGGTGGTCTTGATAGGCAGCCGTGCCATCTATGACCTGCTCTACGCCCTAGACGAGGATTTCCGTAAGCTCTTCAAGGTCAAAGCCGATTTCAATGTGGACATGGACCGCTCCGAGGAGAGCATGGTCAAATACGCTACGCTTGTCGCCGCCAAGTGCCGCCAAGACAAGCTGAAACACTACGATCCTAGCGGTGTGGCCCGGATAGTCGAGCACGGGGTGAGGTTGGCGGAAGACCGGAATAAACTGTCGACCAGAGTCATCGAAATCTATGACTTGGTCAGCGAGGCCAGCCACTGGGCCTCGACGAACGGTAACTCCCTCGTGACCGGCGAAGACGTGCAGCGGGCCATAGACGAGCGGACCGCCCGCTCCAACCTGTTAGAGGAGCGTATCCACGAGATGTTTGCCGACGGAACCCTCCTGGTCGACACTGAGGGCTCGACCGTCGGGCAAGTCAACGGACTCGCGATCATATTCTTGGGCGACTATATGTTTGGCAAGCCGTCGCGGATCACCTCAAAGGTGTTTGTGGGCAAAAAGGGTGTCATCAACATCGAGCGCGAGTCGAAGCTGAGCGGGCAGATACACGATAAGGCGGTCTTCATTCTCACCGGCTACCTGGGAGATCGGTTTGCAGGCGACAAACCGCTGGCTATGAACGCCACCATCGGCTTCGAGCAGTCCTACGGCATGATCGAGGGCGACAGCGCCTCCAGTACCGAACTTTACGCTCTGCTCTCAAGCCTTTCGGAAGTACCGCTCAAGCAAGGCATTGCCGTCACCGGCTCCGTCAACCAGCAGGGCGAGATCCAGCCCATCGGCGCGGTCAACCGCAAGATCGAGGGGTTTTTCGATGTCTGTAAGATCAAGGGAATGACGGGAGACCAGGGAGTCCTAATACCACGGCGCAACCTCAGGAATCTCGCTATCCGTGAAGACGTAGCGAAAGCGCTCGAGGCAGGAGAATTCCATCTTTGGGCCATCGACACGATCGACGAGGGCATAGAGCTCCTTACGGGCACGCCGGCCGGAGTGCGCCGTACCGACGGCTCCTGGGAGCCGGGAACGATCAACGCCCGGGTCGACGAGCGGCTGCGCCGGCTGGCCAATAGCCTGAAAAACTTCGAATCGCCAGAGGAACGGCGGGCGGCTTAGAGCGCTAGGAGTATAATCTACAAACTGACTGCGATACGAGCAACGGAGGTATTCTCATGAAGGCAACCTGGAAAGGCACAGTCATCGCCGACAGCGACGACACCGTCTACCTCGAAGGCAACCACTACTTCCCGCCGGAATCGGTCAACATGGACCTGTTGCAAGACGGGGCCAGGGAATATACCTGCCCCTGGAAAGGCAAGTCAAAGTATCACGATATCGTCGTTGACGGGGATGTTATCGAGAACTCGGCCTGGTCCTACCCGGACCCGAAATCGGCGGCCAAAGAGATCACAGGGCACGTAGCGTTCGAACTGCGGAAAGGGATCAGTCTCGAGTAAAGCTCAGCTTGTACTTCTTGCGCTTCCCTACTTCGAGCAGATCGCCGTCGGCAACAATAACATCGGCCCGGGGGTCGGTCAGTGCGGCGCCGTTCAGCTTGACCCCGCCTTGCTCCATTAACCGGCGGCCGTCACTGGTGGATGAAGCAGCCCCGGAGGCAGTCAACAGCTTCGGCATCCAGACCTTGCCGTCCGCATTCCGGAGGTCTCCCGAGACCTCTTTCTCCTCCGCAAGCTCGGCAGCGGTAGCCCGGCCGTCTTTGCGAAACCTGGTCTCGAAGTCAGCTTTCGCGGCGGCGGCGGCTTCCGAGCCGTGGTAGGTCTCGACGATCCGCCGGGCCGCTTCCGCTTTGGCGCTCCTGGGGTCGAGGGTCTCGGCGCCAAGCCGGTGGGCGACGTCCGCGACTTCGTCGGGAAGAGCGCCCAGCGCCAGCTGATAATACTTGAGGATAAGATGGAACCGGTCCTGGCCCGGCGCTTCATCGGGAACAGACATGACCTTGCCGAACATGTCGGCCGGCTCGAAGGTCAAACCGATGTGGTTGTCGTATGACTTACTCATCTTCTTGACGCCATCGGTGCCCTCCAGGAGCGGCAGCGTCAGAGCCACTTGCGGCTCTTTACCGGATTTCTCTTGGAGTTCGCGCCCGGCCAGCAGATTGAATTTCTGATCGGTACCGCCGAGTTCTATATCGGCTCCGATCTCGACTGAATCGTAAGCCTGCATAACCGGATAGAGAAATTCGTGGAGACCAATCGACTGCTCCGCCTGATATCGCTTTTTAAAATCATCCCGCACCAGTAGGCCGGCGACTGTAAACTTGGACGTCAGGCCTAGGATGTCGGCGAAGTTGAGCGCCGCCAACCAGTGGCTGTTATAGACGATCTCCAGCTTCTCGGGATCGTCGTCGAGAATCTTGAAAGCCTGATCGGTATAGGTCTTGGCGTTAGCAGCCACCTGCTCGTCGGTGAGCGGTGGACGAGTGGCCGAGCGGCCCGAGGGGTCCCCTATCTTGGCTGTAAAATCGCCAATTATCAGGACTGCTTTATGCCCTAAGTCTTGGAACTGGCGGAGCTTGCGCAAGGGTACGGCATGGCCAAGATGCAAGTCCGGGGCGGTCGGGTCGACACCCAGCTTGACTGTTAGCGGCCGCCCTTCTTTTTGAGCCAGCGCCACTTTGGTTTTCAGGCCGTCAGCCGGGAGCACCTCGGCACACCCGGAAGCCATCACCTCGACCTGTTCTATCATCCTGTTCTTCATAATGCAGAACAGGATAGCAGAACCGTCCGCCCTAAAACACTGGATGAATTACGCTATGATGCGGACATGATCTATTTGACGTACGCCCACAAACCCGAGGTTATGGCGGCCCGCGAACGCGCAGACCGGCGCGGATGGGGGCCGGTGGATCTGCGGTGGGTGCGGGCGACGGGAGATCGCGCCGGCTTTGAGCTGGCCCGCGAATTGAAGCGCGATGCTCCGGAAACCGCCGGTACGGCTGCGGGAATCGTTGTGAACGCCGGTTTCGCCGGGGCACTCGACGAGTCACTGGAGACCGGTCAAATGGTGATGGTAGAGCGCTTCTTGATGGACTCCCGCCGGCCGGAACAACTAGAGACCGAAGTTCTTTTTCGAACGGCCGAGGCGCTCGCTGCCACCAGTGCCTGGCCGTCTGTTTGCGGCCTGACAGTCACCGAACCGGTACTCGACGCTTCGCGCCGCGCTCAGCTTCACCGGCAGATGGGGGCCGCTATCGTCGATATGGAGGGTTTTCATCTGGCCCGGATGGCCCGCTCTTTTAGTCTCGACTTCGTCTGCCTGAAGGTCGTCTCCGACCTCGCCGACGATCGTGCCTGGAATTCGACTGTCGGAGAAGCCTCCAGATGGTCTAGAATACTGGGGGAGGCAGTCGAACGCCTCCTTGATGAATTGTACGATCGGGCCGATCCAGTCCGGGACTAGAGGTTTACTTGGATATCGTGGTAGTCATACCCGTATATGAACGTAAAGAACTGCTTAGACAGGCGGTAGAATCTGTCATGGCCCAAACCGAACCGGTCCAGGAGATCGTGGTCGTGGACGACGGTTCCGAACAGACGCCGGCCGCTGAGGCCCTCGAGGGTCTGACCGACAGACGCCTGATCCTTTTCTCGCAGCCAAACCTGGGGGTTTCCGCCGCCCGCAACTTAGGGATAAAAGCTTCGAAGGCGGAGTGGGTGGCTTTCTTGGACTCGGACGACCATTGGCTCCCTGAGAAGAACGCCAAGCAGTTAGAATTCCACCGCGACCACCCCGAATACCTGATATCGCAAACGGACGAGGTTTGGTTCCGAGACGGGATCCGCGTTAACCCCAAGGAGTATCACGCCAAACTCTCCGGGGACATTTTCACCAAATCACTCGAGCGGTGTTTGATATCCCCATCCGCGGTCGTGATGAAGAGAAGCCTGTTAAACGAGGTTGGCCTCTTCGACCCGACCTTTCCCGCCTGCGAAGACTACGACCTATGGTTACGGATCACCGCCCGCCACCCGGTGGGGCTGATCTCGAAGCAATTGGTAGTCAAGACGGGCGGGCACGAAGACCAACTATCTCAAAAACACTGGGGAATGGACCGCTTCCGGGTCCGCGCCCTCCGAAAGATCATCGACGGGGGAACTCTCTCCGACGAGCAGAAGTGGGCAGCGCGGCAAGTCCTGACGGCCAAACTATCTATCTTGGAGACCGGCTCGCGCAAGCGCGGCAAGACGGCCGAAGCTCAGCTCTACCGCCAGCTGAGAGAGATCTACGCCGAGCCTCAAGGCGAGAACCTGACACTCTTCCCTGACGATGCTCTATAGGCGACTCGGCCGCTCCGACCTAGATGTATCAGTTATCGGTTTGGGTGGCTGGGCCTTGGGTGGACGCGGCTGGGGTCGGGTCGACGACCGGGAGTCTACCAACGCGGTGCGGGCCGCCCTGGAGGCCGGGGTCAACTTCTTTGACACGGCCGACATCTACGGATTCGGACACTCCGAGGAACTACTCGGAAAATCCCTCAAAGACTCACCGGAAGCGCTGGTCACGACGAAGGTCGGTCTGCGTCGAGATGAGAGCGGCCGCGTCCTCCACGACCTGGGCCGAGCTCACATCCGGAGCGCCTGCGATGCCAGCCTACGCCGTTTGCGGCGCGACCATATAGATGTCTATCTTCTGCATTGGCCAGACCCAAATCGAACGATTAGCGAAGTGCTGGAGACTATGCATGAGCTTGTCGACGCTGGAAAAGTCAGGTATCTGGGCGGCGCAAACCTGAGCCCAACCGAGCTGGCTGAGGCGGCGAAGACGCCTGAGTTCATCGCATACCAGGGGCGCTTGAATGCCCTTCAACCTCAGGAATCAACAACGACCCTCCCTGTTTGCCAACGAGATGACGTGAGTTTCATAGCATATGAGCCGCTCCTAAAAGGCATACTGACCGGCAAATACCGGCGCCAACCAGAATTCGGGCGCCGGGACCACCGCCGCCGCTATGATGCCTTTGGCAGCGACTTCGAGAGCGTTAATAAGGCGGCCGGGCGGTTGGCGGACGCGGCACGTGCCGGCGGCGTCGAACCGGCCGCCCTCGCCCTGGCGATCGTGCTGGCCGAGGCCGACATCGCAGTCCCTGGAGCCAAAACAGCCGCCCAAATAAACATCAACGTCGGCGCGGCCGAGATCGACGCAAACTTAGTGGCGAGCGGTCGGGCCGCCCTCGCCGGCCCGCCTGTGAGATAATTGTCGCGATGATCGGACGAAACGAGAGAACGGCGGGAGTCAATGCGGCGGTGGAGGCCATCGAAGCGGCCGGGTGCCGCCTGGGACGGAACGACCGCCGGATAATCAGCGAACTCCTCGCGGACCTTGCCCATCGCGACAGACTCTCCCTGGTTGAGCTGCTGGATTCGCCGGACCTAGCGGCGGTCCTGCGCGATGAGCGACGGAACGGACCGCAAAAGACAGACGCGCTTAAAGCACGGCTGCAGGCTCGGCGATGGCCGACATACACGAAAGCTGAGGCAGCATTCCAGACGGCCCGGCGCAATTTGCGCCTGCACTCGAAGGTCCGGGTCGAACACACTCCATACTTCGAAGACGGACAGTTGAATATATCGTTCACGGCGAGTGATCCCGCCGAACTGAGCGAGATCATCGATTCGCTCACAAACCTGCATGGGAAAGACCTAGTCAAAGATGCCTTGGAAGCCTCGAAAGATTCTGATTGAAACAGCTGTAGCCTCGACCGAGACCGCCGGCGCGATCCGCCGACGGTGGCCCGAGGTCCCGATCGTCGCTGTCGAACGCGTCAAACACTTCGATGGAGAACTCGACCGTCGCGACTTGGCGATCGCAAAGCAACGCGGGCGATTCATCAAAAAGTGTCCGGGAACACCGGCCTACACCTGTTGTGACTACTATATTTTGAATCTCGGTATCGGCTGCCGGCTCGAGTGCAGCTACTGCTATCTGCAACATTACATGAACACCCCTTTCACGGTGTTCGCAAACATCGACGACCTACTCGCCCAGGCCCAAGAGTATTTCGGCGCGCGTGACGGTCGGCGCTTCCGCGTAGGTAGCGGCCAGTTCATCGACAGCCTCGACTTCGACGAACTGGCGGACGTCCACAAGCAGCTAGTGCCGGCTCTGACTTCCCTGCCAAACGTAACTTTTGAGATAAAAACCAAAACCGACCGTCTCGAACACCTGCTCGATCTCGACCACCATGGCCGGGCGGTCATCTCTTGGTCGGTAAATCCTGACGTGGTGGCCCGGATCGAAGAGGCCCCGGCTCCACGCCTGGCGAAGAGATTGGCTGCCGCTTCCCAGGCGGTCGCCGCCGGTTACAGGGTCGGCTTCCATTTCGATCCCATCATCCACTTCCCCGGATGGGAGCGCGAGTACGAGCAGGTCGTCGCCGCTATCTTCACTGAAATTCCGGCCCGGAACGTAGCCTGGATAAGTCTCGGGACGCTCCGGTTCAATCCTACCCTTAAGCCGATCATCGAAGACCGCTTTCCTTATTCACGCCTGACGACCGGAGAACTCGTCAAGGGGCTCGATGGCAAGTATCGCTACTTCATCGCCATCCGGCAGCAAATCTTCAGCTGTCTCAACTTGGCGATTCGAGACCGCGCACCCGATGTACCGGTCTACCTCTGCATGGAGGGCCGGGAGCTGGCCGCTTCGACCGGCGTCAGCGGCCTCTGACGCTTGACAGGGGCTCGCCATTTACATTATTTTGAACAGATGTTCGTATCCCCAATAAGGAGCGTTATGCGACCGGCTGCCGGGGCCGATTCGCTGAGAGAATAAAGCGCCATGTCGGCCCGAAAACGTAAACTAGCGGCGGAAACAAGCCGCAAGCGCCGCGTGAGAGTAATCGTCGGTCTCCTGGCGTTCTCAGTGATCGCCATTATGGCCACCCTCTTCACCGGCTTTGCCATGGTGGCTATGGCCACTCAGGAACTTCCGGATATCAATAGTCCCCAATTCCTAAAGCGTGCTGAAACCACCAGAATATACGACCGCAACGGCAGCCTGATAACAGACTTTTTTGTCGAGCAAGACCGAATCCTAGTGCCTCTGGATAAGATATCCCCCAATCTACAGAATGCCGTCATTGCCATTGAAGACAAGCGCTTCTACGAACACGAGGGGGTCGACTTCCGGGCGATCGGCCGCGCGTTCGTCGCCGATGTCCAGGAGCGTGATATCGTCCAAGGGGCAAGCACAATAACGCAACAGTTGGTTAAGAATTCCGTCGGCGACTGGGAAACAAGTTGGCGCCGGAAGATACGCGAAGCGGCCTTGGCTTTTCAAATCGAGTCCTCGTACTCGAAGAAGGATATCCTCCAAAGCTATCTAAACACGGTCTTCTTTGGGCAATCCATTTACGGGGCTGAAACCGCTTCACAGAGCTATTTTGGTAAATCAGCCGAAAAGCTTACTGTCCCGGAAGCCGCCTTGCTGGCCGGGATAATCAACCTACCGAACGTCTACTCCCCCCTCGTCAACCCGGATAAAGCTAAAGAGCAGCGCGACACGGTTATCAAAGAGATGCTCAAGCAGGAGATGATAGACTTCGAGGAGGCAGAGCAGGCCCTGGCAGAACCCCTGGACATCCGACCGCCTAAAGAAAGCAAGTATCCGTATGCGTACTTCATCGAATACGTTAAGCAGGAGATGCTCAACGACAGTACTTTCGGCTCCACGGTCTCGGACCGTACGGACCGCCTCTTCAAGGGCGGATTGAGGATCTACACTACGATCGACCCGAAGATGCAAGTGGCGGCGGAGGACGCGGTCTGGGGCACGCTCAATCAGGCCGACGACCCGGTTGGATCGCTGGTGGCTATCGAACCATCCACCGGCTACATTCGGGCAATGGTCGGCGGCAAGGATTGGGAGACGGAAAAGCTCAATCTGGCCGTCCAAGCCTACCGGCAACCCGGCTCTTCCTTTAAACCGTTCGTTCTGGCGACCGCTTTGGAAAATGGGATCAGTATCAGCAAAACATATAGCGGGGGAACGGCCCGTATCAGACTGGCGACAGGAAAGACCTGGACCGTCAATGGCGGACGAGGCATGTTGGCCCTACGCGACGCGACAATCTACTCCGTGAATGCGGTTTTTGCTCGATTGATAATGGATGTCGGAGCAGAAAAGGTCGTGGAGCAGGTAAAGCGGATGGGGATCAAGTCCCGGGTCGAAGCCGTGCCGGCCATCGCCCTGGGGGGCTTAGGCGGAGGCGTCACCCCGCTGGATATGGCGACGGCGTATGCCACTTTTGCCAACAGCGGCCAGTACGCAAAACCGATTGCGATCACCAAGGTCACCGATCCATCCGGCGAGATCATCAAAGAAAACAAGGTCCGCATGGTCCCGTCAATGGACCCAGTCACCGCCTACCTGGTCACCGACGCCCTGAGCGGCGTCATCCGCTCAGGCACAGGACGGGCCGCCAATATCGGCAGACCGGCGGCGGGCAAAACAGGAACGACCGACAACAACGCCGATGCCTGGTTTTGTGGTTATACTCCCGACCTTGCGGCCGCTGTTTGGGTCGGCTATAAAGACAGTCGGCGCCCGATGGTCAATGTTCACGGCATCACCGTACAAGGCGGCACCTTTCCGGCCCAGATATGGCGCAAATTCATGATACCGGCCCTAGCTGAGACCCCGGCCAAGAGGTTCCCCCGCCCCACCAAGGGTATCGTCGGGATCCAGGTATGTAGCGAGACCGGCGACCGGGCCAATGAGTTCTGCACGGAGCCGATTTTTGCCCAATACGCCGCCGGCAGCGGACCCGCCAAGAATTGCGACATGCACACCGGCCCGCAAGTACTCGAAATGCCCAATATCGTCGGACTTCCAGCCGCTGAAGCCAAGTCCTTACTGGAAGCGGCTGGGTTGCTGGTGAAAATAACCGAGGTCGACACCCTGGCGGTACCGGCCGGTGTGATCGCCGGCCAAATGCCAACAGCCGGGGCTGAACTTGAAGAAAGTTCCGAGGTCGAGATGGAGGTCAGCACCGGCAGGCCAAGCTCAAACCTGATCGATATGCCGAAGATCGTCGGCCTGCCCCGCGAACAAGGCGAGGCTCTCTTGCGCGACGTAGGATTGGACTTTACTGCAGTCTGGATCCCGGTTAACGGGGAGGGCCGCATAGGAATAATAGTCGGACAGCTTCCGCCGGCGGGAACTGAAATCAAACCAACGGTCGAAGTGATCGTGAGGGTCGGCCGAAGGGCGAACAGCGGCGACGAGTAATCAGCCTATCTCTAGCGCTCAACCCGCACGATGCCCGAGCAAGTTCTCACGCCGACACCGCGCACCTCAAGCTTATCGAACCACAAATTGACACCGATGTTATCGCTGGCGATGTGGCCGGCGATGATAACGTTCACGTGGTGCTCTTCTGCCTTCTTGCGCAACCGCTCATCCATATGCATCTCGATGACGGTGCCAACGCCGGCCGCGGCCAGCTTCTCGATAGCATCCTTCGGGCCACCCGTACCGCCGGTCATGACAACTATGGCTTGGCCGGCCCGACGACCGCCGCTGCCGACCACGATACGCGGCCCCGCCCCGATCTTGGCGCCGGCCCGGTATTCAGGGATCGTCTTCAGGAGCTTGACGACATCATCTACATATCTGGGGACTTCATCGTCAATGAGTTTCTGTAGGAACTGGGAAACCAGGTTGTCCGCCGGCGTATGCACGCACATCATCGGGAACCCGAGGAGTTTGGCCGCGTCGACAGCACGGTCGTGATTGGCGGGACTAAGTGCCCGCTGAACTTCTCGAGCGCGTTTATCCATAAGAGCGTCGCCAACGTTTATCGGTACGCCGTAAGCATGCCAAATATCGGCCTGCAAGCCCATGACCTCGTGAAGTGCAGCTAACGCCGCGCCCTCCGGGTGATGGGCCATGAGTAAGTCTATGGGCTCACCTTTCTCACGCAGACGATCTGCCAAGATGACTTCCGGAGTCTCCATGTCGATACCGGCCAAGAGTCCGCCGATCTCAGCCTCCGGATCGCCGGCGAGTATCCGCGTATCGGAGTACGGATTCGTCAGCTTATCGTCGTCGAAGAGGGCTTTATCGTCGTCGGAAAGTTTCTCGAACGCCTCTTTCCGTTTTCTTAGTTCCGCCTCGACGACCTCACGGCCGCGTGGATCGGCTTCGATGCCGGTTTCGATAGCAAGCTCGTAGATTTGTCTAAGCTTCATTCTTCTCCGTTCTACTTCCGGCTCACGAACCGGTTCCCTGCAATGTAGTAGCGATACTCAAGGCTCTGTCCCGCGGAAATACCTATTCGGGTAGCCGAGATAACATTAAAAC
>SDBV01010652.1_pt1 | contig 12023 bp, 14 predicted proteins | sample 2277081 | NCBI WGS metagenome assembly SDBV01 (sample SAMN10402039, study PRJNA504765) | marine sediment metagenome | isolation source: marine sediment core GS10_PC15, 223 cmbsf | place: Arctic Ocean: Southern Knipovich Ridge | collected 2010 | reverse complement strand
CAAAATAATGCTATGCTAATAGAAATAAATCCGGATGAAACAATCATGACATCTGATATGGATTCATCTATAAGATCAACTTCTGCTGTTGCTCTACCAGAATTAGTTTCTATTTTTAAAAGACCGTAAATAGTGTAATTAGTTTGTGAGCATTCCCATATCCCAGGTAATTTTAGTTATTTCTCAAAAATTTTCATGTCTTGGCCTGGAGATATCCCTTGGCTAGACGGAAACTAAAATTGTATGGTAAAAAAGTAACCTCAGATGATATTCTTTTAGAGATTCAAAATTTACTTTACGCCAAAGGTAGCAGACCATATCCACTAAAGCCAACAGAGATTGCCCAGTCGCTTGGCCTCTCTCGGAAGACAATATACAACTATATCTCCAAGCTTTCAAAAACAGGAAAAGTTATCCGCTTAAAGTCAGGGCACTTCTTTTTACCAAAGTCCGATAAGAATGAGTTTCGTAAATTCAACAAACATCATGAAATTACAAGTGATCCGCTGGTTTCAGAATGGATGGATGATCTCCTTACTAGAAAGCAAGGCCTTCCACTAAAGTCCTGGAAGATAAGGCTGCGTTCCCTTGAGACTGTCTGCAATACCTGTAAGGTTACTCCCTATGACCTTACAATTTCACACAAAAAGACTGAAAAAATAATGCGCTCCTTTGCCAAATATTTCCAAAAAGGAGAGATTGTCTGCTCCAAACAGGGCAGCAAAACTCTGGGAATGGGCACAACTGTCTACATAAAGGTCCAAGCGGTTCGAGACTTTTGCTCATTTTACGACATCTCTTGGAGAAAAGGAGTCACTGGTGTCATGTCCCAAAAAGTTCCCCATCACGGAAAATATGCAGATATTAGATTTACTGTTGAGGAGTTTGAAGCTGCTGATAAATTCATCAAGGAAAAATGGGGGTTGGATTCAGATATCTACAGATGGTTTTGGATAGGTATAGAGTCTTGTGCCAGATTTAGTGCACTTTACAACATGAAAAATGAATCAACTAAAATAAAAACAAAAAATGGTAAATTCATATTTCTAATGTCAGTAATTGAATCAAAGACAGAAAATATTCGTGGGGGTAAATGGACTAAATTCATTACAAGAGAAGATACTCAAAGGAGTCTTGAATTAATCAGAGCAAGAAATTGTGATAAAATTTACGAATCAACAGAGCTGCCCTATTCCTTCAAGAGACATATCAATAATCAACTAATTGAAGTCTATCGGTATTTAGGAAAAAGAGAGTCATATTTTCAAAATCACCCTTCTCATGTTCTAAGACATATTGGTGCTCATTATTGGTTATCAAAAACCAATTACAACTATGGAATAATTGCAGAAGTTGGTGGTTGGCACACAATTGATGAATTAAAGAAAAGTTATGGTCAAATTCCACCTGAAAAAATTCTTGAGATTATTCAGTAATTTTCATCTAAAATTCTGTTTGCTACTCGTTCAACCATGGTATCTAAATTTGATCTTAAATTACTTCCTTTACTATATTCAGGAAAATAAGGACCGACAGTTGATCTTCTTTCTTTGGCTAATTTGTAACCTTTTGAAATTTTATTTTTAGTTGATATCCCAATCCCCTCTCCTTGAAAATGCTTAATTGCTGAAAAACAAGGTACATCACCGGTGCTATCTCCAAGATAGATCATATTGTTAAATGGAATTCTTCTTGTATCTTTCTTATATCTATTATTTACAAGAAATGGATTAGATCTGAGATTTTTTCCTGAAATTCCTTTGTTTATTGCATAAAGAAATTTTGTTTTTTCAGTAAATGTAACTATAGATTTTATTGACGTTATTTTTTTTAATGATTTATCTTCATAAAATCTACTTCCATAAACATCAGTAAATAATTTTGAAAACTTTGTTCCTTTAATCAAATCTTCGATTCCTGATGATATGATATAGGTTTCTAATTTAATATCAACTTTAGAATATTTTTTCTTTTTCAGAATTCTTTGTAATTGTGAAATAAAGTCAGGAACTCCTTTAAACGGTTTAATTTTTTCACCTAGTTTTTCTAATTTCTGATTAGTATTTTGTTTTATATCTCCACTTTTCATTAATGATAGTATTCTAGTCATCCATGCCATGGGAGGATCCCATCCTTCTTGTATGTCTTTTTCAATTTTTCTCCAGAAAGGTTTTGGTTTAATCCCATTCGTCATTAACAAATACTCTGTTGTATCTGGTGCAAGAGTTTCATCACAATCACAAATTACTGCTACAATATTTGGCATACAGTGTTAATTTAGAATGAATAGTTATTACTTTCTTCAGGATTTTACAGTAATTGGAATCCTTTTGATTAATTCTTAAAACAACTGTTAATCGATTTTTGAATAATGTAGGTCCAAGTTGCACTATCTTTTATTTGGTGTGTGACTCGTAATTTTATGAAAAGATGTGACTGGGTCTCAGGCCAAATCCATACAAAATACCATGACACAGAATGGGGAACCCCAATACACAATGACCGGAAGCTCTTCGAGTTTCTGGTCCTTGATGCGATGCAGTCTGGCCTTTCTTGGAGCATAGTTCTAAACAAGAGAATCGCCTTCAGAAGGGCATTTGACAACTTTAATCCAAAAAAAATTTCTGCCTACACAAAAAGGGATGTTGACCGTCTTCTTACAGATAAGGGGATTATCCGCAACAGAAGAAAGATAGAGTCTGCAATAAACAATGCAGAAAGATTTCTTGAGACAAGGAAAGAATTCAAAACTTTTGACTCGTATGTCTGGTCCTTTGTAGATTGCAAGACAATTCACAACAGCTTTGGAAGTTGGACAGACATTCCTTCTGTTTCAAAAGAGTCCGAAGATATGAGTACTGACATGAAGAAGAGAGGGTTTACCTTCGTCGGACCTACAGTGTGTTACGCCTTTATGCAGACAGTCGGAATTGTAAATGATCATATCATGGGCTGCTTTAGAAGAAAGGAGCTGATGGCGCTTACCTCTCGCTGAACTTTCTCTTGATTCTTCTCATGCACTTTTCGGGATCCTTCTCGATGTCGTGCTCCCAGAAGCGCAGCACTGACCATCCTTCTCTCCTTAGTCTTCTAGAATATCTCTGATCACGTCTCATGTTGGTTTCAATTTTATCTTTCCAGAATTTCTTTGCTGGCTTTTTTTTATCATGATATCGGTAACCGTGCCAGAAATCACCGTCACAGAAGATGGCTATTTTTCTTCTTTTGTGTGCAAAATCCGGATTGCCAGACATCTTGGGATACATCTCAAATTTGTAACCGTTTTCTTCAAGCATCTCTCTCATCTTTAGATCAATCTTGGTGTTGGTTCCCTTGATTCTTGACATGACCCAAGATCTTTTTTCGGGAGTAAAGATGTCTGCCACTACGGGAACTTGAATCAGTCACTATTTCATTTTTTATGGACTGCTTGAAAACGTATGCCTTTCCAAATCAGTCATCAGATCCTTGATGGTTTGCTTGCCAGTAAGACTTGTAGTGTAGGTAGGCTTCATGCGCAGTCCTGAGAATTCGTCCACATAAAGCCACTTTTTGACAGTCTTTGATCTAGCAAGTCTTTCGACTTTTTTTGGAACGCTGTTTGTTGTGCTGCAAATGAAATGGCATCCATTACTTAGTGCGGAGTCACGATTTGCAACATCAATATCTCCTTCCATAATCCACACATACTCGTTTTCTATGGTGGAGTATCCAACGCATTTTTTTCTCAGATCACACTGGTAACAGCTGATGGGATTCTGTTGTCTGAGCTCTCCACTGCCACCCGTAGTGCCGAATCTTATGCACCAGATAATGTCAAACACAGGATTCATGTTTACCTTCTTTGACTGAGAAATGAGCCAGATGAGTCTCTCAAGCTTTGCTCTCGAATCAAAGTTTTTGAAAAATTCTTCGTGCTCCCAATACTTTTGCTGAGTCTTCGTCATGTCTGGTTTAATCTGCGGACCATAAATTCCAATTGCATGTTTTACAAACGAAAAAATCCAGCTGTCCATCGGAATTGCGGCCTCGTTTGCAAAGCCCTGCTGGAGAAAACACGCAATGACCTTTGGATAGATTGCAACCGTCTTGTTGTTGTCAAAGTATTTCAGATAAAACTCGTCAAGGAAATCCTTTGACCAGTTTTCATAGTCAAGTGTCAGCAAGCTCATTACACTCCAAATGAATCCTGCAGCTCTTGGTGGAAACCGGTCAAACATGTCAACTAAAATTCCGAGATCATGTGCCTCATCCGCGGTAAGGTTGTTCTGTGAAACATGTTTGGTATTCAGATACCTTACAAACTCGTCCCGTTTTGCAGGCCAGCTCCTTCCCGAATGCATTGATCTTACCTCCTTTCCCTGAATGGAATCCCTCTGCGTATATTCCAGATTCCAAATCTTTTCCATTGCATTCCATAGCCTTGCAAACCTTGAGAATGTGGAAATTGATTGTGACTTTACTTCGCCATATGTTGGAAGCAAAAAGAATTCGTAAAAGCTATAATCGGGGATGTCCACCCTTATTCTCTCCCCGTATTCCCTCAGGAACCAATATACCTGTCTCAGCTCCTGCTGTCGGCCCCCTCTTCCGGCAGTATTCCAAGCCGAGACAAACCTGAGTATGGAAAAGAATTCCTCATAATACTTTCCATACGGAATGGAATCTCCATGGTGTGTCTTTATTATGCTGTCCCACATCTCGGCAAAAAAATTCTCGTATCCGGTGTTTCCCTTGCATGCACCGATGATGTCCCGTTTTGAAATCCTGTTTGTAAGACCGAATCTTTCTGACAGCTCGTTTCTAACTGCCTGATGAGAGTCGGCGTCACTGTCAAGATTCTTGTTGCATAGAAACCTGACTTCCGGAGTGCACATGCCGCTGGCAAAATCAACAAAGTTGACAGATACTGGAAAACCAAAAAGTCTCAGTGAATTTTTGTAGTAATGAACATAGACCAATGGAAAATTGGGAAGATCCTGAATGAACAGCTCGAATCTTGGAATCCATTGGACCGGAACCGGATCAAGTTTGATTAGATTTTCATATCTTAATACTTCCACAAGAAGAAATCAAAACCGATCAGTATAACAAATAAAGTAACGGATAGATGACTCGTTGGTTATATCACAATAACAAAAGAAATAAGATCAAGCAAATGCAGCATTCTGTATATGTCTAAACAGGATTTTACTTTCATCGATCTTTTTGCCGGAATCGGCGGAACCAGACAGGCATTTGAGAGCACCGGAGGCAGGTGTGTCTTTTCATCGGAATGGAACAAGTATTCCCAGCAGACATACGAGGCAAACTTTGGGGAAATTCCTGACGGCGACATAACAGGTATTGACGAGAATGCCATTCCAGACCATGATGTTCTGGTAGGGGGATTTCCATGCCAGCCCTTCTCAATTGCCGGAGTCAGTTCAAAAAATCACCTCGGAAGGCCCCATGGATTCAAGGATACCACACAGGGGACCCTGTTTTTTGACATCTGCAGGATCCTAAAGGCCAAGAGGCCAAGGGCGTTCCTTCTTGAGAACGTAAAGGGTCTCAAAAGCCATGACAAGGGAAATTCCTTCAAGGTTATTCTCAAAGCCTTGGAAGAGGAGTTGGGGTATGACGTGCACTACAAGGTAATTGATGCAAGCAGTCTTGTCCCCCAGCACCGTGAGAGGATCTTTATTGTGGGTTTTGACTCAAAGACCGACTTTGAGTTTCCAGAACTGAAGGACAAGAGGCCAGTGTTGTCAGACATCTTGGAAAAAAAGGTTGACGGCAAGTATACGCTCTTGGACGGAACTTGGAACTCGTTGCAGAGACATCTGGAAAAGCACAGGGCAAAAGGAAACGGTTTTGGATACAATATGGCTGACAGGAAGGGAATTGCAAAGACCCTGAGTGCAAGGTACTACAAGGACGGGGCAGAAATTCTAATTTATCAGGGGCCAAAGAAGAATCCTAGGAGGCTTACCCCTAGAGAATGCGCCAGACTGATGGGATTTCCCGAGAAGTTCAAGATACCGGTATCCGACAACCAAGCTTACAGGCAGTTTGGCAACGCAGTTGTAGTACCTGTTGTGAAGACAATTGCAAGGCAGATGATAAAATGTTTGACCAAAGAAAAGAAAAGCATTATTCAGCTCAACCTTGCGTAGATCATGAAGGAATATTCAAGACCCCTGAAAAAATCTGAAGCGCGACACAGATACTGGCAGGTTATAAAAGACGACAGGGATTTCTTTCCAGAATCTGGAGAAATCTTCAAGCTAGAGTTTCACGGAAAAACATACGAGCTTAACGTAAACCACAAGAACGACATCATGACGGGAATGCTGTACGATATTTACAGGTTCTTGGAGGGAGACTTGATAACTGTAAAAAAGAAAGGCAAAAACTTGTATGAGCTTGATGCACCCGACACAAAACCCTATCCAAAAGTAGGTTAGAAAAATTATTTGAAGAGTTTCAGAATCTTTTCCTGATCACTTTTGTCCAGTAGCATTGTAAAGACAATGCTGTCAGGATTCTTCGGGTTCTCGCCCTTTGGATAGAATCTCACTTTGGTCTTTCCGCCCTCTTTAGTGAAATCATAGGGGACTCCTCCCAGTCTTTCTCTTTCCATGCGAAATGTAAATCCTATACCTACTTGAATTTTTGCAACAATCTTTTATTTCCCTGCTCATAAGGTATGACCTTGAACTCCAAGGAACTAAAATTCTCCGAGGCCCAGAAAAGGGTAATTGATCATGACAAGGGACACTTGAGAATCGTGGCATGTCCTGGCTCCGGAAAGACCGAAGTAGTAAGCCAGAGGGTTGCGGAGCTCATCAAAAAGGGAGTCCCCCCTGCAGAGATTGTGGCATTTACCTTTACCGAGAAGGCCGCAGAGGGACTGAAGCTGCGGATAAGGGGAATCCTAGAAAGAAAGTGTCCTGACAAGTCCGACTTTGGGGATATGTACATCGGAACTATTGACTCATTCTGTTTGCATCTTTTGAAGGAGCTAAGGCCGGAATACCGCTCCTTTGAAGTTCTGGACAGCGCAAGAAGAATCGCTTTTGTCGACAGGTGGTACTATCGCATGGGCTTCTCGGCACTTGAAAGGGGAACCATGAGAAAGTGGAGAGCAATGAAGAGATTCTGTGACGGGGCAGACAAGACAATGATGGAAAGAGTGGATGTCTCGCAGATTACCGATGAAGTCTTTGTTGAATGCTACAAAAAATATATTGAAAAACTTGAGAAGGAAAAGTTCTTTGACTTTACATCAATCATTTTCACTTTGTTGGAGGTTCTTAAGAGTGATGAAAAGGCAATGGAGCAGCTTGGAAAAACTGTCAGACATGTTGTGTTTGACGAGTACCAAGACGTAAACATGCTTCAGGAGGAGCTCCTCGAGATGCTTTCAGTAGGATCAGAATCTGTCTGCGTGGTGGGAGATGATGATCAGAACATTTTCCAATGGAGGGGAAGCAACGTGGACTACATCCTAGACTTTCCTGAAAAATACAAGAGTTACGGCGTAACGACAGAAACCCTCGATGTCAATTACAGGGCAACATCCGGACTGGTAGAAACAGCTGACAGCTTCATACGTCACAATACAAACAGAGTATCAAAAAACATGAGGGCCTATGAAAAGCAGACAAGGGAATTTGAAACCGGAGACATAATGTACAATCACTTCGATGTCGATACGGAAGAGTTCCAGTTTATCCTAGAGAAAATCAACAGCCTTCTTGGCACGGACTTTACAGACAAGCACGAAAATACCTATGCACTTTCCTACAGCGACATGGCAGTACTGGTAAGCTCAAACGAGGATGCTGCAAGGATAATCAGATTCTTTGAGGAGCACGACATTCCATGTATAGCGGACAGCGGTTCCAGTGTCTTTGATAGGCCCCTTGTGGCACTTGCAACGGACTGTATCAGCTACGTCTTTGACTGTCCAGGATATACAACGGGAAACGATATTCCGGCAATTGAGGAGCTTGTAGGAAGATACGGATCAATATTCAATCAGAATGAGCAGAACTTTGGGAAAAATCTCAAGGAGGTAAAGAAAAGGGCCGGCATAGTAATTGCCAAGGGAAAGGCAGACTGGCTTCCAAACCTCGGCCTTCAGGAGTTCTTTCAGAGGATAATTTCTGCAATGGGGGCAGAAGAGGGAATATTTGACGAGGTGGATCTTTACAATCTTGCCGTTCTAAGCGGTGCAATATCGGATTATGAGTACGTATACCAGACCCTCAGGGCGAGGGAGGTGGCCGGATTCAAGTGGTTTGTGGCACAGTTTGCAGAATCAAACTATTCGGATCCAAGACACAATGATCCAACGCTGGTAAACGCCATTAGAATACTTACCATTTGGAAGGCAAAGGGTCTCGAGTTTCCGGTAGTGTTTGTCCCGACATTTGTAAAGAAGCAGAAGCTTCCCCCATTTCCAGGATTTGTTGATGACAGTCTGTATGATCGCTCAAGATACGACGGAGATGAGGAGGACGACAGGAGGGCCTACTATACCGCAATAACAAGATCACAAAAGTATCTCTTTCTTTCCGGAGCAAGAAGAAGAGCTATTGTTGTAGGCAGCAGCCCGTCAATAAACGAGATACAGCCACATCCGTTTGTAGACCAGATGATGAACGGTTACTTTTCAACGTCAGGAATTATCAGCAAGCCGAAGACAAAAAACAAACCGATGGTCCATTCGGAGGGGACGTTTCCGACATCATACAGCGAGCTCAGCATCTATGGGAGATGTCCATATGAATACAAGCTAAGACATGTACTCGGATTCAATGCGGGTGTTCCTGCGGCATTCGGCTATGGGACAAACATACACAATATTCTAAACCTTATTCACTCCAACTATATCACACAGAAAAAAATTCCAGACGAGAAGGAAATCGAGAATGCATTTGACAGTATGTTCTACATGAGATTCGCGCCAGGCGAGCAGAATGACAACATGAAAAGGGCAGGTGCAAAGGTTGTCAAGAACTATGTTGATCTTCACAAGGACGACTTTAGGAGAATACTTCACACTGAAAAGAGATTCGAGTTTGTAATGGGAAAGGCACTCATCTCCGGAGATATTGACCTTCTAAAAAGAGTAAACGACAAGGGGCAGATTACCGAAGTAGAAATCATCGACTTCAAGACAGACAAGCAGAGGGAGGACGGAAAGTACGCGCTAGACTATTCCGAGCAGGTAAGATTCTATGCATACGCAACTAGACATTCGCTTGGATACAGGCCGGAAAGTGCACTCATCCATCACCTTGACACGCACACAAAGGACTATGTCGACATTAGTGATGCCAGACTGAAGGAGACCAAGGCAAGGATTGAGGAAAAGGTTGAGAAGATCGTATCAGGAAACTTTGATGCAAGGCCAGAAAAGGAAATGTGTGGAAAATGTGACTTCAGAGCGATATGCTCCCACAAGGGATTCGGAGTAGGCGTAAACTTTGGCCCCGTAAAGTCCCTTGCGAAGGACAGCTCTCCAAGAAGCGAGGACGATATTGACATAGAAAGACACGCAATCGAGGATGCACCACCAGCGCCCTCTGTAGTAAGCGACAACACCAAAAAAAGGGCAGAAAAACTATCTGCCGGAAAAATTACTGACAACGGGGATGGCTCCTACCAAGTGACATCAGGATCCGATCCTACAAAATCATACAGAGTTACAGAGAGAAGATGCGAGTGCAGGGGATTCAGGACATACCATCTCCGCCATCAAGGATCCGATCCGACATGCTCCCACATCGAGGCCGTAAAAATCTACAAGCGGAAAAATAATTCATAATCCTAGTAGAGATTAAGAAAAATATTAGTCAGGAACGTGGAAAACAATTTCCGCCGCATCTGGCATGTACAATTCTTCTATTGTTGTTTTCTTTTGAAATCTGTTCTGCTTTTTCTTCGGCTGATTCCAAATCTGGTACATCATACCACTGTGTATGTATTGTAGGCTTGTGCTCTTCCTCAAATTTTCTTCTCCAAATACAGCCTATTTTGTGGATTTTAATTGGATATTTTTGATTATCATCGAAAAAAACAGTGAATTCGTTATCTGCCATGGAAAATGGTAGTCCAATGAAACTTTTATTCTCTCCTGTTTTTGAAAGAAAAGACAAGCAATGGTGTTGCTAAGAGAAATCGAGGTAGAAAATATTGTAAGAAAAATTCTTGCAGATGATGGCTTTTTGGTTACTACACGAGTACGCAAGCAAGGAGTGGATATCATAGCCAAAAAGGATGATACATCTTACTATATTGAAGTAGAGGGAAACAAGAAACCCAAAGGGGGGTTGCCCCTAACTACAAGTCAAAAGTATACTCATTATTTTCGCGCAATAGGTCAATTGGCCTTTAGGATTTCAGAATATAATAATGGAAAATTCATCCTTGCACTTCCTGAAGATGAATATTATAGAGAAAAGGTTACAAAAACATTACCTGCTTTCAGGAAACTTGGCGTAGATGTTTATTTTGTTACGGATAACGGTTTAGAAATCATAACCTAATTTCCACACAATTACTTGATTTTCATCCTTCCCAAAAAATAATTTCAAATCGGACTTTAATTTTCAGAAAAAGAGTTTAGAATTTTATTTCAATTTCTTTAAGGCCTTTAGCTTGTGCTCAAGCTCTGGAATTAATTCTTCAATGGTACGAGATGTTTGAATTTGATTATTGCATCTAGCACATAAAAGAATCAAGTTGTCTTCTTTATGTGCAATTTCTCCATGAGATCTTGGTATTTTATGTCCCCACTCCAGTTTTACATAGTCAAGATTTTTGTCCCGAACATGATTCCAACAATACGATGGATCCCCATCAGCGAATGCACAGGTGTATTTTTGAGACTCGAGTATTTCTTTAATTTTTGATATTCTTTCTGGTTTTGTATGTTTAACTTTCATTTTTCTAAGATGTATACTAAAAGTTCTATCTAATCTCTCTATTTCAATATCAGGCATTTTTTTCCAATTTTTCTTCATTTTCTAAATTTCTTTACTTTCGCATTAAGATTAGCAATCTGCTTTTTCATGTTTGTAACATCATTTTCCAGTTTTTTGATTCTCTTCTCATCAGGTGATAGGCGTTTTTTGGCCTTGGCGACGCCTCTTTCTGCATTAGTCATGGTTTGGAAAAGATTGATTCGAACTTAAGGATGCCTTTGATTTTTCAAAAAATAATCCATAATCCTACTATAGATTACGAAATCTAAATGAGGGTGATGAGATTATATTTTTTAAATTATTGATACTCTTTAGCCTATGAATTTAAAATTCAAAACCCGTTACTCCTTTGTTTGCCAGTTTGTTCATAATATTTTGAACCTTTTTTTCGGCCATATCTGTAAAAGTTGCAATATCTTCTAAGTCCTCTTTTCCTTTTTGAAATGCTTCCACCACTCGGGCATCATCGGTGTCAAATCCTTCTCCATACTTCTTTCTAAGATCAACCAATATTACAAAGACTTCATCTGGAACCCAAGACTCCTCAGATTTTGAACGGCTGTTGATTAGATTAATTAGAAATCCTAACCCAATACATCCTGTGATGATTATGAAAAAAAGACCAATAGACAAAGATATCTCTAAAGTGGTTATTCCTACTAACGAAGCAATTGCAGGACTTTCAAAAATGGACAAAATCCCTGCTAATGTTCCAGGAATCGCAAGTACAATTATAAATAATTTGTATGGTTTCACAGCATAGTTCCCTTTGTCTTGATTCTATTACTATGATTTATCGGATTCTGTCCGATTTTCTTCTAGAGAAATTATTCTATTACAGTAATTTTACATTTCATAATCTTACTATGGATTGTGAAATATGATTATTTATGATGACATACATTGATAGATATGGATCCCGAATCGTCTAAGAAAATTGATGAAATAATGTTTGAGACTAATGACAAAATTAATGCAATTGTAGAGGAGATAAGATTGATTAGATTCTCACAAATGGATGAGAAAGAAAAACAAGTAAAATAC
>SDBV01010650.1_pt1 | contig 12023 bp, 13 predicted proteins | sample 2277081 | NCBI WGS metagenome assembly SDBV01 (sample SAMN10402039, study PRJNA504765) | marine sediment metagenome | isolation source: marine sediment core GS10_PC15, 223 cmbsf | place: Arctic Ocean: Southern Knipovich Ridge | collected 2010 | reverse complement strand
AATATACTTGTTTTATTTTTGTAGATAATAATACTTTTCTCATATTTTTAAATAGTTTTTAATTTAATTATTTCATTCTCGATTTTTAAATGATTTTAAAAACACCAATAGAATAAAGTATATTCTATTTATATTAAAATGCAAATTATTTTTTGTGATAATATAAAAATTAATATTTAAATTTGCTAAAAATCTGTTGACAAATGTTATGGAATTTGTTACTCTGATGCCAGATAAATGAGCAAGCATCCTAATATTTAACAATTAAAGATTAAAATATTAAGATAATTGCTGGCTCAAAAAAAAATAAGGAGAATGAAAATGGATTGGGGAATGAAAAACCGATTAGCAAATGTTATGAAACCTGATGGAAAATGTTTCTTTATGCCGATTGATCATGGTTACTTTTTAGGACCTACAAATAAATTAGAAAAACCTGGAGAAACAATTAAACCATTATTAAAGTATTGTGATGCGCTTTTTGTAACAAGAGGTGTATTGCGTAATTGCGTGGACCACGTTGGCAGTCTGCCAATTATTCTTCGTGTTTCCGGCTGTACAAGCATTGTTGGCGGACCTCTGTCAAATGAGGAACTTACAACATCAATTAAAGAGGTTATCAGGTTAAATGCATCTGCCGTTGGTATTTCCGTATTTATAGGAAGTGAACATGAAAGGCAAACCTTATCAAATCTTACAAAGATGGTTAATGATTGTGAAGAGTATGGTATCCCGGTAATGGCGGTTACAGCAGTCGGAAAAGAACTTGAAAAAAGAGATACAAGATACCTTACACTTTGCTGTAGAATTGCTGCAGAACTTGGAGCTCATGTAGTTAAAACATACTGGTGTGAAGATTTTGATAAAGTTACTAATGGTTGTCCTGTTCCTGTTGTAATAGCCGGCGGGCCAAAATGTGAAACAGAAAAAGAAGTATTTGATTTTGTTCATGACGGAATGCAAAAAGGCGCTATTGGCATTAATCTTGGTAGAAATGTTTGGCAGAGTAAAAATCCTGTTGCTATGGCAAGATCATTACAGGCAATTATTCATGAAAATGTTTCTGTAAAAGAGGCATGTGATATTTACAAAAGCATGGACGGATAAAAAGTTTATTTTGGAGGATAAAATGAATATACTTGCAATTGGAGATCTGTTTATACCAGGAAAGGTTATGGACAAGGGGCTTGAATTACTTAGACAAAAGGGTGCAAAAGTAACCGTAAGAGAATGGGAGCATCCTTCTTTTAGTGAGCTTCAAGAAGATAATATTATAATTGAGCAACAAGGTCCGGAAGCAGTAAAGCCTCCGGCAGATCTTACAAATGATATTGAAGAATACGATATGATGATTTTTCAATTTTTTCCTGTTGGAAAAGATTTAATAGATAGAGCAAAAAAACTGAAATATATTGGTGTATTACGCGGTGGCCTTGAAAATGTTGACTGCGAATATGCTGCTTCAAAAAATATTGAAGTAATAAATACACCAGGTAGAAATTCACGTGCTGTTGCCGAAATGACAGTTGGATTATTGCTTGCAGAAATGAGAAATATTGCACGTTCCCATTATGCATTAAAAAATAACCAATGGAGAAAAGATTATAAAAATAAAGATATTATACCGGAGTTATTAGATAAAACTGTTGGTGTTGTCGGTTATGGAAATGTAGGAAGACTGGTTGGCAGGTTTGTAAAGGGATTCGGAGCAAAGGTAATTTTTTATGATCCGTTTGCAAAAGACGTATCAGATGATGCTAAATCTGTTGATCTGGAAACATTAGTAAAAACAGCGGATATGATTACATTAAACCTTCGCTTAACAAAAGAATCGTATCATCTTATTGGTGAAAAAGAGATAAGTTTATTAAAACCAACTGCTATTGTTGTAAATACTTCAAGATCCGGTGTTATAGATGAAAAAGCATTGGTTAAAGCCTTGCAGGATGGTAAAATTGCCGGAGCTGGACTGGATGTATTTGATAATGAACCGCCACCCCCTGATGATCCTATTCTTGCTCTGGATAATGTAACAATTACAAACCATTGTGCAGGCACTACATCAGAGTCATTTTCAAATAGTCCGAACCTGTTTGCAGGTAGGATTGTTGAATCTCATAAACAATTATTTGCATAATTTAATTTTAAGCTATGAGCAATATGATTTAAAGTGAGTATTTTATAAAGCCATTACTTTATGTAATGGCTTTTCGTATTTAATTGTACATGAATTTCAAAGGAAATTCCTGTACAATAGCGGAGCAGAGGAAGTACGGCATCTTTTTTATTAAATATAAAAAAAAGTATAATATTTAGATGAATTATATAAGGAGGCCGATTTATGTCAAAATATATTATAGGCATAGATAATGGAGGATCTACAGTTAAAGCTGGATTATATGATTTAAATGGTAATGTAATCAAATTATCAAGTTTTAAAACAAAAATGATTATTCCAAATCCGGGATGGACCGAACGAGATCAGCAAGAATTATTAAAAGCAAATACTACTGTTACATATAATGTTATTAAAGAATCCGGTGTAGATTCAGAAGATATAATAGCACTTGCAATAATAGGTCATGGTAATGGGCTCTACCTTGTAGATGAAAATGGTAATGCGGTATATCCTGGAATTTATTCTACAGATGCACGGGCACAGGATTATATTTCCAGGTGGTATTCGGATGGAACTTTTGATGCAGTTCATCCTAAAATTATGCAGTCGATCTGGGCAGGGCAGCCTGTAGCTTTATTAAGCTGGTTTAAGGATAATAAACCGGAAATATTAGATAGAGCACATTGGGCATTTATGTGCAAGGATTTTATAAGGTATTGCTTTACAGGAGAAGCATATGCGGAGTTAACTGATATTTCCGGTACATGTCTATTAAATAACAATGAAGTAAAATACGATACAGCTATTTTAAAAAGCTTCGGCCTCGAAAAATATAAACATTTACTGCCTCCAATAAAAAAATCTGCAGATATATGTGGATATATTACTGATTCTATAGCAAAAGAAACAGGATTAAAGCCAGGAACACCAGTTGCAGGAGGTTTATTTGACATTGATGCCTGTGCAATTGCAACAGGAGTTACATCAGAAGAAAACTTGAGTGTAATTGCCGGAACATGGAGTATAAATCAATACATTAGTCCGAAACCGTTAATTGCAAAAGAAGTTTTTATGACTTCATTATACTGTATACCAGATTACTGGCTTATAACTGAAGCAAGTGCAACATCTGCAAGTAACCTGGAATGGTTTGTTGATGAATTTCTTATTGAAGAAAAAAAGATTGCAGAAAAACAAGGCAGGTCTGTTTATGAAATTTGTAACAATGCAGTTGCAAGTATTAATCCCGAAGATTCACATATTGTATTTATGCCATTTCTTTATGGAACAAATGAAGGTGTTAATTCGAAATCTTGTTTTATCGGGTTAGCGGCCTGGCATAAGAGGATCCATGTTATACGGGCAATTTTTGAAGGCATTGTTTTTTCTCATAAAGTACATATAGAGAGACTCCTTAAACACAGAAATTCTCCAAAGGCAATTAGAATTGCAGGAGGGGCAACTCGTTCAAATATATGGATGCAGTTATTTGCAGATATATTACAGATACCTATTGAAGTTACGAATGTTGTGGAATTGGGAACCCTTGGGGCTGCAATCTGTTCTAGTGTAGCAGTTGGTGAATATTCATCATTTGAGCAGGCATCAGCAAACATGGTAAAAATCACAAAGAAAATTATGCCTGATAAAACTAAAAAAGATATATATGATAAAAAATATATTGTTTATCAAAAAGCAGTAGAAGTACTGGAGCCATTGTGGGATAGTTTTTAGTATATACATATCAGAAAAACACTCTGAATCTATAATTTTGAATGCGACGACTTGAGGATCAACCATCGACTATATCTTTACATTACATATCTGTTCAGTATTGTTTTTTTATAGGATTCTTCTGATCTGATCACTAAATCAAATACAATTAATTTTATTACTGACTAAATAATAGTTATATTTTCATTTTGATTTAACTGTCATGCAAATCCTATCTGATAATTTTATCACTTCTAGAATAAATATTAGCTACAGGATGATCTTGATTTATATTATTAAAATTAAAAATTAATAAAATATCAATTTGCAATGTTAAAAAAATAAGTTATTTAGTATTATTATCTTTATTCATGTATATTTATTTTCACTAATTGCTAAGTGTTAGCCTCTTGCGGAGGATTTTAAGATGAACATCTCAAGCAAATTTCTTGCTTGTATTGAAGATAAAAAAAAAGCCCTTTTAAAGAGGAAATAAAGGGCTTTTTTAAAATTAAATTCAAAATATGATTATTTTTTATTCATAATTCTTAGACTCAGGTTCTTCTTCCGGTACTCCTATTGCTTCTACTTCTCTTCTCATTCGCATTAAATCTTCGTTTTCCAGGTTAATCTTTCCTGCAGCTGCATTTTCTACAATTTCACTAACCTTTTGAGCACCACAGAGTACAGAAGTAGCTCCATCCTGATGAAAAGCCCATGCAATTGCCAGCTGTGGCATTGTACAGTTATACTTTTCTGTAAGATCTTTCCAGGAATTAAGCAGATTAATAACCTTTATACGATTAATTGGACTGAACCATGGATCCCATCCGCTGTCACTACGCCAATCACCATTTCCGTATTTGGTGTCCATTGTAACTGTTCCGGTTAATATTCCATGTTCTAAGGCCATATAAGAGATTATGCCAACATTATTTTTCTTACAAAATGGTATTACATCTTTTTCTATATCTCTTGTAAGTAAATTATACCTTGGTTGATTAGCATCTAGCTGACCAGCTTTTATATATTCTGCCATTTCTTCTATACTTACATTAGAAGTACCAATCATACGGATCTTACCCTCTTTTTTAAGATCCATTAAACATCCCATGGTTTCTGCTATTGGCGTAAATTCAGGTTCTACAGAAGGCCAGTGAGTAAAGTATAGATCTACATAATCTGTCTGTAGGCGCCTTAAACTGATTTCCAGCTCCTCTCTGATAGTATCCGGACGTAGGCTTCTTCTTACTGTTTTTCCTTCCTGTTCAAAAAAATGAGAGCCTCGTTCGTCATTCCACCATAAACCGCATTTTGTAGCAACTATTGCCTTGTCTCTTCTGCCTTTTATTGCTTTGCCAACAACTTCTTCACTGTGACCGAATCCATATGCAGGTGCAGTATCCATTATGTTTATTCCATTATCTAAAGCAGCATGGATAATTTTTATTGATTCTGCATCATCTTCTGCATTACCCCAGCCTACACCACCTCCCAAGGCCCAAGTTCCTAGCGCAATTACTGATATTGATGTACCAGATTTTCCAAGTTCCTTATAATTCATTTTTTTCTCCTATAAAAATAATTATTCCGATAAACAATATTTTACAGAATATTTTTAAATTATTCTTGTAAAAAATCTTAGCCACTATTTTTTTAAGTCATTATACATTTCAAAGGCTTGTTCTGGATTTAATCCTTTATGTACAATAGCTTTTACAGATTTTATCATTGGAACAGGAGCTTCTGTCTGGAAAATATTTCGTCCCATATCAACGCCGCTTGCAATAGCATCTAAATCTGCTTCTTTTACTCCAAGATCTGATAGTGAAGCATTTAGTCCAATATCTTTTATCATAAAAAACCTCCTTTTATTATTTCTTAAATATTAACAAATTCTATAACATTTGTCAATATTTAATGTTTGATATATATAATTATTAACTAGTAATTTCTGGAAATATCTAAAATGTATAGTTTTAATTTTTATTATAAAAAATAAATAAAATCGTTTAAAAAATAATTCGAATATGCAGTAGACATATGTATTGGAAAATGTTTGCTTGTGTTAGTTTTGAAAAGCATTCTAAAAATTGAATGCAAATATTATAATTTTAGGTAGGAGGTTTTTAATGAAAGGTATGATGAAAATTGGATTAATATTAGTTTTCGTACTTTAGAAGTGAATTGGCTCAGGCAAAATAAAGAATATTTATTCTCTGGCCTTAAGTAAGCTATTTGCCCCGTTAATAATATTATAAAAATATAGAAAAAAATTATTATCTTCTCTAATTGTAGGTCATATAACTAAAACCGAGATTATTATGGAAAATGAACCTTTTTCTAAAACATTTTTTGGCATGTCCTTTGCTAATTTTTCATAATCCATAGTATTATCCTCCACTGTAAATATAGGGATTAAAATTCTATATGCAGCACAAATTTTACTTTAAAAGAATTTGTGGATGATTTGTGAAATTAATTATGCCGGGAGTACTATCCGGCGCTCACCTTCTAAGTGCGGATTATAAGTCTATTTATCATCTGTTTGGGATTTCATTTTGTGTGCAAAATAAGGATAGAGCTCTTTAACACATTCAGGACATATTCCATGGCTGAAGTCGGCCTCTGAGCGATCACAAATATATGTTTCAACCTGGTTCCAATACCCCTTATCATCCCGTACTTTTTTACATTTTGAACAGATTGGAATCAGACCCTTCAGCCCTTTTACATGCCTGGTCTGGGAGCGGTAACTTATAATCATGACTACAAGTGATGCAAAGACTGCAATTGCCTGCCAAATAAGAATTTGTTCGACGACTTCCTGCGTCCATTCAAGATTGGTGCGTAATTGTGTATGATAGGATGCTTAAAGCCAATCTGGTTCGTCATGATTATATATATAGTATGCAGTGAATTCCGCAGCCGCAAAGATTACCCGTTTTAATGCAGAACTCATGTCCAGAATGCTTCCTTGAAAAAAATCTTTTTCAATATAAGAAACCTGTTGTAATTGAAATGATATTGCAAAGCCGAAAATAATAGAGCTGATTAATAAAATGCTTGCACCAATCATGCCAATTGTTTGCAGAGGAACTTTTTTCATATCATCACCGAACAATTATATCTTTTATTTGCCATACTAAATGAAACTTATATAATTCAACATCAAGATCTTCGTATTCGTCAAAATTAATTGCAATAATTATTACGCCCCGATTTTTATTTGTGAAAAATGCGGTTCTGATATGCGTATCGTAGCTTTTATTCTGGAGCCGGAGCAGATAGACAGAATAATGCAGCATCTCATAAACAGGGGAAGGGCGCCTCCTGGTATTACAGAGTCCTCCACTTTTTGATTTTGATTGATTTTTTTTCTCTGTTTTCATTTCGCAGGGATAAGTCTGTCTGTTTATAAAGGTAATGACTATATTTTGACTTTAGATTATAAGATTCACAGTAGTTTTCAACTGTTTTTTTCTCCATTCTATAGTTGTAGCTACAATTTCCGCGATTTTTTTCTTTTACAAGATGATTATTGCATGAAATCACTTGATGCAGATTATAAATTTTACTATCATTTGGAGGTTTGGTAAATGGTCTTTCCGGATTGGTAGTTGATCTATTTGGAACAGCCAATACATTAGGGAAACATATTATTACAGGCTATCGTATCCGGTTTATAAGCCTTGGCTGCCTTTTAATACTATCTGTTATTTTTTACTTTTTTATAATGAGGATTAAACGTTCACAAAAACTGAAGAATTATGTTGATAAATAGTTTAGTACCAAATCAATAAAAAATCCGAAACCTCAAATAAAAGGTTGTAACCACAAAAAATAAATATTAAAGGAGGCTTCGGATATTGTATGTAAAGCTATTTGCGCTGTTAAGAGAATAATATAGAAAAAATAATAATGAAGAATAAGTTTAAAATAAATAATTATACAGGTTCCCACGAGTTTAGCTGTGTTCATTGTGAACATTTTGTAAAACCTGATAACTGGCCTGATGTTAAGAGAAATATCAGATGCAGGAAACATGGGAAAAAACTCTCTTTTTTACTGAACAGCGATGGTTTTCTTATTCATGATGAATGGTTTTGTAAAGATATTGCAAGCAAACAGTTTCCTGATTTTCATATTAATGAATTTAAAAAGATAAGAGAACAGTTGAAACCGGATTATATGTATCATTTAACTAGAGAAAATATCGAAGAGGTTTCGATCAAAAAAATGGGAACAGATTAAGGTTGCTTGATAACCTTAAAATTATATTTACATTCAGCAGATACATTTTTCAGTTTATCATGGATTATTACACTGTAGATATATTTACCAGAGGCCAGATCTCCGGTATACAGAGAGGTTGATGCATAAATATCAAATACTGGAGAAAGCATCATAATAAATTATTTTTTATTTATTGTTTAATACCTCCAGTTATATTAGTTTATAGAAAAAGTTAGAATAAATAAAGAACCTTTTTTATTGAGGAATTTGCGTTGTTAACGCAAATTCCTCCGCTGAGGCCTACGCTTGGCTATTTGCGCAATGAAAATCCTATAATATAGGCTAATAATACAATTTATTGTATTGATTTTCATATATTATAGGAAAATAAGTTTACAGCGCAAATAGCTTTTATTAAAGGAGATAGAAATGGGTGAAACCTTTGTTCCTAAAAAAGAAATATATAGCCGTTTAAATAAGTTACAGGAAGAAATCGGCAAAAAAAAACTGAATGGAGCTCTGGTTTTTGAATATATGGATATTTTTTATTACACAGGTACAATTCAGAACGGTGCACTGTTTATTCCTGCTGTGGGAGAGCCTGTCTTTTTTATAAGGCGAAGTGTTGAACGTGCTGAAATTGAATCCCCGCTTAATGATCTGATTGCATTTAAAAGTTTTAAGGAATTTCTACCGCATCTGATAAAAAGGAGGGGGTATTCATTGAGTAAAGTTGGTATAGACGAAACCTCTTTAACTTTATTCATGTATAAACTGCTTTCGAGACATCTTAATGAAACGGAATTTTCTGATATTAGCCTTATGCTTAAAAAGTTGAGGGCTGTAAAATCAGAATATGAGATTGATAAAATGAGAAAGGCCGGTGATATAAGTCGTCAGATTTGTTTGAAAATACCGGATATGTTAATTCCCGGAGTATCTGAATGGGAGCTTAATCTTAAACTCTTTAAAGAAATAGCAGACCTTGGAAATAACTGCATGGGACGTCTAAGTTTTAACAGTGGTGAATTTTTAATAGGCAATATCTGCTTTGGTGAAAGTGCAATTTATCCCAGTACATTTGACGGCCCTGGTGGAATAATTGGAAAATCACCAGCCTGTCCATATGCTGGAAGCGATAAGCAGCTTAAAAAAGGGGATGTAGTCTATATTGATATTTCATATCCTTTTGAGGAGTATTTTATAGACAAAACAAGAATATTTTCTATCGGCAGGCCTGATAGTAAAGTATTGGAAATGCATAGTATTTGTCTGAATATTCAGGCAGCGGTAAAGAGGCGCCTATTACCTCGTGCAATTCCTTCAGATATATTCGAAGAAGTTTTTAACGAAGTGGTTATTCCAAATAATTTTCAGAAAAATTTTATGGGATACAAGGCAAATCAGGTACAGTTCTTAGGGCACGGAATCGGCCTTGTTATAAATGAATATCCTGTTATTGCCGGAAAGTGTGATGATCCCCTGGAAAAAAATATGGTTATAGCTGTGGAACCGAAAAAAGGAATAAAGGGAGTAGGCATGGTAGGAATTGAGAATACGTTTCTTATAACAGAAAATGGTGCAGAAAATTTAACGAAAGACTCGGATGAGATAATAGTTTTATAGGAGATGATATAATGCAGGCACTCAACTAAGCTATTTGCGCTGTTAAGAGAAAAATGAATAAATTTTTGTATTTTTTGCATAAATTTAAACAAATAATAGCGCAAATAGCCTGAGCCTTGGCCATAGCATGAGGAATTTGCGTTAACAACGCAAATTCCTCAATTATTATTTTAACAATTATATTTAGGAGGTTGCAGTATGAAAGCTGTATTATTAACAGGGGCAGGCGGCATAGATAAATTGGAACTTACAAAGATCCAGGATCCGGTTCTGGATAATCCTCAATTTATACTTGTAAGGATACATGCAGCAGGTATTAATCCTGTTGATTATAAACTACGCAAGGCAGGTGGATTTTACCCTAACCGGTTACCTCTAATACTTGGATGTGATGGAGCAGGAGTAGTAGAGGCTGTTGGTAATGCTGTAACCCGTTTTAAGGTTGGTGATGAGGTATATTTCTGTAATGGTGGTATGGGCGGTGATGAACAAGGCAACTATGCTGAGCTTACTATGATTCATCAGGATTTTGCAGCTTTTAAACCCAGGAGCCTTTCAATGGAGGAAGCTGCTTCTGTACCTCTTGTATGGTTAACAGCATGGGAATCACTTGTAGATAGATGTAATATAAAAGCAGGACAGAAAGTTTTAATACATGCTGGTGCAGGTGGCGTCGGATATATAGCAGTACAGATTGCAAAAAACATTGGTGCAGAGGTAATTACAACCATTAGCAGTCCAAAAAAGTCAGAGTTTGCCAAATCCTTAGGAGCGCATTATTGTATAAATTATAAGGAACAGGATTTTGTAAAAGAAGTTATGAAATTAACAAATAACAGTGGTGTAGACATAGTGTTTGATACCGTTGGCAAGGAAACATTTCCTGCTTCGTTTGGTGCTACTAAAATATACGGCCATGTTGTAACTCTATCCGAAGATCTGTGCAACAAAGAAGCCGTAAACCTTGCAAAACTTCGAAATCTTACTGTGAGTTACGAATTAATGTTAACACCCATGCATTTTAAAATGCATGAAGCCAGAGTAAATCAACAGGAAATGTTAAATAATGCTGCTAAAATGATAGATAGAGGAGATGTTTGTATTTCCGTAAACAAATTCTTTCCATTAGAGGATATCGGAAAAGCTCATCAATTAATAGAAACAGGACATTCAACGGGTAAAATAGTAATAAAAATTATTTAAGGACAGCTAATTTATGACAAAATTAAAAGACATTACACATCTAATTATCGATATGGACGGCGTTCTTTATCGGGGTAACAGGCCGCTTCCAGGCTTAAAGGAGTTCTTTGCATTTTTACGTAACAGACCAATCCCATTTATTTTGGCAACGAATAACTCCACCCGTTCACCGGAACAGTATGTAGATAAACTATTCCAAATGGGTGTGCAAATTTCTTCTTTAGAAGTTTTAACATCTGGTCAGGTTACAGCAAAGGTTTTGGCTGGTGAGTATCCGCAGGGAACACGGATACACGTATCTGGTATGCCGGCACTTTGCAAGGCTATAAAAGAAGAAGATTTTATACTGGCAGATGAGGATGTTGAAATTGTAGTTGCCAGTATGAATCATGCTTTTAGTTATGAGACACTCAAACATGCCAGCTTGCTTATTCAAGGTGGAGCTCGTTTTATAGCCACAAATATGGATCCTACTTTTCCTTCAGAAGATGGATTACTGCCGGGTACCGGATCATTAATAGCTGCATTGGAAACAGCTTCCGGTATTAAGCCTACGGTAATTGGCAAGCCGGAACCGACCATGTTCCGATTAGCAATGTCCCGGATGGGCGCTGCACCTGAAACAACTGCAACTATAGGAGATCGACTAGATACGGATATTTTAAGCGGTAAAAGAGCCAGCCTAATTACTATTTGCGTATTATCCGGATCCAGTAGCAGGGCAGAGGCAGAGGACTTTGGGCCGGATTTTATTTTTAAGGATATTTCAGATCTGCTAAATACATGGAAGTCATTGTAAAAGCAGCAGGATTTTCAATGAGCAACCCGACGACTCCTATCCAGAATAGTATTCGTCCAATTTTTTGTTTATTTATTTTGACAAAAGAAGAAAAACAATTACTAATACATCGAACAAGCGTAAATCAAATTGGATTTGCTGCCTTAACGCACTATGTTGAATATAAATGTTTTTCTTGCAGGGCTTCTGTAATATGAGTTATACTGTTAGAAAATATAATAAATCCAGCGGATTAGTAATGATTGAGAATAAGGATTCACTGCCAAAATACTATGCTATCAGCCAGGATATCATAAAAAGCATAAAATCCGGAAAACTGACACCGGG
>SDBV01010649.1_pt1 | contig 12024 bp, 8 predicted proteins | sample 2277081 | NCBI WGS metagenome assembly SDBV01 (sample SAMN10402039, study PRJNA504765) | marine sediment metagenome | isolation source: marine sediment core GS10_PC15, 223 cmbsf | place: Arctic Ocean: Southern Knipovich Ridge | collected 2010 | reverse complement strand
CAGGCCCGGCTGGGAACTGTTACCAACGCGGAATGAAAAATCACTGGCAGCAGGCGTACCGGGCAGGAAGTCGATATCGACCATTATTCCATTGATGCCCTTACTGTAGCTGGTGTAGTTGGGAAAGCTGGCAGTCTCGTCGGGCAGTAGGGCAGTCTTATTCGTAGCGATAGCCGCATCGTCTGAAACACTAGCTCCAGCATCGTTACCGTCCCAGGAAGAGTTGTTGTAAAAAATGTGACGGCCGGCAATGCGGCTGCTCGATCCGGATTCAAAGGCGCCTAAGTCCGGAGCCGAGCCGTTGTAATCCAGGTTGACGGGGTCGCCTGGCGACCAGGTAATTGTTCGGTCGACGGTTATCAAATGTGAGCCTCGATCGATCGAAACGATCTGTGCACTGCTACCGCCGATTCGAATGATGTCCGGATCAATCAGTCCGTAACCGTCAGTGAAGTAGAGCGAATCGACCACAGGAATAACTGTCCCGGTCCCGGAACCTATCGCTGTCGTTAGATTCCCGCCTGCATCGATGCAGGGGCTGCCCGCTTGCAGTGTGAAATCATCGGCTGCGGCGTTGGTGAACATCGGGTTGAACTCGTAGTTGTTTGCGTAATTTGCCGGCCAGGCCGATTCAACCTGTGCGACTGTCTTATTGCCAATTACATAAAAGACGGTTTGCCCGGGCGAGGATCGCATGATGGAGTTGTAGTAGAACGATATGTCTGCCGGCTCGATGTCGGCATATAAGTTGATCTGCTTAATGCCCGTGCCGGCATAAATAATGTTGTTTATGCAGATAGTTCCCCCATATGCTCCGCCGTCAAAAATAACGGAATCACTCTTTGCTGCCTGAATTGATTCGCCCATGCCGTAGAAGGTATTGTTGTAGGCGCGGTTATCCACGCAGAACCAGCCTTCAGGCCTATCGCCAACGGTGCTGCCGTAGGCTTGGGGGAATCGCAGGCCCCAGTCAGGGCATTGATCGAACACATTTCGCCTGAGGATCGAGTAGCTGCTGTTCATCTTTATTGATGAAGCCTTATTATCGTCATCGTCGGCGAAGAAGTAGTTGTCCTGGACGACGATGTAGTTGGTCCTGTGCTCGTTTGGTGGCATATAGAGGCGAGTGCTGAGTATCTCGATATTCCGGTGGACGGGGTTGTTGAAGTAGTTATTTTCGACAACGCTGTCGGTGACACCCATCAGGACCAGCGGGCTGTGAACGTCTTCGAGGATCTGGTTGTTGGCGATGTAATGGCCGGAAGATTCACGAATGTGTATGCCGTCGGCCTGGCCATCAAGGGTGGAGTTGGTTACGGTGATATAACCGCCTGAGTCGCGGAATCGGCCCGTCTCGAAACTACCGCTGGCGTTGCCCAGGAAATAACAATCATTGACCGTGATGTGCGAAGAATTATTCCCGTGAAGCCACCTGCTGGATGTATGGAGCGACTTAATGCCATCGAGGGTGATGTATGAGCGATTATCAATCAGAATGCGTGGGTTGCCTGAAGTCAAAAGCGCCATGCGCGAGTTTTCTGCGCGGTATGTAATCGGATTGCCGGCAGTGCCCGACCGGCTGGGCTGGATTTGGGTCGAATACGACCCATCCATAATTATCGCCGTGTCGCCTGCGTAAAGATCAGTGTTAGCCTTGGCCAGAGACCAGGGCGAGGCCTGTGTACCGGGGTTTCCACTCGAACCGGTAGGGGAAACGTAATACGTTGCCGCCATGGCCTGGGTTGACAGTACCGCCAGACAAATCAGTAACGAAAGAGCCGTTACCAGACGAACTCCACCATTTGTTGAACATCTTTGACTTGTCATTTACTTATCTCCTGTCCATTCGGGCGAAATAGCTACTTATTTCAGCTGCCAAGCGGCGTGTTTGCGATCCTGAGATTGTCAAAATTAATGCGTCCTGCATCGGTGTAGGGTTTCTTCAGGTATATCACTACTTTGGAGAAATCGGCATAGCTGGCATTGACGCTTTGGGTTCCCTTGGAAACACCTTCGTAAATACATTCGACGGTATTAGCTACGCGGTCATAGATCAACTCTATGGTCTTCATGGCCGTGCCGCTAGCTGGGCCTGGGATATCGAACCACGTAGCATAGTTATCGGTTGTGCCATTATTGGTTGTCTCATATATTTCCAAGGCTCCATCTCCAGACTGTTCGAGGCCGAAGAAAAGCCCGAAACCTGTTCCGGTCGAATCAACCAGCCAGAGCGTGCCATGCTTCCAGCCCGCACCGACACTTGTGTGGCGGATTGTGAATGAAATGTAGACGGTGTCGGCGAAGCCCGATGTATCTAGTGCCTTACTTATTCGCGAGTCATTTACTGTCGGGCAGATTTCATAGCCAGGTGTTCCACCGAATGCGAGTGTTCTCATCCCGCCGGCAAGTGTTGACCAGTCAGAGATATCGTTATCGTCAAAATCGTCAACAAATTCACTACCGGTTGCCGCGGAAATATTGACCTCCATCGTATCGGTCACCGCGAGTTCGCCATCATCAGCTTCAAGCTGCAGTACGTATGTTCCCGCCGCTGAGAACGTGGCCGTCGAATCCAGTGCATTGACGTCACTGAATAATACTGCTGCAGTTCCTGAAAGCTTTGACCAGGTAGTAGTCAACGTGCCGAATGGGTAACCGTCATCACCGACCAAGCCGGCGAGGGTTACCGCAGTGCCTGACATGCCCGCATCATTAGCGCCAGCCTCTACGGTTGGCGGATTATTGGTAAACGGTGCAATCAGTTGCAGCGAAGTGGAACTGCTCGTTCCGTTGTTCCTTGCGATGATCGCATCGGTCGGGCCGGCCTTCTTGTCGCGATTGAAGTCACCAGCGTGGGTGATCGAAGCTGAACTGACAGTGAGGGTCGCATGGTTGTCACGGACGTAAACCTCATCGGTTGGTGTAACTTCGGCATCGGTAACTGAATCGCCCGTCTCGCCGGGGGCGCTACCGAAGTAGAACACATCTGAGGTCGGCAGATGCGTAACCTTCAGCCATTTACCTACAATCGCGCCGTCGGCAAAGATTATCGTTACACGATCCGAACCATTGATGCCCTCACCGGTCCTGACAGCAAGGCCTGTTGGTGTCGGTGCTGTCGTAAAGCCCGAGAGGTTCGATACATTACCGACCTTGAAATCAAAGTCACTAAGAGTCGGGGTATCCAATGAGCCGGTGAGATCGACCATTATACCGTTAATGCCCTTGGAGTAGCTGGTGTAGTTGGGGAAGCTGGCGGTCTCGCCGGGAAGTAGGGCAAACTTATTCGTAGCGATGGCTGCGTCGTCGGCGACATTCGCTGCCGGGTCGTTACCGTCCCATGCCGAGTTGTTGTAGAAGACCTGCCGGCCTTCGATAATTTCACTCGAGCCTGATTCAAACGCGCCCAGGTCAGGGGCTAGTCCGAAGTAATCCAGGTTGACCGGGTCGCCATCAGACCAGGAAATTGAGCTGTCTACGGTTATCTCATTTGAACTGCGGTTAATCGAGACGATCTGTACTCTGTTTTCTCCAACGCGGATTGTATCGGGATCGATCACGCCGTATCCATCCGTGAAGTAGAGCGAGTCAGCCACGGGAACCACCGTCCCCGAGCCAGAACCGACCGTCGTCGTCAGGTCGCCGCCGGCGTCGATGCAGGAACTACCAGGCTGCAGGGTGAAATCATCGGCTGCGGCGTTGGTGAACATCGGGTTGAACTCGTAGTTATTTGCGTAATGCGATGGGTATGTCGACTCAACCTCGGAGACTGTCTTCAGGCCGTTTACATTAAATACGTCCTGGCCGGGGGTGGCTCGCATGATGGAGTTGTAGAAGAAGGCGACGTCCGTCGGTAGGGTGTCGGCATACAAGTTGACCTGCTTTTCGCCCGAACCGCCATAAATAATATTGTTTACGCAGATATTGTTGCCATACGCTCCGCCGGCAGCGATTGTGGCATTTGATTTTGAGATCTGGATAGATTCCGGACAGTCATAGAAGGTGTTGTTATAGACGCGGTTTTCTTCGCAGTACCAGCCTTCAGGCCTGTAGCTTAACTGGCTGCCGTAGGCTTGGGCCAATCGAATAGCTGCTACGCTACAGTTATCGAAGACATTGCGACGGAGGATCGAGAAGCTGCCGGACTGCTTTATAGCCGTGGAAGCTCCCGCCTGGTCAATGGCGTGGAAGTAGTTATCCTGGATAACAATGTAGTTGGTCCTGCGCTCGTCTGGGGGCATGATTCCGCGTGTGCTCAGGACCTCGAGATTTCGGTGAACGTCTGAGTCGAAGTAGTTACCTTCGATTACCGAATCGGAAATGCCCATTACAACCATCGGGCTGTGGGTGTCCCTGAGGATGAAGGTGTTGGCGATGTAATGGCCCTTGCCTTCCCGGATTGCAATGCCGTCGGCCTGGTTATCTAAATAAGAGTTAGTTATGTGAATGTAGCCGCCGGTGTCCTGGAACCTGCCCCTCTCGAAACCACTGCTGCTGAGAGTGCCGATGAATTCACAATCGTTGATCGTGATGTGTGATGAGAAATTACCGATTGCCCATCTGCTGGTTCCATTGGACGACTTCACGCCGTCGATGGTGATGTATGAACGATTCGAAACTTCAATCCGTGGGTTTCCTGAAGTCAAAAGCGTCAAGCGCGAGTTTTCCGCGCGGTATGTTATCCGACTGCCCGCAGTGCCGGAATTGCTCGGCTTAATTTGGGTCGAATACGACCCATCCATAAGTATGGCAGTGTCGCCGGCGACGAGATCAGAGTTCGCCTTGGCCAGAGACCAGGGCGAGGCCTGCGTACCAGGATTGCCGCTCGAACCGGTAGGGGAAACGTAATACGGATGTCCAGCTTGAGCTGAGGTGGTTAAGGCTAGACATACAGCAACCGTAACGGATGCTACAGAAATCCGAAACATCGAGTCTGCTCCTTACCTTTAAAACAAAGCACGCCCACATTATTATGTGATCGGCTATGGGTCCGAGCTCATTATAAGGGAAAAGTGGTTTTTTTGGGCAGGTTTCTTGGAAAAACGGTCTGGTCGAAGGCAATTGGTCCAATTTTCAAGCTGATTGTTGGCCTGATCTTTGGGGCCTTCAAGGGCTTACCTGCCAGGCCGGGCTGAGGTATACTTGTAGCTGTGAAAGCTGATCCACAATTGAAAGCTCAGATTCTCTGCCAGGCCCAGAAGTTGGGTTTCGCTGCGGTTGGCATTGCACCTGCTTCTTGTATAAGTACCATATATACAAGTAAATACGAGCAGTTTATCAAGTCAGGTTATCATGGCCAGATGAGCTACCTGGCCCGGAATTTGCCTAAGCGTTTCGAGCCGGCGAAACTGGTTGAAGACTGCAGATCGGTCATTTGCCTGGCCGTCAGTTATGCCCCATCTGCATCCGGCGGGGGGGGATTGGCCAGGTATGCCAGGGGCGCCGATTATCACGATGTGCTTAAGTCACGCTGCCACAAGCTGATGGATCAGATAGCCGTATTTTCGCCTGGTTTTCGCGGCAGGGCGTTTGTCGATTCCGGTCCGGTTATGGAGCGGACCCTTGCCTGCCAGGCGGGGCTTGGCTGGATAGGGCGAAATGGCTGTTTGATCGTGCCGGGCCTGGGTAGCTATGTTGTTCTTTGTGAGATTTTTTGCAACCTGGACCTACCAGCCGACGAGCCGATTGACGGTTCGTGCAGCCACTGCCAAGCCTGTATCGATGCCTGCCCGACCGGTGCTTGCCTCGGCGATTCCCTGGTCGACGCCCGCAAATGCCTGTCTTATCAGACGGTGGAAAATAGGGGCGAGATCGACCGTAAGTACTGGCCTCTGATGGGCGTTAGAGTTTTCGGCTGCGATAGCTGTCAGGAGGTATGTCCGCATAATCAGGCTCTTGGGGCTGGTGATAATGAGCTTATAGGCCGCGGTAACCAGCTTTCCGGGGCGAGCCTGTGGGAGATGCTTACCTGGCCTGAGCAACAGTGGCTGGAGGCTTGTCGCGATACCGCAGCCGAGCGGACGGGGCCGAAGGCGCTGGTTCGCAATGCGATAATCGCAGCGGGGGCCAGTGGAGATAAAACTCTCGCAGGCCCGCTCGGCGCGTGCAGATCAGCCTGGCCGGGGTGGGCCCAACTGATTGATTGGGCGATCGACAGGCTCGCCGGCCCAGATCAGGTTTGACCGACGGGGCCTGGCTTGGGTATCATTGGTAACCTTATGACTAGCAAAGACCCAACACCAAAACACAAGGTAGATCTCGCCGCGATCGAAGCGGCTGTCCGGCAGATTATCGAAGCCATCGGTGAAGATCCTCACCGCGAGGGGCTCCGCCGAACGCCAGAGCGTGTAGCGCGAATGTATGCCGAGTTATTTGCCGGCCTGGATGAAGACCCGGCCATTCACCTCTCGACAGCCTTTGAAGAAAACTACGACGAGATGGTGGTCCTGCGCGATGTGCCCTTTTATTCGATGTGCGAGCATCACCTCATGCCCTTTATGGGCAAGGCACACATTGCCTATCTGCCTCGCGGTAAGGTAGTTGGCGTATCCAAGCTGGCCCGCGTGGTTGAGGATATTGCCCGTCGGCCCCAGGTGCAGGAACGGCTGACTCGGGACATCGCCGATTTGCTTATGGAAAAACTCGACGCCAAGGGCTGTGGTGTGATCATAGAAGCAACGCACACCTGCATGACGATTCGCGGGGTTAAAAAACCGGGATCGGTGATGATGACATCGGCGATGCGCGGTATTTTCCGGAAAGATCAGGCGACTCGTTCAGAGGCGATGAAGCTTATGTTAGACCATTGATTTTTGCGGTGGACTTGCCCAGAACTATCGATTTTTTTTTACGAAGTTTTACGAAGTTTGACGAAGTTCGATCAACTTTGTGGCCGCGTCTTAGTTTTTGAAAGTTCTTCGTGCTTTTTTGATGGAATTTGCGCTGATTTTCATGAAACGTGGTCTGGGGTTAGTTTTTTCTTACCACAACTGCCGTAAGATCGTCATTGGGTTGCTGCCCCTTGGTGAATACTCTCACCGCTTTACGCAAGTTTGCCACGATTGTCTGGGCAGGTTGCAGCCTGTCCCTTTGAAGCAGTTCCAGCATCCGGTCAATACCGAACTGTTCACCGGATGGGTTGGTCGCTTCGTATATCCCGTCGGTTGTTAATAAGACAATGTCGCCCGATGCCAGGGGCACTGTCTCTGGGGCTCTGAAGTCCGTCTCAGCCATTATCCCCAAGGGCAGGGCAGTTGCAGGCGATTGCTTGAATTGGTTGGTCGCCGAGTCATAAAAAATCAGCGGTCCATGGCCGGCCGACGCATAAGAAAGCTCACTGGTCTGCGGGTTCAGTAACCCGAAGAAGCATGTGACGAAGCGTCCATCGCCCAGATCGGCTGTGAGCAATTCGTTTGTCTGAGCGAGCACTTCACTGGCGTTCGAGCCATGCTGGGCTATCGCCCGCAACATTGCGCGGGTTTCAGCAATCATCAAGGCAGCGCCAATCCCATGGCCGGTCGCATCGGCGATAACCAGCATCCATCGGCCGTCGGATAACTGCATGAAGTCGTACATGTCCCCGCCGGTCTCGTCGGCAGGATCAGAAAAGCCGGCTACATCGAACCCTTCAATGGCCGGGTTGCTTGCCGGCAGCAGGCCTCGTTGGATATCCTTTGCAATCTGCATTGCCCGTTCCATCTGCTGTTTCTCAACGTAGTGATCGATCAGCGAGGCCCGTTCAATTGCAACACCAGACTGGGCGGCGAGGGTCTCAGCCAGCGTAATGTCGTAATCGTCGAAAGTGCCCGCTCGTTTGTTGATTACCTGCAATACGCCGACGAGACTGTTGTGGTAATCTCGCAGTGGGATCGAAAGAATGTTTCTCGTGCGGAAGCCGGTCTTGCGGTCAATTTCAGGATTGAATCTATGGTCAGCATACGCGTCCGGGATGTTCATTGTCTGGCCCGTTCGTATGGTCGCACCGCTTATGCCCCGGTCAACCCGAGCGCGAATTTCATCAACACCGGCAGCGACACGGCTGATCAGTTCCTCTGATTGTGGGTCGTAGAGAAAAATAGACGCTCGTTCTGCGTCGAGCAGTTCCATAGACCGTTCGATAACCAGCTTGAGCAGGCTATCTAAATCCGACGCTGCCACCATGGCCCGGCTGATCTCAAGAACCTTGCCCAGGTCGGCAAGTTGGTTCTGTCTGGGATTTTTTTTCATCTAGTGGACTTTCGGGGCCGTAGGCCCGGCCAGTACTGGGAACGTAGTTCCACCGGCCGGAAATACTATCACTCTCTGTCTACCCGGGCCAAGAATTTCTTGGGCAGCGGCGATGGCTTCATCGGTCGTCGCGAAAACTCTCAGGCCTGGGAAGGGCTTGCCCATTGCGGCAACAGCGGGTGATACGATAAACAGATGGCATCGATGCAAGACCTGGAGGCCCATCCGCACGAAGAACGCGGCATCTCCAGCCAATGAAGGAACGAAACGACTGAGAGTCGAGCTCAAAGCTTCTGCACCCAATAGGCGGACTAAACGCCGAGTCCAGATAGGGCTTATCGGCCAGGGCGGGATTGTCATTCCCTCGGTCCCGCTTTGACACATAGTAGTGCAGATTATCACGCCATTGGGCCTGGCTGACCAGCAGGTGTTGGCGATGGCCTTGAATGACTGCCAAAGGTCGTAGTCCCTCGGATGGGCGTTGGCTATTACTACATCAGCTGGGGTAGAAGTAATTACCCCGCATGCTACCGAACACTGTTTTGTCAGCATCTGCTGAACGATACCCGGTTCGCCAACAGCAATGTTTGTCGGCAAGTCCTTATCATCCAGCAGGTACTGGACAGCAAAGCTCGTTCCATAATTATTGTCGATAAGTCGGCCGGCCTTTTCGATCGTCGCCCGCATTTCATTTTTATCGGGGCTTGTTCCAACAAGCTGCCTTGCCTTGGGACCTAGCGCCAGCCGATGCAGATATCTGATGGTTTCCAGGCTAGCGCAGCCAGGTATGAGCATCTTGTATCCGCCGCCAAAGCCAGCCTGTAAATGCGGACTCACTGAAGAAATAATAATCCGCAGATCGGCAGAAGCGACCAGGCTGTCGATAGCTACTTGCAGCTTACCGACCTTGCCAATAGTGGTGTATTTTTTGGGCTCGGTCCAGGGATTGGCCCGCCAGGAGATGCCCTGGGCGGAATCTCCGAGTTTCTCAGCAACCTGTTGGTCCGTCATGGGTACGTGCATACCCGCTGCGAAGACGATTTCGATCTGGTCTCTGGAGATTCCGGCATGGTCGATCTCTCGCAGAACTATCTGGAGGATCTGGGGCAGGGGGCTGTGCCTGGTGATATCTTCGACGATAAGAACAATTCGCCCATTTCGACAACGGATAAGTTCCTGTTGAAGCGGAAGCCCCTCAGTTGGCTGATTCAGCGCTATTGCCAGGCGCTGGCCCCAGTCGGCAGGTGCTGGGCACAACTGCGGCGAAGCGATCTGCTGCAACTCCCACTGCTCCGGAAGAGAGAATTTCAGCTCATCGGAACCCCACGGTACAGAAACATCAGGCATCTAGGCCGATCCTTTCAAATTGCCCTTATCAGTTACTCGGCCCGTCGGCCGATGATGATATGGTAAACGCCAAGGGGCTCTCGATGCGAGACGAAATCTGTAAACCCTGCCGGTTCTAATAGATCCTGTAATTGTTTTGGGCTGCGGTGGTTCATATTTAATCCGAAAACACGGCGGAGAAATCTGTCCGTGCCGTGCGAAATGGAAATGCTATTAAACACGATCGAAGAGCCGGCTGGCATGACATCGGCGAGTGATTTGGCAATTTCACTGATCTGAGTGTCCGTGAGGTATTCACAAATACCAATCATTTTTGTTATGTCGGGCCTGCGATCCAGAGCGGCGTCTATCCCATCGCGAACATCCGCTTGGATGAATCGGACCCTGTCGGCCAGTCCTTCAGCTTCCGCCCTGGCCCGGCCGTGGGCGAAAGGTTCATCCGTCAGGTCAACAAGCGTAGCGAAACTGTCGCGCTTGGCCATAAGCATCGCGTCCATGATAATCCGCCCTGGCCCGGCTCCTACGCAGAGGACGTGGGCAGGCTGATGGTCGGATTCGTCAATAAGCGATGCAATGGCGTGGGCTCCAAGCTTTCGGCGGTTTCGCAGGGCGGTGGGAATGGTTCCAGCATTAACGAGTACCTTATCGGCTATTTTAGTCGGATTACCGTCGTAGCTGATGACCATCGACTTCCACCCGCCCGGATCATCCCAGTTGGCTTGGGCGAGGTCCGAGTCTCCCATCTTGAGCAGGCCTTTAATCAGTCCTGGGGGAGCATAGTTGGCAAAGGGATTTACCAGCAACTTTTTCACGAGTCGCTTAGCTAGTCCAAACTGCTCAAAATGGATTTTATCGCTAATAGTTGTCACATTGATTCCCTGCGTGAATGGTGTCCAAACAGTATAAGGGCATCGCCCCATCAAGGGCAAATAGACATGATGGTTGACAGGCCTAAAGTTTTCAGCCAAGCCGGGCCGATAAAAACTTTGGGCCATGCAGGGGTGCGGTGGCTTTGGGTATCAGGAGACGGACAAAATGACTAAACGTCAGCTCATAGACGAGATTGTATCTATTAATAAGAGCGCCCCAGCCGCCTTCTTGGCCGGGTTTGATGACGGCGAATTGAACGAGTATTTGGAACATCTGAAATTTGCCCAAGAGCCTAAACCTTCTGTCGATAGCGGAAAATACGATAATTTTTTCCAATCGCCTCGGCCATTAGCTGCGGGCAATCAAGATGTTACCGTCGGAGACGCTGATTCCCAGCCGACGCCCCTTTTCAAGAGCCCCAGTTTGGACAGGCCCGTTGTTGCTTCCAGTAAGCCCCGCCCGGCAGTCCTGCGCGAGGCTCCTGCCCCGGAGACAGCTGGTTCTGAGGCTGTGAGTTCGCATGTTGTCGGCGATGTTGAATCCGAGGCCTGGTTGTATTGAGCTTTTACTTGGGGCGGCTGTGTTTGTTTGACGAAACCTGCCTGATCAGACCTAAAATCCCTTTGAAATGTTTTCTAAGCCAAAGGGGATTGACACAACACCCGATTTGATTATATATTTACTCGTCTCGTACGAGTTTGGGAACCGAAAGCGGCTCCCTGACGTATTTGACAACATGGGGCCGTAGCTCAATTGGTTAGAGCACCGGACTGTCGATCCGGAGGTTGCGGGTTCGACTCCCGTCGGCCTCGTTGAGGTTAGCAAGTTAAGGTCAAGCACTTATGTGTTTGGCCTTTTTGCTTTTCTGTCCGATAACTACTCATTTTGTCCTGACTTCGTCAAAACTTCGTCAGTCGTGTCAACTTTCAGGATCGTTGCGTTCGTTCCGAACGCGTGCGTTCTCCCGCCTTCGCCAAGTCACCGACGCTCCATAGCTATGGCGACGGAGCGGCTTCGGCGTGGCAAGCATCCCGCCACACAATTAAATAAAAAACCCAGCGGAAAAGGCCCTGGGCTTTCCATTTAACGGAGAGAGTGGGATTCCGCTGCGCGGGTGCTAAAGCGTCGCCCTTCGACTCGCTACGCTCGCTCAGGACTTTGAACCCACGTTGCGTTCGTTCCGAACGCGTGTGTTCGACCTCCCACCCCATATGCACCAAAAGCCCGCCTCTATCGAGACGAGCTTTTGTTACATAAACGGAGAGGGTGGGATTCGAGCAGGCCCGAATTGCGAACCTTCTTAAGGACCTATACATACGACAGAAGGCTAGCGATTTTAAGGATTTGGCCGCTCTCGAACGCTTACTTTTCTCTCACGGTTTCTTACTGATTTGCGATCAGATTTGAGGGCAACTTGAGGGCAACACACCCAGGCCAAATCTTCTGGCCGGGTGCCCCGCTTCAGTTTCCAGAAGTAGTCTCAATTTGAACCAACTCCGCTTGCAAGTAAGCATCGGCGCAAAAAAAGACCCTGAGGACTCGGTGGTCCCCAGGGTTGTTTGTAAGTATTTCGCGAGTTTT
>SDBV01010648.1_pt1 | contig 12024 bp, 5 predicted proteins | sample 2277081 | NCBI WGS metagenome assembly SDBV01 (sample SAMN10402039, study PRJNA504765) | marine sediment metagenome | isolation source: marine sediment core GS10_PC15, 223 cmbsf | place: Arctic Ocean: Southern Knipovich Ridge | collected 2010 | reverse complement strand
GTCACCGGCCTGGTCGACGAGGCCGACGGGGACGTAGTCGACCGCTATCAGTACGATCCATACGGCCGGGTGACGTGGCTCGACGGCGAAGACTGGTCTACCAATATGCAGCCAGATAACACGGACCTCATCCTCTTCGCCGGTTACCGCTACTCCCCCACCACGGGCCTATACCACGCCCGCAACCGCTACTACCCACCCAACTCTAGGCAAATGGCTGACCCCGACCCAGCAGGATACGTCTGACCTGCCCCCATTTTCTGTACCAACATGAATGAGAGTCAGGTTACGGTTGGTCCTCTCCCCATTTCGGGTCCAATTGGCGTGCGAGATTTACGCTGTGTTCCGTCATGATGTTCCGGCGTATTCCGGAGGCTGGAGCGTAGCGGAAGCCGGAGGAATACGCCGGGCGAACTCGGCTGGAGTCTGGTTGCCCAGGCTGCTGTGAGGCTGATGAACTTCTCCTCGATCAGGCGATACTCTCGGCCCGGATCGTCGGCATCCTTGGCGTACAGTTTCAGCGTCGCGCCAAGCGGCCGACTTGAAAGCTCATCGAAGAAGATCGACCTACGGGTCGTGCCGCCGCCGCCCATGTGCCCATCTTCGATTACCCCGACAAATTGCGTAGCGTTTTCGCCCCATCCCATATGGACGACAAGTATGGTCTGACAATCCACCGGCCCGCTGCCGCTGTTCGGCACGCCCCGTATACCATACACCAGGGAGTTGCCATCCCTTTCGAGGAGAATTTCGACCGGATCGACGGGGGCGGGTCCGGCCGGTGCCTGCACGGTCGTCGCCTCGGCCGGGCCGGACGCCTCGTCACCGACGCGACCATCTGAGCTGCACGCGGCCGTATGAATCAGTGCAATAGCGAGAGCTGCCCCCGCCAACAGCACAGCCAAGACCACCCCGGCCGCAACGCAACTTGGCCGCTTCGATGTTGCATGTCCCTGATCATTCATAATAAGCCCTGCTAGAATGTGCTGTAACGTATCACGTCGGACGGTACCCGATCAGTCGCAGTGTTTCAATGCTCGCACATCATTCTTCACCCCGACAGAGGCGACCGCCGCACCGTGCTCGTCACTGTTGCCCAGCTCGTAGGGCGTCCGTACGGACGCCCTGCCAACTAAACAGCGCAGGAGGGCCCCAATTCCTCATCGATCACGATCACGGCAATGGGCCGTAAGGACTCCATGTCTCAAGAAACTCAGGAAAGGCGTTCTCTATCCGCGCTCTCTCATCTGGCTCTTGACTCATCAGCCATTCGTCATATGCCTTGGCGATGACTTGCCAATCCAACAGAGAGTCCGCCTCTTGAGGCGTAACCGACAGCCCGGCCGGCTTAGCGCCCTCCCGCCTGTCCAGATAGGCCACTACACAGGATATGTAGTCGGCCCGCCCGCCCCGAAGAAGTTCAACCAACGTCTCGCCGCTCGCGCCGAGCGTTGGCTCCGCGTCTGGGACCTCAGAACATGCCATCAACGCCCCAGCAAGAAATGTCAATATCACCAAGCAAGTAGGATCGAACGCGTTCATGTGCGCCACTCCCAGTCAACCGTCGTTAGGTCCAGTGCACGCTCGGCTGCTGCAGGTCAGCTCGTAGGGCGTCCGTACGGACGCCCTACCAACTTCAATACAGAGCATGACGGTCACCTATTTCGTCCTACAGGCTAATGCTCACACGCTACCTCATCAGGATCCAAAGACAATATCCAACTGCGGACGGCCGTGAGCTCCTGGCTATCTTCAAGCCCGACAATCGCCGGCCAGCGATCCAGCGTGTCGGATGAGAAATGCACGTCGATGACCCCATGAATGACACCTGCCTTGGCGTCGAGCAACATCCTCGTACCATCCCTTTCGAACGCACGTACGAGATAGTAGGAATTGCCGCCATCACTGTCCAGATAAGCCAAATCATACGGCGAGGCCAGTCGCTCGACCGTCTCCCGTGATATCGCCACGAAAGTGCGATCCGTCAGCATCTCGATGGCCTCGGCCCGATGATCGGGCCGTAGCCTTGCCCTCCTCAGACGCCTATGCTGATCGGAAGCCATGAAGGCCCTCCGCTCATCACGGGACATATCGTCCAGCCATGGCATTCGTGCCACCAGTTGCTTGCGAGTCTCACAGCGGCGTGCATGCGTCACGTCGGGCGACTTCCGCCGAAACAGCATATCCCTACACAATACACCTGCCACGACCAGTGACACGACCACAAGTCCCATTGCAAGCAAGATGCGTTTCCACGGTCGCCCGGTCTTCTTGTCTCCCATCGCCATGCGACATCCTTATCGTGCGCGTCCCCTCACGCGCCAGGCCCTGCCCCAGTATGGTCGCCATACGAAGCCGTGTCAAGCCCGGACCCACACGTAAGTGGGTCCGGGCTTGACCACGGCAACCCACTGCCGCTATTTCTTCTTGCCATCTGCTGGTTTCGGGGAGTTCGCCCAGCCAGCTGGCATGGCACCCGCCACGTCATTCAAACAACAGGTCCTTTCCCCGCACAAAGAGCACGCCAACCGGATCATCTCCGACAACATATAGGCCCTTCCCGAGGCCTGGAAACTCCGTTCGGATGAAAAGGATGGCCTGACGGCCTGGCAGGAACAGATCAGGCCTGAGACGAGGCTCGCCATCTTCCGCCGGCGCACCACCAACAAGAATATGATCAACAGCTAGCTCTTCGCCTTCGGCGACTTGGCCCTTGTAGACGCGAATGGCCCTGTACGTCACACGTTGCGTTCCCGCTAGATACCCACTCCAGAATCCGACTGACGGTTGGACTTCAAGGATTTCCGCACGCACCACTATCTCAGCGTCCTTCACTCCGTCGAGCAGTGCAGTGCCGGCAACGATAGACACAGAACTGTCACACGCCATCAATATTCCCATCAGCAATAGCATGCAGCAGCCCCGCATATAGAGCGGGGCTGCCGTACCTGTCCTATCCGAGCTACAAGTTACTCTCAGCATAGTTGACCTTTCCCAAGCCACTAGCCTAACTAGGGACCTGTCTCCGCCGGTGGCGTAGCCGGGGGCGTAGCCGGGGGCGTAGCCGGGGGCGTAGCCGGGGGCGTAGCCGGGGGCGTAGCCGGTGGCGTAGCCGGTGGCGTAGCCGGGGGCGTAGCCGGGGGCGTAGCCGGGGGCGGAGGATCTGTAACCTTGGTTACGTTGCCATTCTGGATTTCCAGAGTCTGATTCTTTGTCTCTTTTGTTACGTTGCCCTCTGCGTCAGTCCTTTCTACCTCGAGCGTAATCACAACGGTTGTCGTGTTACCAGATACACTGACACTGTCCCCTGTCCGTGTCGCACCAGTAACCTGAGATTCGACCCTCAGGGCTTCCGCGTGGGCAGTCTGATATGGTTCGCTATTCTTCTGTTTCTCCCACTGTTCGACTATTTCATGAATCACCGTTGATTCCTCCGTCCCGGTTTCAGTTCCGGTACCTTCGGAGAACTGACCCACGTCACCCATATCGATCTGACCTGTTGCATAGCTGCCAACTATAACGCTACTGCTGGACGCGACCAAGTTTATTTTGCACACCGCCGGATCGTTTTCTATTGTTTCCAGGATAGTCTCAACTTCACCACCGACTTCTCTCTTGACCGTTTCTATGATCTCTCGCACTCTCGCCTTATCCGCATCACTTCCGGTCAACTCCAGCACCAGGCCGGATGGATCGCGATATCGAAGAGGACTGCTGCGAACGTATTGGTAGAGATTCATCCCATCGACATATCCCGCTGGGTCTCGTTGGAACCATCGGCCTAGTGAGGGGTGGTAGGCGCGGTGGCGGACATGGTAGTTGAGGGTGAACATGTCCCGATAGTAGCCAGCGAACAGGTGGTGCACGACCGCCTGGTCAAAGGCCGATTCGGTGTAGTTGGTGAAGTTGCCGGTGCCCACGAACAGTCGGCCATACGGATCATACGAATACCGTTGGAGGGCCGTGCCGTCAGCCTCAATGATCGCGGTCGTATTGAAGTTGGCGTCGTTGGTGAAGAAGTGCCGCTCATCCATCGTGCCATCGAGGTCGCCATCCCTGTCCATCAGGACTGGCGCATCGATGTAACGGATGTCCCAAACGTACTGCTCCAACGTGTCCGCCGTACCTTCCGAGGAGGCATCGACTTGGACCATTCGCCATGACGTGTCGTGGTAGTAGTACAGACCGTCGGCGTTGGGATCGAAGGTCCAGGAGATACGCCGGTTCAGGCCATCGTAGCTACTTCGGCCCTGGGGAGCATCGTACAGAGGATTGTACACTCCGTTACTGTCGCCGTCCCACCATGTCATGGCCAGGCGACCCCAAGCGTCATAACGGTGCGTGGTGGCAGTTACGGGGCCAGTGTATGTTTCATTGGCTGGGGCTGGTGCAAAGGTCATGTTGCCGGCGTTGTCGAAGGCAGGCTCCAGCCAGACTGCATCGCCGCCGCCTTCACCAATGTCGGTGATTTCGTTCTCGCGATCGTGGGTCCGGGTCTGCTCCAGGTCGCCCACATCATCGTAGTCAGAATCGACGTCGGCATTGCCGTTAACGTCGTAACCCGCCCAGTTACCGAGCTGATCGAGTGTCCAGTCGATAGCTCGGCTGGCGGTGAAGGCGTCGTACTCGTCTATAGTGCCTCGTTCGAAGCCCAGCAGACGATCCAGGCCGTCGTACTCATACTCCTCGTCCTGGCCGGTGATTTCATCACCCGTGCCATCCCAGTCAGCCATGAGGTTGCGGGTCAGTCTGTTGCCCGCAGCATCGTGGGTGTACTCGAACTGGTCGACGAGGGTGTCGTCGGTCTTCTTCCAGGTAACCTTATCCACGCGGAGCATGCTGTCCCAGCCGGAGTAGTTGCCCGAGTCCTCGGTGTCCGTGCCATAAGTCAGCAGTAGACCGCCCGTAACGCCCGCGTGCGCGACCGTATTGATCATGTCCATGCCGACGTAGGTGTACTCAGCCAACGTTGTCTTGCCGCCCCCGCCATCGTCTTCTTCGATCTTGACCAGCCGGCTGAGTGCGTCAGCAACGCTGCCGTCAGAGCCGAACTCGAAGTAGACATACTTACCGTCAGGATAGGTCATCCGAATCATTCGGTTGCCGTCGATACGCTTGTTGGCGTCGTCGTCGATGCCGAGATCGGTGTCATACAGGTAGCACACCGATGGCGTATTGACATCAACCACGCCGGAGTGCTCCTGCTCAGACTCCAGAACATTTCCGAAGCTATCGTAGGTAAACTTCACCTGGTTCTTCACGGTCGTACCCGTGATATCGCCATAGGTGCTGACGATGCTGTATCGGCCGGCATCGTCGTAGACATAGAGGATCTCACGGAGTTCTGGGTCGATGTCCGTGCCCAACGTTGTCGCTTCGTCGTTGGTAAGACGCAGATGATCGTCGTAGAGATACGTGTGCTTCGTGCCGTTCTGATCGGTGCTCTCGTGACGAGCGCCGTTGGGGTAGTAAGTGTAGACCACTCGATAATCGGCCGTGCCGGCGTCGAGATCGCCGCTGGTGAGCGAATCGTCATTCAGCGGATCGGTCGAGTCGATGCCCTCGGGATAGATCACGGCTCGAAGCAGGTCGCTACGATATATCACATAGCCTGAACTGCCGTCAGATGGCGTGCCCGGATCATCCAGTTCGCCCGAATAGACATACCGGGTGATCTGGAAGTCATCCTTCACGCCGTCCGAGCCGGCTTCATCCAGGACGCCGTTGCCGTTGATGTCCCAAGCGATCTGCTTGGTGATCTGCCCGAGGGAATTGTACTCGTACTGAACTACACGGTCCTCATCTGCGTTCGTCCCGCCGCCACTGTTGGCGCCGGTGCTGAAGTTGAAGTTTGTATAGTTCTGGACGACGAATTCCTGTCGCCCGGCCGAATCGTAAGCGTAACGCGTTTCTCGCTGGGCGTTATCCTCGACCAGTTGCAGTCGGCCGTAGCCGTCGTACTGTGTCTCGGTGATGTTGACTTCATCATCGCCGCTGGGGGCTACCAAGTCGCTGCTGTAGGTGAACGACTCAGTATCGCCATTGGTGCCGAAGAAGCCCTGCAGCTTCAATCGACCGGCGTCGTCATACTTCCAGGCCGAGAAGCTCACCAACGCCGTCGACGTTGTGAGGTCCGCCGTCGTGTTGGTGGTGTCGTCTCGGCGATAGGTGGTCGTTTGCAGCTTTCGGCCGACCGAGTCGTAGTCATACGCCGTCTGCTCGATGACCGTATCCGAATCGGCATGCACCGATTTTACCAGAGCATAGCCCATCAGGCTTGAGAGTGTCTCTTCCCACGCGCCGGTGGGCATGGTGGTTTTGTTCCGTCGACCCAGTGAGTCGTAACCGTAGGTCGTCTCAATATAGTGACCGGCCGTGGCTGGCGTGGTGACATCATCGCCGAAGGCCTTCACCGACTCCAACAACGCACCGGTTTCACCGGAGGCGGTGTCGTAACTGTAGGTCACCTTGCTCATTCGGTCGTCGGAAGTGTCCGTCAGAATCTCCCTTGCGGCCACTCGGCCCAAGCCGTCATAAGTCGTCTCGGTTCTGAGAGCTTCCAGCGAGTTTCCGTCATCGGGGTCGGGAATGATTAAGATGTTCTTGCTGTTGGCCATGTCCACATCGGACTTGGTCAACAGATACGACAGCGTCGTATCCGCCTCAGCGTCGAGTCGCTCGACACCGGTCAGTCGGCCGGTTTCCGTGCCGCTGCCATTCCAGGTCGTATCGTAGAAATTATTGGACACAACAACCACATTGCCCGTCGTCGTACCCGCCTTGCTCTGAGTCACTCGACTCCGCGCGTCATAGACCTGCTCGGAAACCGAGAGGATGTCATCATCTATTGAGGCAGGCGAAGTGTCCGTCCCTTCGCCGTCGCAGACCAGCGTGAGCACAGGTCGGCCGGCGGCATCATAGGTGTACTTCGTATAGGCGTCGCCCAGGCCCTTGCTCTTGCACAGCCGACCCGCCTGGTCATACCAAGTCGTCGACGCGGCAAGATAGTTCGCGGTAGGCGTGTAGCTGACGTCAATATCGACCTCATAGGTCCGATCGTAGGACGCCGCAAAGGTCACCCCGTCGGAAGTCACGTAGCCACTGAAGCTGACGCCCTTGCCGACGATGTTGGTCGCGTGGCCACTCTGATAGGCGTATCTCTCGCTGTAGCCCAGACGGTCCGAAAACACCTTGATATCCGGAGCGTCCGCAGGCTTTGTCCAGGTGACGTAGTAGTCAATGCTGCTCAATTCGCCGGTCGTGCGAGAGTACGTCGTCTCGGCATAATCGCCGGCAACATAGTCCGTCGCCGGAGCAACCACGACGGCATCGGGCTTGAGGCGCTTGCTGGAGGTCAGGTATGGCACCTGAGTCGTATCATCGACATAGGCCAGCTCAACCACCTTGTACATCACGTTGTCGGTCCCGCCTGCGGGATTCGTCCGAGGCGTATCGGAAGCATAGACTGAGCCCAGCCACTGGGAGGCCGCTCGCCCCAGAGCGTCAAAGACGGTGGCAGTCACGCTGCCGGCGGTGTTCTCGGTGGCCAGGATCTGATCCTGGTAATCGCGAGCAAGGACCTTTTTCAAGGTATAGTTAACGCCCTGCGACCCGGCAGCGGTCATCGCCGGAAGCGTGTGATAGCGTCGGGTCTCCTCGCGACGATTCAGGCCATCATAGATGTACCCCGTTCGCGAAAGCTCCGTATCGCTGGCAAGGCTTTCGCCGCCTGTGGGCGTGGTCGAAGTGATCGAGTCGCCATCGGTGGTGAACACTCGGCGCAGCAGACCATCGGCGTCAGTCCAGGCCACCCGGACCGGACCGGCCAATTTGATCCCACTGTCGTTGTAAACATGGGGGACAGTACGGCGCTCACGCACGGCGACCGCTCCGCCGTCCAGCGTGGCGTCGTGGAAGCCATTGAAGCTATGAGTGACCATTCCCAGGGCATCCGTAACGGTGCTGACTCGGGCCTGCTCGTCATAGGTGTAGGCGGTCTGAGCATATTCGGTCCCGGACGTACCAAAGGTACCCCATGAGTTCAGATTGCTCGGGGCGTCGGCCGGGATGCTATGGAACTTGCGACCCCAGAGCTTCTGACCCTCGCCGTCAAAGCTGATGGTATTGCAGCTCAGCCAGTAGTGGGTCTCATTGTCGATGCCTTCTTCTCCGGTGTCAGCAACGATCGTCAGGCTATCGCCCTCGCTGAGCGCACCGTCGTCGTCAGTGTCAACGTGGGCACCGACACTGAGCTTGACGGTCGCCATCGCACGGTCCAGCTTGCACAGGAACTCCACCGTGATCGGGCCGACGATGTGCTTGGAGCTGGTGTCAAGGTTGGCGTAACCCCTCGCCGTCCATCGCTGATCCAGTTTGTCGAAGTCAGCGTGGGTGAACACCGTCCACTTCGCATTCCGGACCGTTCTCATAACGCCGTCGACGTCGACTTCGTGTTCCGGGCCAAGGACTTCAATAAGGTCGCCGGCATCATCATAGTAGTAGCTGGTGGCTCTTTCTAAGCCATACCCCGTCTTCACCGTCCACCACTTGGGGCTAGTCCAGTACGGACTTCCTGACGCGGCAACGGTGGCATCCTCAACGCTGTAGACCAGTCGCCCTCCTTGATAGTGCCACTTGCTGATGATGCCTTCCGTGTCCTTGTGCCAGATCAGTCGTCCGAGAGTATCATATATGTCCGATTCGGCAAGGGTTGTTGCAGGGGTCACCGAGCCGCCATGAGCATCATAGTACTCTTCAGTCGAGCCATTCATCTTGGCCAGACAGGTATATCGAGTCGTGGTCACTTCCCAAGCGTCATTGTCGCCGCCCTTGTAGGTCTCGTAGGAGTTACAATCGACATTGGCGTAAGCATGGGTCGTCTTCTCGTAGTGGGTCGCATCAACATAGCGACGGACCTCTGCTACCTGCGGAATGCCATTGCCATCGATCCCATCGTCGCCGTTAAGCTTGGTGAACAGAATGTACGAGCGTTCCTCAATGGTCAGAATCGTCCCGGTATCACCGTTCTGTATTCTCTCGGCTTTGAGGAACCCATCAGCCTCACCAGTGGTTGAACTAGTGGCCATGGTCCCCTCGGACGTCCCGTATTCGAAGCGATGGATTACGCCATCGCTGTCGTTGAGATAGATAGACTGGCCCGTCCCCACGTTGTAGGCAAACAGGTCGGGGTTATCCGTAGCCAAGCCAGCCAGGCCCGCGTCGGTATCGTAACTGTCAATGCTCGACCAATTAAGAGCCGAGTCTTCAGCACGAACAATCAGCCGACCATCGGCATCATAGCGATAGAAGGTACCCGTCCGGAATTCCACATCGCTATCGACATCGTCTCCCTCTTCGATCACCTTGACGACAGGTTGCCCGAAGAAGTTTCTATAGATGCTCTCTCTCCTGTAGACATAGCCACTGGAGTTCCTGAAATCCCTCCTGCGCATTTTGAGCCAATAGTTGTAAGGATTGTCCCCGCTGGTGACGTCCGGCTCGTGAGGACCATAAAGCACCGAGTACTCCCGTGCCACGCTGCTGCGCTCGGCGCCGGATTTGCCGCAACCGCCGCCAGCCCTGCCTCTGGACGTTTTCACATCGGCGTAGTCCCGGGTATTACCCCCGTCGAAGTCATAGACCCAATACCGGCTGGCATACTTTTGCGCAATCTCATCAGTGACCCCTGCGCGGAAACCTGACAGGACCTCGATCGGCAACTTGCCCTCATGGGCCGTGCCCTTGTAGTCGGTCGAATTGACGAACTTGGCTACAAAGGCCGGTTCAAAGACCATTTTCAGTCGGCCTGTGTTCGTTTCATACCGAAAGACCCAGCTCTTGACCGTCTGCCAGCCGTGTTCAGTGGTCCCCGTGGGCTCATCGACCGTGGGCTCCTGGATGTCAATGCCTATGAGAAAGCCGCTGGCGTAGCTGAAAAGCGCACGACGGATGTGCTGGGAGCTGGCCGTTTCTATAACATCGAACACGGGCTCCCCCTCGAACTCTACGTCCGTCTCGGAAATCACCACTGCCGCTATGAGGTCGAACAACTTCTGTGAAGGCGGCATGCCATCGATGAAGTCCGGGCCGCCCACCTCGCTCGTGTACATGCAGGTCTGAAGTCTGCGATACCGGGCGGGGTAATACAGCCCGTTGAGCTGCTGAACGATGGTGTTCAGACGCTTTGTGGGGTTGTTGCCATCGACCCAAGTGAAGGTGGTCTCCAAACCGTTCTCATCCACCGCTTTCGTGGGCACGTAGTAGTAGCTATGATCTCCCTTGAACTCATACGTCCGCATGCCGCCCTTCTTATCTTCCCACTCATAGGTGACACGGGCATCGTCGCCCACGCCGCTGGCGGTCAGTGACACGTTTGCACCGGAGTCGCGATTGTAATAATATCGCGTCGCATCCCACCCTCCCGCGCCAACGCGGAACATCTCCACGGATCGGTCTTTACCGATGAATTTCATGTAGGTGGAACCGGCATATTCCTGCTGCCACAAATACGGATGCGGCATCCCGAAGCCCTTGCCCATTTGCGCGGCGCTATCATGGATCGAGCCGCCAATGTCGCTGGAGTACGATACCGGGAACCTCATCCAGCCCTCTGCTTCCGGGAACACATCCATGTTAAATCTTGGAAGCTCACACAGAGGATCATCGTGCTCGATATCCTCCTCGCAGTCGGAGCTGTCCTCAACTCCATCCTTATCATTGACATCATCCTTCTTGACGGCCTGCGGGCCCAAGCTCGTGGCGTCGTGCGGTAAAACACCATCAGCCCACACCATGGATGTAAGCCCCAGCAGCGCGATCAATACACAGAGTTTCAATACGACACTTGCACGATTTGACATGTTCTGTCCCTTTCCGGTTCCTATGACATCCTGATAAATGCGCATGACAGTTGACTTCCTATTGAGCGGGCAGTGCCATCGGCATTGCCGGATCGCCCAGTAAATTGCTTGAAAAGACGTCCATCTGCTGAGCCATGTGCCAGATAAGCCATGCTGATCTGTCGTGACTGGCAGCAACGACTACCCCCACTGGCCAGTCCGGATGGGTCACTGCTGTGTCCCAGAAATACCGGCTAGTGACCTGCGTGTGTCCGCGCCGAGGACCATTGACGGTCTGACCGCTATAGGCCACGACGCACACTGCCCCCGCTTTTGCGGCCAGCAGAGAGCTGGCCGCCCCGTTTCGGCTATAATCGCCAGAACGGCAGCTGCTAATGTATGCAACAAACGGAGTCGCGTTGGTCAGCCCCTCAACATGCTGCCTCTCCATCTTGCTCGTCACCCCGGGGGAATCATGCCCCAAATATATCATTACGCCATACTGATCCGTATTGAGTTCATCACGGACCTCATATCCCATGTACTTGGGGATTGGTCGATCATAATCGTAAAATGTGACAACGCTCCCATTGCCGCGTGAATCGATGCCAGCCGCGTCGATGCCATCCCATCGCCCGCCCTGGCGGACCTGTTCGAGCTGAGGCTTGGCCCACTCCGTTTCGCCTCCCAGCCCCATGTAGCTGCCGACCATCAGCACTTTTCGATCTCGCCGACCGCCTGCTAACGCCTTGTGATAGGCCTGCAACTTGGCGACCCAATTGCTGAGATCCGCAGTCGTGCTCACTGCCGCCCGCCCCACGTAAACGTCGGCCAGCCAGTCCATTCCCACACGCAAGCCCTGTCCTACCGCTGAGCCGGACTCACCGTCCAGGCAGCGGTAGTAAATATCGCTGGGGACTATGTACGCTTCGTCGCCCCCCCAATTTACGCCCCAACTTGGAACAACGTCGGCGTCGCCCAACAGCAAGACAAAGTCCGTACCCCACTGGGCGTAAGCTTCGCGAATGAACTGACGGATCTTCACGGCGGGGACATCGCCGTCGTAAGATCGGATGATTTCCCTGACGGTAACTACCTTAACTGATAGGCCTTGCGACTGCTTGAGTGACACCACATCCGCCACGCCGTTAGCCCCTTCGTACCCAGCCAGCTCTTCACTGGTAAT
>SDBV01010647.1_pt1 | contig 12024 bp, 9 predicted proteins | sample 2277081 | NCBI WGS metagenome assembly SDBV01 (sample SAMN10402039, study PRJNA504765) | marine sediment metagenome | isolation source: marine sediment core GS10_PC15, 223 cmbsf | place: Arctic Ocean: Southern Knipovich Ridge | collected 2010 | reverse complement strand
TCGCCGGCTTTTGATTCCTGTAATTGTTTTTTGCCTTCGGCAAGGTGGGCTTGTGCGCGTTCGATGGCATCGAGATGGCGGCGGCGGGCCATGAAAGTACCTTCGCCGGAGGCCTGGTAGCCCATGCAATCTTTTAAGTGCTGACGCAGGTTGTCGAGGCCGGCACCGGTTTTGGCCGACACTGCGACTTCTTTGTAACAACGGGTATCGATATAATTCGGTTCTCTGTTGGTCAGGTCGATCTTGTTGCGCACTATGGTCCACGGGCTGTTTTTGGGAAGTTCAGCAATCATCTTTTCCAGCTCGGCATCTGTGGTGTCGCTGTCATCTATGATCAGCAGCACACGGTCAGCCTTTTCCATTGCCGCTTGTGCCCGGCGCACGCCTTCACTTTCAATCTCATCGCCGCTTTCTCTCAAGCCGGCGGTGTCCAGGACATGCACCGGCATGCCGTCAATCTGGATATGTTCACGAATGATATCACGCGTGGTGCCGGGAATGGCGCTGACAATGGCGCTGTCCTGTCCCGCCAATGCATTCAACAAACTGGACTTGCCGACATTGGGCTTGCCGACAAGAACGACGGTCATGCCATCATGCAACAAACAACCCTGTCTTGTTGCTGCCAACAATTCCTCAAATTGTTTTTCTATTTGCGTTAGCTCTTCGCCGACACGATTGTCGGCCAGGAAATCGATTTCCTCTTCCGGAAAATCGATAGCGGCTTCGACATACACGCGCAGGCGCGTGAGCGTTTCTACCAACTGATGAATTTCCTTTGAAAACGCGCCCTGCAGAGAACGCAGCGCCGACCGGGCGGCCTGGACAGAACCACTCTCGATCAAATCGGCGACGGCTTCGGCCTGCGCCAGATCGAGTTTGCCATTCAGAAATGCGCGTTCGGAAAATTCACCGGGCCGCGCCAGCCGGGCGCCTAGCTCAACCACACGCGTTAATAACATATCCTGTACCACCGGGCCGCCGTGGCCCTGTAGCTCGATGACTTCTTCGCCGGTAAAGGAGTGGGGAGCCGCAAAATAAATCAGGATGCCTTCGTCGATGGCTTGCCCATCGTCATTGATAAATTGACACAGGGTTGCCGCACGAGGGTTGGGTAGCTTGACCGATAAAGCTTTGGCGATGTCAGGTGCTGCCGGACCACTAACACGAATGACGCCGATACCACCGCGGCCGGGCGGGGTTGCAATCGCAGCAATGGTTTCGTTGGCCATGGGGGTACACCCACAAACGAGGGGACGCAGGGCTTACTTGCTGGCCGCCAGACTGCGGTTGATATAGGTCTGCTGGATGATCTGCAGCACGTTATTCACCAACCAGTACAGCACGAGTCCCGACGGGAAGAACAGGAAAAAGCCGGTAAACACCACTGGCATGGCCATGAACAGCTTGCGCTGCATAGGATCGGTGACCGGACTCATCCAGGTAGTCACGAACATGCTGGCGCCCATTAGTACGGGAAGGACGAAATAAGGGTCCTTTGCCGACAGGTCCTGGATCCATAACGCAAACGGCGCCTGGCGCATTTCCACGCTTTCCAGCAATACCCAGTAAAGTGCGATGAAGACCGGTATTTGAACCAGGATGGGCAGACATCCGGACATTGGGTTGACCTTTTCGCGTTTGTACAACTCCATCATTGCCTTGCTGTAACGCTCGCGATCGCTGCCGTATTGTTCCTTCAGCGCCTTCATCCGTGGCTGGATTTTTTTCATTTTCGCCATCGATTTGTACTGCGCGTTGTTTAGCGGAAAGAAAGCGCCCTTGATCATTATCGTCAACAAAATGATAGACCAGCCCCAGTTGCCGATGAAGGACTGGATGGTGGCCAGCAACCAGTAGAGCGGCGCGGAAATAAAGGTCAGCCAGCCGAAGTCAACGGTGAGATCCATGCCCTTGGTCAGGTGTTTCAGGCGACCGGGTTCTTTCGGGCCGGCAAAGATATCGATACCGACCGTTGCTATATCGCCACGGGCGACGGTGAGCGGTTCGGTATATTTATAACCAATCACATAACGCTGTTGGCTTGGGCTGCTGCTATAAATCTGGCCCGGCTGCTTGGCGTCGGGCATCCATGAGGCGACAAAATAATGCTGCATCATCGCGGCCCAGCCGCCGGTGACGTTTCGCTGCAACGGCTCTTCGGCCATTTCATCGTAATCGATTTTTTCGTATGCCTCTTCGGCGGTGTAGATAGCGCCGCCGTCGAATGTCGGCAGTGACATAAAGCCCATTTCTTGCTTCACCGGTTTCTTCAGGAACTGGCCATAAAGATAGCCCTGCCACTCGACGCGGCTGCGGTTATCGACGATGAACTCGACACGGACAACGTAAGAATCACGCTTGAAAGTGTAGCGCTTGGTGTAACGCACACCATCGTTGGCGCGCCAGTTCAGGTCCACTGACAGCGTGTCCTGTCCTTCGCGCAGGGTGTAACTGGTCTTGTTGGCGGTAAAGGCGGTACGGTGAAACGGATAATATTTACCGTGGCCAACAAGTCCGGATTGGGCAATGAGAATTTCTTCGCCCTTGTCCTGCATTAACGGAAAGGGAACGTCCGGCTTGTTGATCTCTCTCGGGTATTGGCGCAAACCGAGGAAACGCAGGTCGCCGCCATAGGTGTCGATTTGAACATCAAGCAAGTCCGTCTTTACAAAAACGCGGCGGCCGCGAGTAACCTCCTGTTGCTCAGGCACTGCGACATAAGTTGCAGTGCCTTTTCCGGTGCGTGCCACCGGTGCGGCTGGCGCCGCCGGAGCATCGCCGCCGGGCGCGGCCTGTTCCACCATCGTTGGCTCTAACACCGGCATGCTCGCACGCTGCGCGTCTTCCCAACTGAACCAGAGCAAGAGCAGAATGACGCCAAGGGCAATTAAAAGTATCTGACGCTGGTTATCCACCCTTTACCTCATGGTGACCACATCCTTTTTCCGGAACCGGGTCGTAACCACCCTGGTGCCATGGGTGGCACCGCAGGATACGTTTCAGCGCCATCCACGACCCACGGGCGGCACCGTATTTATCCAGCGCTTCGAGCGCGTAATGGGAGCACGTCGGATAATAGCGGCAACTATTGCCGAGATAGGGGCTAAGCGCCCACTGATAAAAATGCAGGAAATGGATCAGAAGTTTCCGCATTGCTTATATAAACGATCCCAGTGTTGTTGAAGGGAGGTGCGAATCTTACCCCCGGTTTCTCTTCGTGCGGCCTGGCGCGCCACCACGACATAATCCAGATCATCGAGCTCGGCTACCGACTGGCGGAAGTCTTCTCGTATCTGGCGCTTGATTCTGTTTCGATCCACGGCCCGAGGTGAAACGCGGCGCGATACCACCATGCCCAGACGTGGTCCTTGTTCATTATTGGGGCGCGCATAAACGGCGAAATATTTGTCCCGCGAACCACAGTTGTTATCAAACACATAATTAAACTGCAGGCGCGATTTTAATCGCCGCTGGCTTGGCAGCCCCAGCAGGGCCATAGCCTTCAGGCGCTTAAGCGTGTCCGGCCTTTGGCACGACGCGCACGAATAACGGCGCGACCGCCCGGTGTCGCCATACGGGCGCGAAAGCCGTGATTGCGCTTACGCTTGATGACGCTAGGCTGGAAAGTTCTTTTCATGTTCCTGCTACCTGCATTGGTGATTCCGCGAGCGGAAAGGCTGCGCACAGTACTGCTTTATAAGGAACTTTTCAATAGAAATAATGTTTTCGTTTTGGGTCAGCAAGCTGTGGATAAGTCGATGCGGGTTCGCTAGACTCTGTCTCCCTTTCCGACGCACACAGGAAGATTAACCGCACCGTGAGCCAGCCCCGAGTCTGGATAAAATGCCTGCAGTCGCTGGAATCCGAGCTGTCTGAACAGCAGTTCAACACCTGGATTCGACCGCTGCAGGCGATGCTGGGTGGTGGCGGGCTCAAGCTGTTGGCGCCCAATCGATTTGTTATGGATTGGGTGCGTGACCGCTTCCTGGATCGCATCGTTGAGCTGGTTGGTCAATTCAGCGAAAAGGAGCAGCTGCGGGTGTCAATCGGGGTCGGCGATCGCCTCGCTGTAAGCGGCCACTTGCCGCTTTCATCCAAAAACAAAACCACAGTGGGCGCGGCTTCACGAATTGCCAACAGGGCGATAGGCCCGCTCTTGCGACTCAATAGCGAATTCAGTTTTGACACCCACGTGGAAGGCAAATCCAACCAGTTGGCGCGGGCGGCGGCCATGCAGGTGGGCGAAAATCCGGGTGGGGCCTATAACCCGCTTTTTATTTACGGTGGCGTTGGTTTGGGCAAAACACACTTGATGCAGGCATCTGGTAACTTGTTGCTGGCCCATAATCCAGAAGCCAATGTCGCTTATGTACATTCGGAGCGTTTTGTTAGTGACATGGTCAAGGCACTGCAACACAACGCTATGAATGATTTTAAAAAATACTACCGCTCTCTGGACGCGCTGCTGATCGACGACATCCAGTTTTTTGTTGGCAAGGAAAGGTCACAAGAAGAATTTTTCCACACTTTTAATGCGTTATTAGAGGGTCAGCGGCAAATCATTATTACAGCTGATCGTTTCCCCAAGGAACTGGAAGGCATCGAAGAAAGGTTAATTTCGCGTTTCGGCTCCGGTCTAACCGTTGGCATCGAACCGCCTGAGTTGGAGACGCGAGTCGCCATTCTGATGAAAAAAGCGACCCAGGAAAATATTGAACTGCCAGAAGACGTGGCTTTCTTCCTTGCCAAGCGTGTACGTTCTAATGTACGCGAGCTCGAGGGCGCGCTTCGGCGTGTTATGGCCAGCGCTCAGTTCACCGGCCGCGTCATTGACATGGATCTTGCTTCTGAAAGTCTTAAGGATTTACTGGCGTTTCAGGAACGGCTCATCACAATTAATAATATTCAGAAGACGGTGGCGGAGTATTATAAAATCCGCGTTGCCGATCTGCATTCTAAAAGCAGGGCGCGTCAGGTTACGCGGCCGCGTCAAGTGGCTATGGCTTTGTCTAAAGAACTAACCAACCACAGTTTACCCGAAATCGGAGATGCTTTTGGTGGTCGTGACCACACCACCGTGTTGCACGCTAAGCGTCGAATCGCCGAACTGGTGAATAGCGATTCCAGGACCAAGGAGGATTACAATAATCTAATGCGCATACTTACTGCCTGATAGCGTGTGCGTGATTTGTGGATAATGCTATTACGGACAAGCGCAGGTAAATTTTATTCAAGTTTATGCGCAGGCACCTCACTGGCCAGCCAACAGGCTTATCGACAGCAATACCCACAGACTAAATACGAACATAATAGAACCAAACAGGCTTATTCACAGAAAAGGCGGGCCTTAATAATAACTACAGTAAGTAATTTATATAAAACTAATTTAACTAAAGGCAAAGGTGAAAAATGGAGATCAGCATTTCCAGAGACGATCTGATCAAACCACTGGGACAATCCGCCGGTGTTGTCGAAAAACGGCAAACCCTGCCAGTACTGGCCTATTTGTTGGTGCGCCAGCGGAAAGGCCGGCTAACACTAACGGGTACCGATCTCGAAGTTGAAGTAACCACCAACATCAAAACAGAGGATGGTGTTGACGGTGAAATGACAGTGCCTGCCCGCAAGCTGCTGGATATTTGCCGTGGTCTGCCCACAGACGCGAGCATTAAAATAAATCTCAAGGGAGAGAAAGCGGTGGTTCGTTCCGGTAACAGCCGTTTTACCCTGACCACCATGTCGCCCGGAGACTTCCCGGCCATTGAGGCCTCGGAGTGGAAAGAAAGTTTTGAAGTGCCACAAAAAGCACTAAAAACTCTTTTGGAGAATACACAATTCTGTATGGCACACCAGGACGTGCGCTATTATCTTAATGGTCTGCTGATCGAACTGGATGGAAAGATATTACGGGCCGTCGCCACCGACGGGCACCGAATGGCTCTTTCAGAGATCGAGCTAGCTGAAAAAAGCAGCAGTGACCGTCAGATTATTGTGCCGCGAAAGGGCGTATTGGAACTAACCCGGTTCCTGGAAGACAACGACGAACCCGCCAAAATCAGTCTCGGCACCAATCACATACGTGTCGAGTTACCGAGCCTGACATTCATATCAAAACTTGTCGATGGCCGTTTCCCGGATTACAACAAGGTGGTCCCGGTCAACCAGGGCAAGGAACTGTTGATTGACCGGCAGAACTTTCGCGACGCGCTAAGTCGTGCGGCGATCCTTTCTAATGAAAAATACCGCGGTGTACGTCTGACTCTTTCACAGGGGACCCTCACTATTACCGCCCACAATCCGGAGCAGGAAGAGGCCGAAGAAGAAATGGCTGTGGACTACACCGGTGACGAGATGGAGATCGGGTTTAACGTTAATTACATTATCGAGGCCGCCAACGCGCTGAACTCAAAGCAAGTCAAGCTGGGACTGAATGATCCCAACAGCAGTTGTACCCTGGTGGTGCCGAACAACTCGGGCGCCTTGTACGTCATTATGCCCATGCGCCTCTAGAGCCAAGCTTCATGCCCCTGGTTCTGTTCGAGCATCGCGGCGTCCGCAATCTCCAGGCAGGCCAGTTATCTCCTCACCCGCGGTTGAACCTGATTACTGGCGCCAACGCCAGCGGAAAAACCAGCCTACTGGAAGCCATCCATATTTTGAGCATTGGCAAGTCATTTCGAACCAATCGACTGGAGCGAGCCATACAACACGGCGAAGACACCCTCACCGTATTTGGCCGTCTGCGCAATAAGGATAGCGAGAAGACCCTGGGCTACCAACGGCGTGGCGCGGTGCGGCAAATCCACATTGATGGTGAGCACGAAGCACAGCTGGCAACACTGGCGCAGGCGCTGCCGCTGCAAGTTATTTCCCCGGACACCCACTTCTCTTTTCTCAAGCACGCCAGATACCGCCGGGCCTGCATCGACTGGGGATTGTTCCACGTGGAACCGGATTTCTACGCGGTATGGAGCCGCCACCAGCGATTGCTAAAACAACGCAATGCAGCCCTCAAGCAAGGCCAAACTCACATGGAAGTATGGGATCAACCGCTGGCAAATTGCGGCGAGGAGATTCACGATCGACGCCAGCGTTATCTGTTACGACTGCAAGAAACCATCAGACGCCACCGCGACCACCTGTTGCCCGGCGAGGAGATATCGCTGCACCTGCGCTCCGGCTGGCGCCACGGCCAGTCGCTGGCGGAAGCGCTGGTCGAGGATCGGGGGCGCGATCGGGAACACGGCTATACGCATTCCGGTGCCCACCGCGCCGATCTGGAGTGGCGGTTGTCGGGACAGGATGCGAGACAAGAGGCCTCGCAAGGTCAGTGGAAACTGTTGACACTGGTATTACGTCTGGCGCAGACGGAAGACTTTGTCGACCAGACCCGGCGCGATTGCATTTTGCTGCTCGATGATCTTCCGGCGGAGCTCGACCCCGAGCACCGCGCAATGGTGATGTCGCTGCTGGTATCGTTGCCACTGCAACTATTCGCCACCACCACCGAGCCGGGTCTTCTGATGGCCGACGGCTGGAAAGACAGTGTTGTGTTTCACGTGGAACACGGAAAAGTTTCGCTAAAATAAACTGCCGCGACTCGCCTTTTTTCCTCCCTGCTGGTCACCCCGGGGAGAGAAAAATGATAGAATTCTCTCTTTGCATTGAGCCTTTATTTCCAACATGAGCAGCGAACAACCCGCCTACGATTCCCAAAGCATTCAGGTCCTGAAAGGACTGGAGGCCGTCCGTAAACGTCCCGGTATGTACATCGGTGATACCGATGACGGAACCGGATTACATCACATGGTTTTCGAGGTAGTTGATAATTCCATCGACGAGGCCTTGGCGGGCCACTGTTCGGAGATTCGCGTCACCATACACAACGACGACTCTGTTTCCGTGTCCGATAACGGTCGCGGCATTCCGGTGGGCATTATGGAGGAAGAAGGGCGGTCAGCGGCGGAAGTCATCATGACAGTGCTGCATGCCGGCGGTAAGTTCGATTCCAGTGCGTACAAGGTTTCTGGTGGGTTGCATGGCGTCGGTGTATCGGTGGTTAACGCTTTATCTGACACCCTGCTGCTGACCATTCGCCGCGAGGGCAAGATTTACCAACAGACCTATCATCTGGGCGAGCCTGACGCGCCACTCGCCGAGGCCGGCGATAGCGAGGAGACGGGTACCGAAATCAGTTTCAAACCCAGCCCGACAATATTCGGCGACACCGTGTTCCATTACGACATCTTGTCCAAGCGATTGCGCGAATTGTCGTTCCTGAATTCGGGTGTGCGCATTGTCCTCATCGATGAACGCAGCGGCAAAGAAGATGTGTTTGAATATCAAGGGGGCATTAATGCCTTTGTTGAGCACCTCAATCGCAACAAAACCCCGCTACATCCGCGACCCATTGACATTATTGGCGAAAAGGATGGTGTATTGCTGGAATTGTGCATGCAGTGGAACGACTCTTACCAGGAAAATATTTTTTGCTACACCAACAACATCCCGCAGCGCGATGGCGGTTCGCACTTGGCCGGCCTGCGTGGGGCGTTGACGCGGACGCTGAATCAGTACATCGAAGCCAGCGCCGCGGCCAAGAAGACCAAGATAAACACCACCGGTGACGATGCTCGTGAGGGCCTGACTGCGGTGCTCTCGATCAAGGTGCAGGATCCCAAATTCTCGTCCCAGACCAAAGAAAAACTGGTGTCATCGGAAGTGAAAGGGATTGTTGAGTCGTTGGTAAGCGAGAACCTGAGCAACTTCCTGCAAGAACACCCTGGCGAGGCCAAAGCCATCACCAGCAAGATTCTGGATGCCGCACGGGCGCGCGAAGCCGCGCGCAAGGCACGCGAGATGACCCGACGCAAAGGCGCACTCGATATCGCCGGCCTGCCGGGCAAGCTTGCCGATTGTCAGGAGCGCGACCCCAGCCTGTGTGAACTGTATCTGGTGGAGGGTGATTCCGCCGGCGGCTCGGCCAAGCAGGCACGTGATCGGCGCTTCCAGGCCATCTTGCCGCTTAAGGGAAAGATCCTGAATGTCGAGCGCGCACGTTTCGACAAGATGTTGTCGTCACAGGAGGTGGCGACCCTTATCACCGCTATGGGCACGGGTATCGGTAAAAATGATTTTGATATCAATAAGTTACGCTATCATCGCATTATTATCATGACGGATGCCGATGTTGATGGTGCGCACATTCGCACGCTCTTACTCACTTTTTTCTTTCGCCAGATGCCGGAGCTGATTGAGCGCGGCTATATCTACATTGCCCAGCCGCCGCTGTACAAAATTAAACGCGGCAAGTCTGAGCGCTATCTCAAAGATGACGCAGAGCTGCAAGACTACATGCTCAAGATCGCTCTTGATGGCGCATCCCTGGTTTGTGGCAAGAAGACCATCGACGGCGGCGAGCTGGCCGATCTTTGCCGCAACTATGTGCGAGTCAACAATACGATCGAGCGACTGGCGCGCCGCTATAGCAGCGAGCTATTGAACCAGCTCATGTTTATGCCCGCCCTGACCCAAGCCTTACTGGCTGATGCCAAGGTGGTGGAAGGCTTTGTGGTTGAGTTGCAGCAATTGTTGCCCTCGCGTGGTTACACCGGTAAGCGATTTGACGTCAGTTTTGGGCAGGATAGCCGCAGTGGCGCCCACGAAATTCTGGTGGTGCGTAGCCAGCATGGTGCCATCATGGAATCTCGCCTGGACAGCGATTTTGTATCTTCGAGCGAATACCAGAGCTTAATCGCGCTGGGTGCGCGTCTCGGCGATCTGTTTGCCGAGGAGGGTGCCGAGGTCAAACGCGGCGAGCGCCTATGCGCAGTTAGCGATTTTGGCCACGCCCTGGACTGGTTAATGGACGAGGCCCGGCGCGGCCACACGGTGCAGCGTTACAAAGGCCTGGGCGAAATGAATCCGGACCAGTTGTGGGAAACCACCATGGATCCCGAAGTGAGGCGATTGCTGCGTGTGGACATCGAAGATGATGTTGCCGCCGATGATGTATTCACCACGCTGATGGGAGACCAGGTTGACCCGCGTCGCCAATTCATCGAAAAGAACGCACTAATGGTGGCCAATCTCGATATTTAGTTATGCACCCTAGTGCAGGGTGCGCGGGATGCTCAAGGTGAAGTCGGGAACCCTGGCATCGAAGCGCGTACCGTCTTCGGCAACCATCTGATAACTGCCTCCCATGGTGCCCACCGGTGTGGAGATAATCGTACCGCTGGTATAGGTAAACCCCTTGCCCGGCGCCAAAAGCGGGTGCTCGCCGATCACCCCGTCACCACGAACCTCTTCAACCTTGTTATTGGCGTCGCGAATCACCCAGTGCCGGGTAAGCAGCTGGGCCGGTATTTTACCCGTGTTGATGATCGTGACCGTGTAGGCAAACGCATAACGATCATTCTGTGGATCGGATTGGCCCTCGACATAGTCCGTCGTAACCGAAACCTCGATGCTGTAGCGTGAAGTATCCATTGTGCAAAAGTATTTTAAGGTGAGCCGCAGATTGTGCGCCAGTTTTGCTTTGTTTTCACCTTAGACCTTTTGGGTGAACTGTCATGCCAGACCCAACGGCTGCTGTTGATTGCAGCCAACTTGTTGAACGGGTAATTCAGAGTCATCGAGACGAATCGCGGTCAGACGACCGCCCCAGAGACAGCCGCTGTCAAGGCAGACAACATTGTCTGCCTTGACGAACCCCAGGGTGGACCAGTGGCCAAACAATATAGTTTCGTCGGCATTTTTTCTGTCACTGAATGTAAACCAGGGTTTAATCGGAGCGTTGACTTCGGTTGGTGCCCTTTTCTCTTCCAGATCCAGCAGGCTGTTTTCATCGCAATAACGAATGCGGGTAAAAACATTGGTGATAAAACGCAGCCTGTCCCAGCCCGACAATTCCGGGTTCCAGCGGCGCGGTTGGTTGCCATACATGTGCGAGAAAAATTCCTGGTAATTATCCGCACGAAGCATCAATTCAACTTCGTTTGCCAGGCGCTGGGCCTCGTCCAGGCTCCATTGTGGCACCAGTCCCGCATGCACCATGGTGTAGCCAAGAACCGGATCCCGATGCATCAGCGGCCGTGCGCGCAGCCAATCCAGCAGCTCATGGCAATCGTCGGCTGCAAAGATATTGGCCAGGGTGTCGCGCCGTTTTTGCTGGGCGTGGCCGCTGGCCACCGCTAGCAGGTGCAGATCATGATTACCCAATACCGTGACAGCGCTATCTCCCAGGTCGCGCACAAATCGCAGCACGCTGATGGAATCGGGGCCGCGATTGACCAGGTCACCGGTAAACCACAGGCGGTCCCGTTCGGGGGCAAACTGGATTTTATCCAGCAACGTAGCGAGAGAGGCATAACAACCCTGCACGTCACCAATTGCGTAGATAGCCATAAATCCTGGTTAGTCGTCGATGCGTGAAACCATGCCAATGGCTGCCTGCACCAGCGCATCAACAATAGCCGGCTCGCTGGCGGCATGGCCGGCATTGGGAATGATCTCCAGCTGTCCGGAAGGCCAGGCGTCGGCAAGGGCGAAGGCGTTTTCCAGCGGACAGATTATGTCGTAGCGTCCATGCACGATGTAGCCAGGTATGTCTTCTATTTGTTTGGCATCGCGCAGGATCTGGTTATCTGCAAGGAAACTGTTATTTATAAAATAGTGGGCCTCAATCCGTGCCAGCGCCAACGCAACGCGAGGCATGCCAAAAAAATCCAGAACTTTTTGTTTTGGCGCCAGCGTTGCCGTGCGCCCTTCCCATAATGACCAGGCCTTTGCCGAGGCCATGCGCGCAACCTCGTCATCACCACAAAGGCGTTTGTAGTAAGCCGCCACCAGATCATCGCGTTCGTCTTCAGGGATGGGCGCAATGAAATCTTTCCAATAGTCTGGAAAAATGCGGCTGGCACCTTCCTGATAAAACCACTGAATTTCCCTGTGCTGGCAGAGAAAGATGCCGCGCAGGATCAGGCCCCGAACACGTGCCGGGTGCGTTTCGGCATAGAC
>SDBV01010646.1_pt1 | contig 12025 bp, 11 predicted proteins | sample 2277081 | NCBI WGS metagenome assembly SDBV01 (sample SAMN10402039, study PRJNA504765) | marine sediment metagenome | isolation source: marine sediment core GS10_PC15, 223 cmbsf | place: Arctic Ocean: Southern Knipovich Ridge | collected 2010 | reverse complement strand
GAAGAAGGCGTTCTTGGGTCATGTTCCGTTTTCGCTGGTGCATATCGATACCAGTTACAAGATCCCCGAGATGATCGAGTATCGCGACAGGCTGACGGTTGAGTGGAACCTGAATATGGTTTACGGCATGAACACCGAGGCGATCGAGAGTAAGTCAACTTTTCCCGATGGCAATATCGACAGGATAAGCTGCTGTAAGATACTAAAGACCGAGGCGCTTAAGAATACGCTCAGCGGCAGGTGGCCGCGGTACAGATACAATCATCTTATAGGTAAATACGAGCAGGACTCCAACACTGAACCTTATACCGGCGTCATCGTTGGAGTACGAGCTGACGAAGAAGGTTCCCGTTCGAAGGAGCGATACTTCAGTGCTCGCGACAAAGAGAACGATTGGGATATCGCCGATCAACCGCCGGAGATGTGGAACCAGTATAAGACAGATTTTGCTCCGGGTACGCACGTTCGCGTCCATCCGCTGCTGGACTGGACGGAGCTGAATATCTGGGAGTACATCCAGAGAGAGAATATTCCGACTGTTTCGCTTTATTACGATCAGGGCGAAGGTAAGCGTTATCGTTCGCTGGGTTGTTATCCGTGTACCGATCCGATAGATTCGGCCGCCAAGAATATCGCCGAGATAATCGAAGAGCTTAAAAGCGGGAAGCTTGCCAACATCGCAGAGCGATCGGGAAGGGCACAGGACGCAGAGGACGGCGGCGGACTTGAGACGCTGCGAAGAGATGGATACATGTAATATGGCAAATGAGAACAAACGAGAATGTATGAATATAGTTATCGCAGGCCATGTCGATCACGGTAAGAGTACGATCATCGGCAGACTTTTGGCAGACACCGGTTCCCTGCCGGAAGGCAGGCTCGATCAGGTCAAAGAGACCTGCCGTCAGAGTTCCAAGCCGTTCGAATATGCTTTTCTGCTTGACGCTTTAAAAGACGAACAGGCCCAGGGCATTACGATCGACGCAGCGAGAGTGTTTTTCAGCACTGAAAAACGCGACTACATTATCATCGACGCTCCGGGGCATATCGAGTTCTTGAAGAATATGGTTACTGGTGCTTCACGTGCTGAAGCAGCTTTGTTGGTGATAGATGCCGAAGAGGGCGTTCAGGAAAATTCACGCAGGCACGGGTATATGCTTTCGATGCTGGGAATCAAACAGATGGTTGTTCTCGTCAATAAGATGGACCTTGTTAAATACGACCAGAAGGTTTTCGATAGCGTTGTTGCCGAATACAAAGAGTTTTTGGCAGGGATCAACCTTGAGGCGGGCTTTGTTCCGGTAAGCGGGATGGAAGGCGATACCGTCGCAGCGCTTGCCGGCAATATGCCGTGGTACAAGGGCAGGACCGTTCTCGATGTGCTTGACGATTTTTACAAGGAACCTCATCCGGTTGACAAGCCATTCAGGATGCCGGTGCAGGATGTTTATAAATTCACCAAGGGCAATGACAAACGCAGGATTATTGCAGGCACCGTCGATACCGGCAGCATTGAAGTAGGCGACGAAGTCGTCTTCTATCCTTCCGGCAAAAAGAGCAAAGTCGAAAGCATAGAAAGCCTCGAAGGTTGCAAGCCTAACCCGGTTTCTGCGGGATGGGCAGTTTCATTTACATTGGATAAACAGATATATATTTCTCGCGGGCAGATCGCTACAAAAGCAGGTCAGGAAATGCCGGAGGTGACAAGCACACTGCGGGTTAACCTGTTCTGGATGGGCAAACACCCGATGGTAAAGGACAAGGATTATCTTATCAAGATCGGGACCGCTAAGGAAACGGTAAGGCTTAAGGAAGTTATCCGCGTAATAGACGCATCCGAGCTTAACTCGGCTCAGAACAAAGACTGTATCGAGCATCACGATGTCGGTGAGTGCATACTTCATGTCAGGAAAGCGGTAGCGTTCGATCTTGCCGAAAAAATCGCCAGCACGGGCAGGTTCGTTATTGTCGATGACTTCGAGATATGCGGCGGCGGTATTATTCGCGCCGCTGTTAAAGACGATCATCGCTGGGTGCAAGACTATGTGATGACAAGAAACTATAAGTGGGAAACCGGAGACATATCCCGCGATGACAGAAGCGAAAAATATAACCAGAAGCCTACGCTTGTCTTGATCACCGGACGAAAAGATGTTGGCAAAAAGACACTGGCAAAAGCGGTAGAATCAAGGTTGTTTGAAGAAGGAAAGGTTGTTTATTTCCTCGGCATTGGAAACATTCTTTACGGCGTTGACGCCGATATTAAGGCAGGCGATGACAAAAATAACAGCCAGGAACACTTGCGAAGGATGGCAGAAGTTGCAAACGTGATGCTCGATGCCGGTGTTATCCTTGTAGTTACCGCTATCGGGATTACGCAGGATGACCTTGAACTTATAAAAGCGACAGTCGATGTCGATTCGGTTAACGTTGTCTGGCTCGGCGAAAAGCCAAGCGATGTGTCACACGATATACTTGTGCAGGGCAATTGGGAACTTGACGAAACCGTCGATTCCATCAAGGGGCTGCTGCAGACAAAGGGAATTATTTTTAAAACATAACGGACTAACACATGTCGATAGAACAGGACCTTGAAAAGATATCTCACGCACTTGAACTTGCCCGCGAAACGGTAAGCAAATACACATCCGGTAAGATCGAAGCTACGCTGAAAGACGGCGGCGATCCGGTGACCGAAGCAGATATCGAACTCGATAAGGTTTTACGCGAAACGCTTCTTGAAGAAGGCGAAGGGTGGCTCTCTGAAGAGACGGTTGACAGCCCGGAAAGACTGAACAAAAAACGCGTATGGATCGTCGATCCGATAGACGGAACACGTGAATTTATAAAGGGTATTCCGGAGTGGTGCATATCCATCGGGCTTGTCGAAGACGGCAAACCGATAGCCGGCGGAATATGCAACCCCGCAGCCGATGAGCTTTTTTTAGGCTCTGTCGAAACGGGCGTTACATTGAACGGCAAAAAGGTCTCGACAAGCAAAAAGAAGGACCTAAAAGGTGCTACGGTTCTCGCCAGCAGAAGCGAAGTAGGCCGTGGCGAGTGGGATAGCTTTATCGACGGTACAATGGAGATCATACCGACCGGTTCGGTTGCCTATAAACTCGCAAGAGTAGCAGCCGGGCTTGATGATATAACCTTTACGCTTGTGCCAAAGAACGAGTGGGACATCGCCGCAGGTGTTGCCCTTGTGATCGCAGCCGGAGGAAAGCTCATTGAAAAGGAAAAAGCACCGCTTGTTTTCAATCGGCCAAAAACACTTATCAGCGGCCTTATTGCATCGGGCCCGAATCTATTCGAGCCATTACTTAAAAAGATCGGCATAGAAGTTTGACTTTATGATACGATAACTTTTTGTTATTCGCTGTCATCATCTTTTTGTGTTAACAAATCTGATTTCGGTATATCCGAAACTATACTTACCAGCATTAAACAACCTAAAGCAGTGATCAATATCGGCAGTTCTATATCGATAGTTAATCGATCTGTTTGCCTGAGCATTGCGCATATTGAAGAGACGATCAGGAAAGGCCCTACGACTATTGTGAGCTTGTTTATTCTGCCAATAGCCATTGTAAGGACACCTACGGTCGCTAGCCCCACGGTCCATATCCAATCGAGGCCGGGAAGGATATGCAGGGTGTTTAACAGCCAGGTGATGCCAAGCACGATAACAAGTGTTGGTGCGATGTATTTTGCTCTTTTCATAAGCTTTTGACCTCCTTTGAATTTTTGTAAGTAAAGCCTGAAACTCTAATTGCTATAGAAGATAGGTCGTCATAATTGTAAAGTCAATCAAAAAATGGTCACATTATTGCTTGCTAACCATGCCTTCAAGTTCTTCGAGCGTTACATCTGTAAAGTCCTTGTGTACCGCGTTGGGGCTGTACGGTGCTGACATATTTTCGCCATTGGCACCTTCTGTAATGACTACATAGGCCATGTTCGCTTTTTCGGCGGCCTGGAAGCCGAACGGAGAATCCTCGAACACGATACACTTTTCGGGTTCTACGCCTATTTCCTTTGCAGCGGTAAACAACACTTCCGGCTCGGGCTTGCCTTTGGTGACTTTGTCGTGATCTATCACAGCGGCAAAGTATTTGCCGATGTTAAGCTCTTCTAAAACCATCGTGACGTTGTCTTCCGGCGAGTTGGAGGCGGCGGCACATGGTATATCGTTTTCTTTGAGTTTCCTTAACAGGTCGATAAGCCCCGGTATCTCTTTTACGGCAGGGCGGTAGTTCTGGCGGTAGATAACCTCTTTTTCGCCGCCAACTTTTTTAATTTTCTCCATCGTTATGTCATCGCCAAACAATGTTTTTGCGATCATGACATTGCTGCGTGCGTGGATATGCTGATTGTAGAACTCTTTGTTGATCGGAAGATCGTACATCTTTCCAAGCTCGATCCATGCCTGCTGATGGTACGGAGCATTATCAACCATCGTTCCGTCAACGTCGAATATCACACCAATTTTTGGTTTTTTTTCTGCCATAAGTTTCTTTCGGAAATAATCAAACACCCAGTATACTATAATTGGGGTGATTAATCAAATTGACAGTTTGGGATCGTTCTTAAAAGAATGTGTGGTCGTGGTTGCTGGTGAATATTTCTCTTTCGATCTTTCCTACGTAGAACCTGCCGTCGTTTTGGATGAAGTTTATAATGGTGTCAAGCTGCTTATGGACGAAGCTTCCTTCGTTGGCAACGACGGCTATTCCTATGACTGCGGCCTGCTTGCTGTCCTGGGCGTCAACTTCTGCGACGGAGGCATTGAATCGTGATCGTAGCCTTTCGACGGCGCTTTTTACGATCTTGCGTTTGCCCTTTAGCGAGTCTACGCCGTGCAGGTGAAATATTATTGTTAGAAGCCCTATCGTCATTTAGCCCCTCGGGTGGAACTGTTTGTGAATACTTTTTAAACGGTCCTGATCGACGTGCGTGTATATCTGTGTCGTTGCGATGTCGGCGTGCCCGAGCATCTCCTGGAGGCTTCTAAGGTCGGCGCCGCCTGATAGCAGATGCGTCGCAAAGCAGTGGCGCAGCGTATGAACGGTCATTCCTTTCGGCATTCCGCTTCTTATCGCGTATTTTTTTACGATGCGCCATATCTCAACCCTGTCAAGCTTCCTACCCGTCCGTGAGATGAAAGCATGATTTTTGCTGGATGTTTTTGAGAGTTCAGGTCGAAGCGTTTCAAGATATTCTTTGACAGCCGAAATAGATTTTTTGTTCATCGGTATTATGCGTTCTTTTTTCCCTTTGCCGATACATCGAACATATCCTATAGAAAGGTTCAGGTCCTTTACGTTGATGCCTGCGATCTCACTTGCCCGCATCCCGGTTGAATATAGAGTTTCCAGTATCGCCTTATCTCGATAATAATACGGGTCATGTTCTTCGTCCGGTGCTTCGAGCAATTCCAGGACTTTCCGTTTGTCGGCGATGACAGGAAGCTTCTGCCATCTTTTCGGCCCGTCAATGACATCGAAAAAATCGGTGTTGATGTTTTTAAAAAGCAGTGCGTGGCGAAACATCATTTTTATCGCCATAAGCGCCCGGTGAATGGTTGATTCGACAAGTCCGTCTTTACTGAGTTTTCTTAGATAATCGTAAATATGCTGCGGCTTAACTTGCTTGATCTCCGAGATATCCTGAGTTTTACAGTGTTTTGCAAATTTCAAAAGGTCCCTGCCGTACCCTAATAATGTATTTTGAGAAAGCCCGGCTTCTATGTCCATGTAATCGAGAAAACGCTTGATATTGTCTCCCATCGGCACAGAGGACAGCCGGCCTCGCAGATTGTAAAGTTGATTGTCAGCCATACGGTTATATCGGCAGATAAAGCCGTGCCGCATTAGGTTGGCCCGGTCAGGCCCGCGATCTGCCAAAAAATACCGCTAATAGACGTCAAACCGCCAAAATGCCTCTTGTAGTTATCGGCTAACAAGTATATAATTTGCCAAAACCGTTTATGGTGAAGGGATCGATTATGGATATGCTTAGGATCACAATATTTTCGTTGCTGTGTATGACTTTTGTTTGCGGATGCGCCGAGGAGGTTACTCTCACGCCGAGCGAGCCGCTTTGTCTTACCTCGGCTGACAGGACGCAGATAATGGAAATTGCCGAAGATATTCTTGTGCGGATGCATTTTGTTATAGAAAAATACGATGTCGATGTCGGTTTTATAAAGACCAAGCCGTTAAGCGGGGCACAGTATTTTGAGTTTTGGCGGAAGGACAACGCAAGCTCCGTAAACGCCGTCGAGGCAAATCTGCACAGCATTCAGCGATCCGTGCAGTTGGATATCGCTGACAATGCGCAGGGGCTTTGTCTTAAATGCGACGTCAACGTCAAAAGGCTCTCTATACCGGAGGAAGAATTTTTGCGAATGTCCCAGATGGGCGGGACGTTCACGTCGGGAAGAGCATTCAAAATGTCACTAAGAATGGACAAAGAAAAAGCAAAGGAAATGACATGGATCGATCTCGGTCCCGATCCTTCGCTCGAACGAAAGATACTTAGTTTGATAGAGCAGAAGCATTACAGTACGGAAGGAAAGTAAGAGATGAAAGTTTTGGTCGCCGGTGGTGCCGGATATATCGGTTCTAACATGACATTTATGCTGGCCCAAAACGGTCACGAGCCGCTGGTCTATGACAATCTAAGCAAGGGGCACAGGGCGGCTGTTAAGGATCTTCAGTTCGTTCTCGGCGATCTTAACGATAGACATCTTCTGGTTAAGACGTTACAGCAGCATGACATTGAAGCGGTGATGCATTTTGCTGCGTTTATCGAGGTTGGCGAATCGGTTTCCGAGCCGATGAGGTATTACCAGAACAATTTTTGCAACACTCATAACCTTCTCAGTGCTATGGAAGATGTTGGCATTAACAAATTTGTCTTCAGCAGTACCGCTGCCGTTTACGGAATGCCGGATACTATCCCGATCACCGAGAAAAATCTCAAACATCCGATCAATCCTTACGGCGAAAGCAAATGGGCCGTCGAAAGGCTGTGTCATTTTCTATCGCAGGCTGACAAGCTTAATTACGCCGCACTTAGATACTTCAACGCCTGCGGTGCAGGGCAGGGCGGAACCATCGGCGAGGATCACAGCCCCGAATCGCACCTCATCCCGCTGACCATTCAGGCGGCAATGGGTAAACGAGAGGACATCAAAATTTTCGGAACCGATTATCCGACGGACGACGGCACTTGCGTAAGGGATTACATACACATTGACGATCTGTGCAAGGCGCATCTGCTGGCACTCGATAAGCTGGGCAGCGAAAAGCAGCAGGTTTTCAATCTCGGCAACGGAATGGGTTATTCGGTTCGCCAGGTGATAGATACAGTTAAGAAAGTTTCGGGAAAAGATTTCAAGGTCACAGAGACCGATAGGCGTCCGGGCGATCCGCCGGTGCTCACAGCTGATGCGACAAAAGCCAGAACACAACTCGGTTGGCAAACAGATTATCCCGAACTGGAAAAGATAGTCGAAAGCGCCTGGAAATGGCATAACGAAAATCCTAACGGCTATGACGACTGATTTAGTAGAAGGTAAACGATGGAAACAGAATGGATATCGGACAGCTTTGATTTCGAGCAGTTAATTCTCGCAGGCGATGTTGGCGGGACAAATGCGAGCATTGCTCTTGTCGGACGGACCGGCAGCGATTTTAAGATGATCGTTAAATGTTTATTTAAAACGGACGATCTCCCGGACTTTCCGAAGTGTCTTGAGTTGACGCTTGACGAGATTCGCACAAAGGACGCCGGCGTTAAACCCGATCTTTGTTGTGTTAGCGGGGCAGGGCCCATAGAGAATAACTTTTGCAAACTTTCAAACAGTACGTGCGATGTTGACGGCGCCGAGATCGAAAAAAGAATTGGCGTAAAAACGCTTGTGATAAACGATTTCGCCGCGATCAGCTACAGCCTGCCTTTGCTTGACGTCAACAACCCCGCGCAGATCACGCCTCTAAAGCACATTGACGGTTCACTTCCGGAGCAGTCCGGCAGCGTTCATGCTGTCGCAGGTGCAGGAACCGGCATGGGTGTCGGTTTCCTCATCGAGTACCAGGGCAGATCGATCGCATATCCGTCCGAAGGAGGACACATCGCATTTTCCTCTTACGACGAAGAATCGCGTCAGTTGCACGAGTACGTCGCTTCGCTGGAAGGCGAACTTACCGAAGCCGAACTTTTCGTCTCTGGTTCGGGTATCGCCAGAATATTCGGTTTCTTTAAGGATGTTAAGAAGGTTCCTGTCGAAAATGTTCTTGCTGAGATAGACGCTCTTGACGATTCGGATAAACCGGTTGTGATATCCAGGAACGCCGACGGCAATGAAGTTTGCGGAGATATTATGAGGCTGTTCGTGAAAATGTACGGCCGTTTCGCAGGCGATGTTGCCTCGCTGCTTATCCCGACAAAGGGCATGTACCTGGCAGGCGGTATCGTTACAAAGAATGCAAAGTATTTCATTGACGATGATCTTTTTATGAAATATTTCGAGAACTGCTATCACACGAATATCCGGAAGGTGCTGAAAAAACTGCCCGTCTACATAATAAAGGATTATTCGGTTTCGTTATACGGTGCAGCCAACGCAGCATATTCACTGATGATGTAAAAGTTTAAGTTTTGGAGAGATTACAACATGTTGAAAGTATTTATAGATGAAGCCAGGAACGGCCGGCCCGTTTTTATTACAGATGTAAGGAACGCATTTACAGAACTCGATAAAAAGCAAAAGATGAGTTGTGTTCTGGATCTTGTCGATGGCAGCATTCGCGTGTTTGAATTGAATACCCCTGCCCTTGACGGTTTGGATGACGAGCAAACAGAATTTGTAAAGTCTTATATCAGTGCCGAAATTTATAATATCCTTTCTGCTCTTGGCGGAAAGAAAATGACGATTTACCTTGACGCCTCATCCAAGCCGTTGGTCGCTCTTGCAAAGGAACTTGATGAGATATTCTGCATTAACAAAGCCCGCTCGAAAAGAGAGCGATACGGCAGATGCGTCAATGTTATCGACAGGATGCTTGGTGCCATCGTCGGTTCCGATGCAAAATTTGAATTCGTTATAGAAGATGTTTCCGGTATGGGCAATATCTGCGACACCGCACCTGCGGCCAAAGGCGATGTTGACATATTCAAAAAAGTTTCACAGGACATAGACGGCAAGGTTATCTGCGGCCTTGACATCGGCGGCACTGACATCAAAGGCGTCATGGTCGTCGACGGCAATCTTTGCTGCCTGAAAGAATACGACTGGTTTCCCGAAAGCTTCACGCTTGCAGAGCAGCTAAACGATCCGATCTGTATGGTCGTAAGGCTAATGCGAGCACAGGTCTCGCTTAATGCCTATGATGGGCTTAGCGCAGAAGACCAGATACTCATACAGCAGGAACTGACAACGGCGATGCACAAAGATGCGGCGTACGATGATATAGCCAAAGTCGTAAAGAGTGTTGAGCAAACGCTAAAGGGTAAACTCATAGAGGTTGACGCTGTCGGTCTTTGCTTTCCTGACGTTGTCGTAAAGGACAAGGTCGTTGGCGGCGAAGCGACCAAGACACGAGGCATGAGGAACAACAAAGACATTGATTATGAAAAAGAGTTCTTCAAGATCACCGAGCTTGACAAGCAATTGCTAAAGATTTGCCGTAAGGGCGGAGTGGTTAAGGATACCAACGATGGGCCGATGGCAGCTTTTACCGCTGCTGTTGAGATCGCCGCATCAGACGCCGCCGATACTATTGCCGACGGCGTATTCGCCCATACACTTGGCACCGAGCTTGGCACCGGCTGGGTCGATGGCTGTGGCAATATCCCGGAGATACCTTTGGAATGCTACAATCTTATTATCGATCTGGGCGATTTTGTTGCTAGGGAGTATCCTGCTGACGATGCGAGAAGCATTAATAACGTAAACACATCTCTTGCAGGCACGTTGCAAAAGTATGCCAGCCAAAGCGGAGTTTCAAGGCTCGGCCTAAAAATGTTCAAGGAGACCCGGCCGGAGCTTTATCAAGAGCTTTTCGATGAGGGTCTGGTCGAAGAAAGAGGCGACATGATCGTCGTTCCTACAAAGCCGAAGGATATGCGTAAGGCGCTGCTTGAGCACATGATGGGTCTTGCTGAAGATGATGATATCGCCAGGGAAATTTTCAAACAAGTTGGCGTCTTCCTTGCTATAACATGGTTCGAGACTCAGAGGATCATAAAGCCGACATCCCAGGCAAGGACATTGTTCGGCAGGCTTGTCAAAAGGCCGATATGTTTTGAGATGATGAAAGAGGGCGTTGCAACACGACTGGACGATCCGCAGTTAGACGTTGCAGACGCTACCATGGCTAACACCGAATTGATGAAGCAGCTCCAGGCACATCCGGAGTTCACCGTCGCACAGTTCGCACAGGCCATCGGAGCGGTTTACTATGGTAACTTGGGCCTGCTTGCAAAATAGGCTTGGCTGTTAAATATGTTTTTGTTTTTCTTCTTCGCTGAGTGTTTCGTTCAGCGATCCGCTGCGGAAGCCCTGCATGTCGAGGCTTATGTATTTAAAGCCAAGCTCTTTTAGCTTTTCGACTATTTTTCCCCGCACGGGCTCGGCCGATAGTTTTTCGATCTGCTCCTCTTTGACCTCGATCCTTGCGATGTCGCCATGATGGCGCACCCGGAACTCGCTAAAACCCAGCGACTTTATAAAATCTTCGGCCTGGTCCACTTGGTCCAGTTTTTCTGCGGTGATATTAAGCCCATAGCTTATGCGTGACGCAAGGCAGGGCGATGCCGGCATCTCGAAGGTTTTTAGCCCAAGCTTTTTGCTAAGCGCTCGTATCTCTGCTTTTGTAAGTTTCGCTTCCATCAGCGGAGCCTTTACCCCGAACACTTTCGCTGCCCGGTTGCCCGGCCGAAAGTCGTCCATATCGTCAAAGTTGCTCCCGCAAAGTACGTGTTTGTTGTCCTGCTGTTTGGCGATCTTACAAAGAAGCCCGTACAGATGCGACTTGCAGTGGAAGCAGCGGTCGGCTTTGTTTTGGCTATAGTTTTCGTCGTCAAGTTCGTGTATGATCACTTCCTTAACGGTTGCGCCTATACCATCTGCCATTTCGAGAGCCGTTTGTTTTTGGCTTTGTCCGAGCGAGGGGCTTACCCCAAGGCATGCAAGCACATTGTCCGTACCTAAAGTATCGACCGCTACCTTTAACAGTAACGTGCTGTCAACTCCGCCGGAGTATGCTATCACTACTTTGCCCAGAGTTTTGATATACTTTATGAGTTGATTGTATTTTTCGTCCGTACCCACAAGGCCGATGGAGGGAATCGAACCCTCAACCCCAGCTTTACGAAAGCTGTGCTCTACCGTTGAGCCACATCGGCAAGGCTAAACATGATATAGATTCGGGGCTCCTTTGTAAAGAATTAACTTGTTTTACGATAAAAATGCTGTAAATCGGCAACTGCCTCTATATAATCTTATGGCAGTCGGTTGCTATTGGAAAAGATTTAGGGAAAACTATGGCTGATTCAAAAAAAGTTTTCATGTATTGCGAGGAAATGGAGCAATTTTCGTATCCGCCGTCTAGCCCGTTTAAGACGCATCGCCCGGTCGATCTTAAAAACCTTCTCGAATCGATGTCGCTTCTTACCGGCCCGGATCGCGAAGTTGTAGCACCAATTCCAGCAGACAAAGCAGGCCTGACGAAGTATCACGGCAAAGAATATATTGACAATCTCGAACAAGTCAGCATGGGTAATTACAAAGATCATTACGTACACTTTGGCCTTGGGACCGGCGACTGCCCGGCCTTTAAGGGCGTTTTGGATCATGCTTTCTGGGCTGCAGGGGCGACCATAACTGCTGCAAAACTAATTAATGAAGGTAAGGCGAAGATCGCCTTTAACCCATCCGGCGGACTTCATCACGCAGGGCAGGACTACGCATCGGGCTTTTGCTATGTAAACGATGTCGTCTTAGGCTGTATGG
>SDBV01010645.1_pt1 | contig 12026 bp, 11 predicted proteins | sample 2277081 | NCBI WGS metagenome assembly SDBV01 (sample SAMN10402039, study PRJNA504765) | marine sediment metagenome | isolation source: marine sediment core GS10_PC15, 223 cmbsf | place: Arctic Ocean: Southern Knipovich Ridge | collected 2010 | reverse complement strand
CTGAAGGGGTGATCAGATCTGCCTCATTACATTTCTTAAGCGTGGAGCAAGCATAAATCGGTGTGAAACCTCTGATGGCCTGTTCGATTTTCGTTGCCTCAGCCTCCATCTGTTCCTGCTTTTTTTGTTCCTCGAGTTGGGCTCTTTTTTCAGGTGAAAGATTTTTGGACACGTAAGCAATTCCGTGACGCGGGTCACCTGAACCAAATTCAGCAAAATTCAGCGGAGAGCTTCCGCACACCTTGCCACTGCAAAGTTTCTCCAAAACAATGTGCAGATGGGGACCTGGACCGGTTCCAGTCCAATTACAAGTAAATCCAGTGGAACCGCTTTTGCCAATATTTTCCCCAGTTTGCACTTTAGCACCATCTGTTTTTAGTGTCTGAGGGATTGAGCCAGCCTGAAGGTGAAGATAAAGCACCGCCAACTTTGGAGCCACTTTGATGCGAATAAGGTTGGCATCATCGACGTATTTCTTGTCGCAACCGCCACTACCGGGGTTGTCTCTGAAAGCTATCACTGTTCCATCAGAGACTGAGAGTAAATCAGTTCCCTCTGGCATATCGAAATCGAGGGCGTGTTCGATGGTTCCTTTGTGATAGCTTTCTCCAGGCAGGGTACTTATTTGAAAAGCCTTTCCCTCAGGATATGGAAGGTTGTAAGCACTTTCCAAACCAACATTGGTTGATCTTGGTTTTCCTGGAATCACGCGAGAAACTGTTTGATCTTGTAGGAAGGTGCGGAAGTGCTTTCGTAGTTCAAACGGGAGGAGTTTTTCCGGAAGTAGGGGGAGCCAACTATCGAAAACCTCTTCACCTTGGAGATGAAATTCCCAACCGCTATCTTGGAGTTTGCCAATCGCAAGCAGACCTGATGTTCCGGTGGTTTCGTCCGCGTCGAAGTTTCTTCTAGCTACGGTTATGAGTAGCCAATCATCCATAGGTTCGAATCTTTCGACAAAACCATAACTCTCACCCTCGGTTAGTTCCGAGGAGGCTTCGGCCAAATACAGTTCTATCTCTTCTTGGATGTAAGACGATTCATTGTAATCGATATCACTTCCGGTATCGATTACATAGAAATACAGAACTGCCGATAAACCTATTATGGCAATTGCAGCCAAAAAAGCCTTCAAGACTCTCCCTCCATATTCACTTGTCAGAGTGCGTTGGCCCCACCATAGCAGAATTTTGTTTTTATATACATAGATATTTCTTGACTGGCGGGTTAGAATGAATACCACATGGCAGCGACTAAAGAAATTTCTTGGGAATTTATCCGAGAAACAAACGGCAAAAAATACATTTTGGCAAAAAAAAGCGAAAAAGAGTTTTTCGTATTTCGAACTCCCAAAAATACCCAGGAGAAATCAAAACTGGACTACACGTTGTCTAACTGGGATGGAGAAATTGCAGCCTGGGGTGGTATTCCGGTGAAGGTCCGTCAGTGGCTTCTAAAAAAGCAGGTAAGTCCAGATCCGGAGAAGCAAGAGATTCTTACCTTACAATCCTAATTTTTAAGTTTCCAACCCCTTAAATTTCTGCTATTCTTGTGGCAACGTGATCCAGGTCAAAGAAATAAAAGATAAATCCCAATGGGAAAAATTTAATTTAGCTTCTGCTAACCCCACATTTTTACAATCTTGGTCGTGGGGAGATTTCCAAAAATCCCTGAACCGAAAAATATATCGTCTGGGAATTTTTGATGAGCAAAATCTGGTCGGGACCTCTCTTTTAGTCGAAGAAAAGGCCAAAATAGGTTCATTTTTGTATTGTCCTGGTGGCCCAGTATTAAAAGAATGGAACGAGGAAGTTTTAAATAAATGGTTGGAATATGTGGCCGATTTAGCTAAAAAAGAGGATTCAGTCTTTTTACGAATAGAGCCACGCTATTACTACGAATCCGCTAAAGAAACCCTTCTTTCGCTCGGGTTCGTTGACGCTCCGGCGTACTCTCAACCACGATGCACCGTAATACTGGATTTATCCAAAGACGAGGGGAAAATACTATCAAATATGAGTGATTCGACCCGTTACAATATCGGTGCTGCCCAGAGAAAAGGCGTAAAAATAAGAGAGGGAAAGAAAGAGGAGATAAAAGTATTCGAGAATTTTTTGCAAAATACAGCAAGGAGAAAAACATTCACATTACCGGCCGAACGTGGGTATCACAAAAAACAATTTGAGATTTTGGAAAAAGGAGGGTTGATGAAACTATTTATCGCTGAGCATGAAGGCACACCCTTGGCGGCGGCTTTGGTGCTTTTTTATGCTGACAGCGCCTATTATTTACATGCTGCTACTTCATCTGAGAAATCAAAACTACGTATGACTTACCCTCTTGTGTGGCGATCGATCATGGAGGCGGATAAAAGAGATTTGAAGAAATTCGATTTTTGGGGGGCCGCGGAAAATGACGACCCGTCCCATCCTTGGGCTGGAGTAACTAGTTTCAAGCTCTCATTTGGAGGAGCGAAGGTCTGCTACGAGTCACCACTGGACCTGCCGTATAAGAGTAATTACCAGTTGATGAAAGTAGTGGAAATATGGCGCAAACCGATTCGAAAGATACTTAGGTTTGGCCGGTAGCTAAAAGAAGCAATGAGTAAACATATTGATCAAAAAACACTATACGATAAGTACTCTCACTCTATATTGATAGGCTGCACTGCCATTAGTGTGATTTTGGCAATATCATTTTGGCGCAGTCCTTTGAGTGTTTATGACACTGCTGGTCATGTATCTCTAATCAAAATAATTGCTAGTGATTTTTGGCCAAAGATGAGCGGTTGGGACACCTCGCAGCTTCTGGGTTGGCCAGCGGGAGCATTTTATCCATCCTTTTTCCACTGGTTGGCAGCGGGATTATCTTTTTTTGTTGGGGTTCCGGCCGCAGTAAAAATATTGATTTCAACTGCATTAATACTGCTACCGATTTCGATAAATTTCTTCACAAAATCTCTTATCGAAAATAAACTTTGGGCGGCTCTCACCACACTGGTATTATTCATGCTGGTTATCCTATTTCCGAATTTTTTGGGTACCGGGGTGCGGTCTCTTTTTCAGATAGGTTTGCTCAGTAACTTTTTCGTTTTACCACTAGTATTCCTCTTTTTGGGGATGGTTCACAGGCAGAATTTACGTGGTCGAGGAGCATTTTTGGCTGGTTTATTGGCAGCTATTATTTTGACCCACATTGTAGCTGCTCTCGTCGCTGGTCTTTATCTGCTGTTGTTTATCAAAGTAAAGATTTTAACGCGGGAATTGACAAGGACGGGCCTTGTCAATTACGTGAAGATATTTTTGTTGGCCGCTGCCCTCACTGCCTTTTTCTGGATACCTTTTATATTGAATCTAGAATATACCTCTGTTTCGCGTCACGTTAGTTCTTATTTATTACCGAATGTCGCCGTTTTTATAATCGCAATGTCGATTGGTTTTTACGGGTGGAGGAAAAAGGAGAGAAACATCCTTTTACTTAGTTTTTTTGCGGGCTTTTTAGCATTTGTGGCGACAGTCGATGCGTATTTAATAAAAACTAACGGAACCAGCCTTTTACTGTATCAGTTCCATATTTATCGATTTCAACCATTTGCTTACATACTATTAGTTACAGCAGGAATGTTGGCGTTATCCAAAAATGTAAAGTTTGATCGTTGGGACTTGATACTACCTGGAGTGGTTTCGGCTGGGTTTGGTTTGATCGTCTTGGCACTGCTGGTGCGAAATCCCTCTTCGCTGCCAAACGCTAGATTTAGCCTTGAAAATGCTCAGATCGGCTCGGGAAGATTCCTCGAAACATTTAGTCGAACCCAAGCAGACCCATTTTGGTACGGGATACAATCACAACTGAACGACGAAAATAAAGATGCCCAGTGGGCCTATGGACTTTTTACCGATTCATCTCCCAATGGGCCATACTTGGGTTCTCTTATCAAATCGCTGAATCCGGATGCTTATCCAGAAAACGAAGAAGAATTCATTGAGACGAAGGTGGTAGAGATGGAGAGAGCCGATAAATATCTTGATCATTTAGGGATTGAGAGTTTGTTAACTCTAGAACCCTCTCAGATAAGTGCTATCGGTGAATTGGAAAAAGACGGCATAATACAATACTTCAACGTTGAAAAAGGACCAGATGCAGTTTTGTTTGAGGTTCCGGATTTGCCTCTGAAGCAAGTAAAAAATAATTGGGAGGCAGAAGTAGAGAAGTGGTGGTTAGAGGATGGAGCAGTGAAAGAAATACCGTATTTAGCTAAAAGTAGGGAAATACAAAATGACCACTTCGGGAGTGGACAAAACGTTCGAATTGGTTTGGTAGCGGCTAATAAGGAGAAAACGCAGTTTAAATTAAAGATTGATTCTGAAAAACCCGTTCCAGTTCTCGCCAAAATCTCTTACTTTCCGTACTGGAAAGCAGCCGATAAAGATGGGAAAGAAATCCAGATTTATCGCGCGGCCCCAAACCTCGTGTTATTTGAAGGAAAAGGAGAGGTGAGCTTGGTTTATCAGGAACCTATTTGGATAAACTGGTTGTACTTTGTGTCAGCCGTAACTTTAGTTGGCATTATATTCTACATTTACCGCCGAAGGCCGCTTTCGCAATAACAACTCTAGGATTAACTGAAGACCCTAGCCAGGCAGAAGTTGCCTGGCGCAGTACCCGAGTATATAAATTTAAAATAAATGGACTTAGTTTTAGTAAATAGCCGTAGGTTATGCTAAAACGCAGCATGTGGGAATACGCGAAGAATGCAAAGCCTTCTGAGCATATGTAACATGCTATAGGGTTGACATTTCTACCTAAATCTAGTATAATAGTACTTATTAACAACTGAAAAAAGTTACTAAGAAAGCCCGCCTGGATTAGCCAAAGGCGAGACAAGGCATCTAGTAACTGGAATTGAATGTTTTAGACAACTGTCACTGCTCTTATTGAGTCTTGAAGCTTAGAACACATCGAATCCAGTTATCAGGTGCCTTTTTTCGAAGGAAAAGTGATGATCTGCAAGGTGGTTTCCGATTTGGTCTTGATGAGATCAGTTCGGAAATCATCAAAAAGAAAGTAGCCTAGTTGAAGGAGGAGAACATTGGTCACTCAGACCAGAAACGCACCGACTGATCGGTACAATGCTCAGTGCGTCAACGGTCATCAGACCACCATCGAACCGGGTAGCGAGCTCGAAGAGCGAGCAGTTGCTCGGCAAAACGACGGTTTCCTCGACGCGATCGTCATCTCTGAAGAGGCGTGTTCGACGTGTCGCTACGAGGACGAAGAGAGGGATCGGCAGTTTCGCAAAATGTGCGATCAGATTGGTTGTGCACTTGGTGATGGCAGCTGTCGAACTAAAGGCTGTTTCGCATCTCGCTCGACCAACTGATTTTCAGCCGGAAACTGTTCTGCAACCCAGACTTTTTCCGGCTCGATCTCAAGATTATCTTTCCGCCAGCCGGCGGATGAAGGTATTTTTGAGAGGAGGACAAACATCCAGTTTGTACTCTTGAACAAGCAAAGTATCTAGAGAGGAGTGAGATCCGTGGTTGGTCGAACCATTCTGGTCAACGGCCTTCGCGTTCACTATCTCTCTGGAGGCAGTGAACAAAGTTCGGCAGTGGTGCTTTTGCACGGTTACGGAATGGACTCATCCGTTTACGAACCGTTAGGACAGCTACTGTCCGATGAAAACTTTGTCCTTATCCCTGACCTGCCAGGTTTTGGGAAGAGTGATGAAGTATCACAAACAAAGTTTGAGGAGTTTGCAGTTCTTCTCAACGCTTTCCTTGAAGAAATTGGTGTCTCGAAAGTTTCAATCATCGCTCATTCAATGGGTGGTGGAGTATCTATCGAGTTTGCCAGGCTCTTTTCGGGAAAGGTAAAGAAGCTAGTGCTTGTGGATAGCGTTGGTGCTCCAATCAAGCGTTCGACGCTCGGGTGGGCCTTTGCGGCGATCCGCAAGACCTATCGAAGTTTGCACAAGCCGTTTGCTACTGCAAAGATCGTCGTTACTTTCTTTTGGAATAGTTTGAGGCGTCCAATCTGGATGCTGAAGACTTTCCGGATGACCGTCGATTGCGATCTTTTGGGAGTACTTAGTCAGCTAAAGGTTCAAACCTCCGTGGTCTGGGCCAACACTGATGAATACTTTCCGTCCTGCGCCTCGATTTGCTCGGCTCTTTCAGTGGATCCGACTATGATCAAAGGTACAGGGCACGATTGGATAATTCTACAGCCAGTAAAAGCCAGTTGTGTACTAGGATCAATGCTTTAACGTCTTCATGCTCTGGGTTTGAAACCAGATGCGGAGTTCTTGAAGTCAAAGAACTAAATTTCTCAAGATTATCTTTCCGCCAGCCGGCGGATGAAGGTATTTTTGAGAGGGGGACAAACAGCCAGTTTGTACTCTATGAAACAAGCACATTTATACGTGGAGGAGAGAGAAATGCAGACGACTTTTCCCGGCATCGACTGGGCAGAGGCCTACCTTAACAGTGTGGGTCATCCGGTCTATGCAGCCTTGGTTCGTGGAAATGAACTTTATGTTCGCACCCACACCCAAGGCCCAACCCTAGATAAACCTGAGGGAGAGTGGATCACCGAGCTTTATCAGTTCTTCGAACATGGTGAAGTGATCCCCGAGCGTATCGAAGAGTGTGGACCGGAAGTCGAGACCCCTGGAGGTCGAGTTTTTATGGTCTACGCTTGGTTGGATCCCAACGAGAATGGCAGCGATGGAGAGCTTGAAGCACTAAAGGATGCTCAGCGCAAACTCGATGCCTATACAGAACCGGCTCAGCGTAGAGAAAAAGTCATCCAACTGCTACGGTGGTCACACCTAGCGCAGACTGGAGACTTTAACTTACTCGAAGGCTAGTCGTAGGACCAGGACGAGCGAGTTTTAAACTTGCCATGACCCCTGGTTCCTTCTCAAGATTATCTTTCCGCCAGCCGGCGGATGAAGGTATTTTTGAGAGGAGGACAAACATCCAGTTTGTACTCTTTGAAACATAAAACGGAACTGTATAGAAGGAGGACGAGATGCTCTGCATCGCGGTACAGACAGGGCTCCAGGAGCTTGGTGGTGCTTTTGAGATGAGAGATATTTCTCTCGCGGAAAGCATTTACCATCAGGCTTTAGAAGAGTGGAAGGACGACTATCACCAGTACCACGAAGAGTGTTGGGTGGCCATGCACGATGCTCAACAATCTCTCCAGGCACTTCTGGAAGAGTTTGGGGAGACTCGCTCGTGGTTCGACACTGACGAGGAAAAGTTGCTTCGGCAGCATCCCCTCGAAATGCAGCGTCGTCTTTGGCTCTTCAAGTGGCGTCTTCAAAAGGCAACGGCCAAGGGCTTTCAGCCTTAGACGTCAAACAGAGAGGAATTCCGCAAGGAATTGTGGTGAGTGAGAGTAACCACCTGCGAAGCAATTCGTAGCCAAATTATCAAGCATTTCTTGGAAAAGGAATATTTGAGAGGAAGTACGAACTCGTTTCGCGCTTCTTTGAACATTAACAACAATCAATTCAGAACTCAGCACACTAGGAGGTGCAAAATTGTCTGCCAATTTCGGCGAATTTATTCCGATTTGGGGATGGCTGCCCCTTCTGGTGGGGTTGTTTATCCTTGGTCTTGATTTCGGAGGAACTATGTTCACCCGAATCGTCTTCGAGCGGAACTGTTACTTCACCAGGTGGTGGACGTTTAAGATCGGGGACACGATCGGGCTTCCAGTTTATGCTGGGTTCGCCGCGGTTGTGATTGCTGATCATGAGTTTACTGGCATTTATACCGAGTGGTGGTGGCATCTGGCCATTTTCCTCGGTGGATATGCTCTTTGGGATCAGGTGGAGAGGTCAGAATTGAAGTCTGGTTTCAAGACCCAAGCGGATCTAGATGTTCTGAGCGAGCGTTATCATACGTTCGTCTTCCGGCCCATGTTTTACATGATGGCCAGCATCCTGGTTCCACTGATCGTTGCAGCCGAAGCAAACCTGGAGACCGTAGCGGCCTTCACTGGCCTTGCGATTTACCTGGCATGCTTCGTCGTTGACCAAATATGGGGTGATCACGAAACACCCTACAGTCACGACAGAGGGGAGGGCTAAATGCCTGTTACTGGAAAATGTAGGTGGTGCCTCGAAACGCGCTCAGACATATCATCTGACGATGTTGGGTGGTTATGCATGCACTGCGGGCGTTTCAACCCACCAATCAACAAGACTGGTTATTGGCGGTGTAGCGGTGGTCAGAGCCCGAACTGTGCCAGGGATTGGGTGTTCAGCAAACTGCCGGACGACTCACAAACCTGCGATAGTTGTGGCGAGACTCTCGAAACACGACAGTACGAACCAGAGAACGTTGGAAGATAACTACTTCCCGGTAGCGCCTACCGAAAGGACTTGAAAAAGTCCAGGCGCAACTCTCAAGCAAATCTTACAGAAGGTTATCTTGAGAGGGAAAACGACCCTTATTTGTCCATGGCAGAGGGGTCGTTTTTCTTTTCTAAATTTTTGTGACCATTACCACTTGAAAGCCAACTATCCATACTTTATGCTAAATACATGCCCAAAGAATATGACATCGTAGTTATCGGTGCGGGAAGTGCCGGCATGGTGGCCGCCGCCCAAGCCGCATCCATGGAGGCAATGACAGCCATTACCGAGAAATGGAAGCTAGGTGGCGATTGTCCCAATCGCGCCTGTGTTCCCACCAAAGCCCTCATCCACAGTGCCAAACTCCTCACAAAAATGAAAAAAGCCGAAAAATTTGGTATCACCGCCGACAACGTTTCTTTTGATTGGACCAAAGTGTTGGCTTGGAAAGACGGAGTGGTGAAAGAGCGAACCGCTCATGAAAGCGAAGCTACGCTAAAGGAACAAGGCGTGGACCTGTATTGGGGAGATGCTAGTTTTGTTTCACCTACTGAGGTGAAGGTAAAAGATAAGGTGCTGAAAACCAAGAAAGTGATTATTTCTGCTGGAGCAGTACCCAACATTTTTCCTATCGAAGGATTAGATAAAGTAGGCTATATCACTTCAAACGAAGCTGTAGAGCTAAAAAAACTCCCCAAGTCCCTATTACTTGTCGGTGGTGGGGCAGTTGGTTTGGAATTTGCCCAAATATTTCACCGTTTTGGTGTAGATGTGACAGTTTTCGAGGCCGCACCCCACATTATACCTGCAGCTGACACGGAAACCGCTACCGCCCTGAATAAATTTTTAGCCAAAGAAGGACTCAAGATACATGTCGGTGCCAAAGTGCTCAAATTTACAAGGAGTGGAAATCTAAAGAAAGCCACTGTAGATCTGGGCAATGGAAAAACCAAAGAATTCGAAGCTGAAGAAGTAATGATGGCCACCGGAAGAAAACCAGATTTTGAAGGTCTGAATATCGAGGCTTCACGAGTAGAAACCACCAAGAAGGGAATAGTGGTGGATGACACGCTCAAAACAAGCATCCCTAATATCTACGCTGCTGGTGATATCACTGGCGTGATGCAGTTTACCCATATGGCTACATATCAGGCCGTTTACGCGGCTTACAACGCCCTCACGGACAAAAATCCGGTAAAAGTAGACTATAGAGTTGTACCCTGGGTGGCTTTTTCAGATCCTGAGATCGCTGGAGTAGGGATGACTGAGGAGAAGCTAAAGGAAAAAGGGATAAAATACCAAAAATCCCTATTTAATTTCAAAGATCTTGGTAAAAGCTCTACCATGGGAGAATACGATGGTTTCGTCAAAATATTAGTAGATGAAGAAAAAAAGATCTTGGGTGGATTTATCGTTGGACCGGAAGCTGGAGAGCTAATCCACGAACTTGTAGTAGCTATGGCCGGTGAAATACCAATAAGTAAAGTCGGCCGCGCCATATTTGCCTATCCCACTTGGTCGGAAACCCTCGGCTCTGCCGCCGCGCAGCTCTAGCATCGGCTGGTAATTAGCTCTGGATATGTATATTATCTGGGGGCGATGAAGCAAAAACACCAGTTTTTTTGGTACGGATTACTACTACTAATAGTTGTAGTGACCGGGGTGGTTTATTCTGTCGATCAGAAAAAAACTGTTTCTGATGAAACTAATAAACCCAAAAAGTCAAAAGTAATTTCTGTAAATGTGGCCGCTACCTCCTCAGCAAATCCCATCTCACCACTTAGTGCAAAAGTTGTGGAGCCGAAATCTATCTCAGCCTCTATCACCGCCAAAAAATCCACCGAGGTTTCTTCCGGAGTGTTTATCACGCAGAAGGGGGATGATTTACTTGTTTTGATCAATAAAACTATCCGTTTGCCGGCAAGCTACGCTCCCAGCGACCTCGTCTCTATTGATGAGATTGTTCAGATAACAAAAGGAGAAATGATGCTGCGATGCGAGGCAGCAAACGCCCTTGATAGTATGAACAAAGCTGCCAAAGAGGGTGGTGCCAACATCATCATTCTGTCAGCCTGCCGGTCTTATTGGAGCCAGCAAGCAACATTTTCTTCGTGGGTTGGTTCGGCGGGACTCGCGGCAGCGGAGACTTTTTCGGCTCGTCCGGGTCATTCCCAACATCAACTGGGAACCACTTTTGATTACACTTCAGAATTGGTAAATTCAGGATTAAGCAAAGATCTGACTGAAACGACCGAGGGTAAATGGATGGAGAAAAATGCGTACAAATACGGCTTTGTGATTTCTTACCCGAAGGGTGCGGAAGCAAGCACTGGTTATATTTATGAGCCGTGGCACTGGCGCTACATTGGAGTCGAAAACGCGAAACAAATGGTTGAATCTGGTTTTATCCTCGAAGAATATCTAAAGAAATTTGGAGTTGTCTAAGATTTCCCCAAAGTTTGACTAGAGACGGTAGTAATAGTATCGTTTTAAATAGATGATTCTGCCTGGCGTCGACTTTATCAAAAAAAATTCCCAATTCACCTATTCGGTTATTATTATCATTCTTATCCCGGCGGCCCTAGTCTTCAACACTGTGTGGGCGCTGCGAGCGGTAAATCGTGATGTGAATTTTCAGCTTCGTCGTGAGGCAGTTCTGGTTGGCTCAGTTGTGGGAAATATGTCTGAAGAGCAGCTGGAAAATAGTGATCTTTTAAATAAAAAATTCGCCCAGATACAAGACGAAGAACCCGAGATTCAAAACATCACCATTCTGGTGCCAAACGAGGAAAACAAATTTGATGCCGCGGCCACTACTAGTCCCGTTGGCGAAGCCGGTAGCGATCCGATTCTGAGTCAATTTGTGTGGAGTTCAGGTCAGCCTCACGCTGCCGAGGTGATAGACAGACCGACTAACTCTAGAGCTTGGTCGGTAATTACCCCTATCCAAGATGACGATGGCAAACAAGTAGCTCTTGTAGATATAAAGATTTCAACCCAAAAAGTAGATGAGGTGATCTCTAGAACCATACGAGATTCAGTTATCGTTTTGTCTGTGACGGTAGTGATAGTATTGCTGCTGCTCATCAATCACTTTAGATTTTTCGAATCGGCCAGGCTTTTCACAAAGCTGAAAGAAGTCGATGAGATGAAAGATGATTTTATCTCGATGGCTTCTCACGAGCTACGCACCCCTCTGACGGCAATACGAGGCTATACCGAGCTACTACTGCGAAATGACGCCGTGAAAGCAGATGAAAAAGCGAGCAAAGACGCCCGGACAATTTCAGCTAGTTCCGAGCGTTTGTCTGATCTGGTCGAAGATCTGCTAAATGTTTCTCGGATTGAGCAAAACAGGATGAAATTTGATCTTAAATCGGTAAAACTTGATTTGCTTATCAGTACAGCTCTAAATGAAATAAGAGTGGAAGCGGAGAATAAGGGAATCAAAGTAGAATTTACCCCACTTACCTTGTAATTTTTCCATTGACTTTTTCCCATCAACTATCTTTCTTTTTGTGTCTTCTGTTTTGGTGATAAGTTTTTCGTATCCATCAACTTTTTCTTTAACCTTTAACCAGTTAGAGTAATCGTTTATAGCTCTAGTTTGAAGATCTTTTTTTACATCGCTGTTATCAGGTAGTCGTTCAAATAA
>SDBV01010644.1_pt1 | contig 12027 bp, 15 predicted proteins | sample 2277081 | NCBI WGS metagenome assembly SDBV01 (sample SAMN10402039, study PRJNA504765) | marine sediment metagenome | isolation source: marine sediment core GS10_PC15, 223 cmbsf | place: Arctic Ocean: Southern Knipovich Ridge | collected 2010 | reverse complement strand
AATCATCCAGAAAAAGGTTATCCTTACACAATTGAAATATCTCTTGAAATAAATGATAATGTTCTTTATAAAATCACAAAATAGTTTAGAAAGCATAAATAGAGGACAATTATTTTTTACAGAGGTAGATTTAAATAATTTTAGTTATAGGTTTAACTTAGGTCAATACAATAATATAGTTGTTACTGTAAAAGATGATTTATACAAAATATTCATTAATGGAAATGAGGTTTTAGCTGAAAAAGGAGCAATGTTTTTAGTTAATGATATAATACAAGCTTTTTGGGTAATGGGAGCCGACTGGTCTGAATATTGGTTAGGAGGGAAAATAGATGAACTTGCGGTCTATAACAGAGCTCTTAACATCGAAGAAATCCAAAACTTCATTTCATATCATTAAAAATTCTAACCCAAACATTTAATCTTAAAATCTCACTACCAAAATCAAATATAGAAAACATTTTGAGATAATTTCCGTCCTATATGGCAGCTGATAATATCTCTACTACAGTGGCATATCCGTATTTTTTATATAGCGGTAAAGTGTTTCTATATATGCTTATTAAAAAAGTTGATTAATTACGTTAATACTTATAAAATCAGGTAGTGAGAATTTATTTAGATAATTGTACATTCAATCGCCCATTTGATAATCAGAATAGTATTAGAATCAAAATAGAAACTGATGCAAAATTATATATTCAAGAAAAAATTAAAGAAAATAAAATTGAACTTGTGTGGTCATATATTTTAGATTTTGAAAATAATGTCAATCCTTTTGATGAAAGAAAAAAACAAATATCAGAATAGAAAAAATATAGTATATTAAATGTAGATGAAAATGCTAATATTTTAAAAATGGCAGAAGATTTTTACAAGTTAAAGATAAAAGCAAAAGATTCTTTGCATATTTCATGCGCTGTAATATCAAAATGTGATTATTTTATTACTACAGATGATTTTATATTAAAAAAAGTAAATGAAATTACTAATGTAAATATTGTATCGCCAATAATTTTTATTGAATTGGAGGAATTTGATGATAACTGATACAGAATTAAAATTGAATGGTTATAAAATTTTAAATGAAAAATTAGGAGAAGTATTAACAGAACGATTTATTTCTATTCTGCAAAGAGAAAAATTTGATTATACTAAGTGGCAAAAGAAACTATGGAACGATAAGACTGTACAAGAAATAAGCAAAGAAGCTATGAAAAATAAAAAATGAAATACTATATAATTGAAAATTATGATCCTTTTATTCTGGTCCCGAAATACCTCGCAATTCTACTACAGGGTTGAAGACTATAAAATAGTGCAGCTTGCCGCCGGATTGGTTTACGGCCAGTCCAGCCTATCCATTCCATCGAAATGGGGTTTAAACCAAACAAAACCTGCAGAAAGCGCATAATTTTTTATGCAATTTGTAAATTCTTTTGACAGATTGCATAAATGCCCAAATTATATTTCTATGGTCCCGGACTTGCTTCATGGCTTCTATATAAAGTGTATGGATTCGATTTACTGATTATAAAAGATTTTCAATTACAAGATTGCGGAATTTGCATTTTTAAAGGCGGCAATGACCTTGATCTGAATTATAGATTTTATTATTATTACTAATATAATGAAAAAAAGAAAATGTTATGTAGAGGCATCAGTCTGGAATCAAATATTCCATGATGATCGTCCAGACTGGAAAGAGATCACAGAAATATTTCTTAAAAGTTATAAAAAGAATAATATTCAATTATACATATCTGAAATTGTTATAAGAGAAATCAGAAATGCTTCTAAGCTTATTTTTAAAAAACTTTCAAAAAAAATAAATGAGCATTCGCCAATTATATTAGAACTTGATAAAGATACATATAAATTATCAAAGACATATCTGAAGCAAGGAATATTTGGTAAAGGAAAAGAAAACACAGTATCGGATGCAGAACATGTTGCTATTTGTACTACCTTTGAATTAGATTACTTAGTAACGTGGAATTATCGGCATCTTTATAAAGCAAATAATATGCTTTTATTCAATTCAGTAAATCTTCAAAATGGGTATTCCAAGTCATTAAATATAATAACGCCAGAGGGGTTGATAACATGATTAAAGAATCTGAAAAGATAAAATCCAAAAGCCTTGAAGAAGTCTGGAAATGGAAAGATGAATTATCTGATGATCTTCGAGGAAAATCGTTTGAAGAAGTAAAAAAAATATTAAAAAATGGAATGGAAGATTATAAAAAAGTATTAAATTAGTAATTTTCTTCTGTTTTTTTCAATTCGTTCTCTTTTTGATAATTATGACAAAAGGATATTTTTACATATTGCTTATAAAATAATAATATCTAATTAAGGATATTAGTTTTTTCATTTAAATGCAAACATTAGGAAGTGCTTCAACAATATTTGAAGTTTTTGATGTTGCGGATGCTCTTGTTTTGTCCCTGCTTGAGGGTTTTAGCAACATGCATATTGCCTATGGAAGTATAAATATAATAACTACAGGTTATTTAAAAGACACTATTTCCGTTTATATTGATAATAAGAAGGTTGGTGAAGATACTTTCTTTATAGAGGATGTATTTATTGGAATGCATAATATAAAGGTTGTACAGGGAAAAGAGTATAAACCGTTTGTATTATATAGTAGGAATTTAAGAGTAGATGAAGGTGAAGAAATAGAAATATTTATAGACATCCCTCTACCAGCTACCTATTCACTTGGAGATAGAGGACCTGCAGGTGGTTGGATATTTTATGATAAGGGCAGTTACTCAAATGGATGGAGATATCTTGAAGCGGCTCCGGGTGATCAGAGTGAAGGAATCCAATGGTATAACGGAAGTAATACAACAACAGGAGCGACAGCAACTGAGATTGGAGCAGGAAGTGCTAACACCATAACTATAGTAGAAAGTCAAGGTGACGGAAACTATGCAGCTAAATTATATAATGATCTAACAATTGGTGGATATAGTGACTGGTTTCTTCCTTCGAAAGATGAATTAAATCAAATGTATGTCAATCTAAGGCTGCAGAAATTTGGCGGTTTGTTTGGCTACTTCTATTGGTCGTCTTCTGAGTATATTATCTTATACGCATGGGGCCAGCACTTTGACAAGAATATCTCTAACTATTACAATAAGAACTACACTTATCAAGTTCGTGCTGTTCGTGCTTTTTAACTATTAAGGAGGCAACTCCAGCGAAATTCTATTATTTTCTACACAACGGGATTTTAATAAATTCCAAGTCATCTTTTGACAACAAGTTCATCCGATTTACTTCCGTTCCCAAATAGTGCATATGTACATGACTCCGGATATTGCCAGGTGTAATGCTAAGTCATATTGCCGCAGCCTTATGAGAAAGAAGATTCCTCGAAGCTTTGCTCTAGAGGTCTTCTTTGATTTTATCTTAATTTACTGTATTCCATTCCCGGGATCATCAGCTTTTTTTCAATAATTCTTAGTAGTTTTATAAAAGCAGTAACGATAAGCAGGTATATAGCTCCTACAACAATAAATACCTCTGTGCAATTAAAATACCGTGAAGCTATAATTTTTGCTGCGCCGGTTAATTCGATAATTGTAACCACAAATGCCAGGAAAGAATTCTCCTGCCCATGGTAAATTTCCTGCCAGGGCATTTTCACCCTTTATTATTACATCCTGGCTAAATGCTTCCATGGCAACCCAGCCAACTAGGGCTCTTGCAAGTGAATGTTCGCCGGTAGGAGTCTGGGCGTTAGGTAGCCAAATAGTGGCGTCAGGATTAGCTGGATCAGTCATTTCTATATAATTTCCGTTTCCATTTCCCATTTCCAGACATGTAAAATGAAGTGCAACTTCTCGTCCCTGGTTCTTTAAATTGCTAATTATTTTTTCATAGCCATGGCCATTTGTATCGGCTTCAAAACCAAGGTCAAAAGAATTAATAAAATCAGAACTTATACTTATTAGTCCGGCAGCTATTTCTGCTGCTCTGGGAGCAGTAGCTTGATCTTCACCCAAAGAACCCATTTGCCAGTGAATACCTGGTATTTTGATTCCCAGTTCAATCTGGTTAAAAGGCGCATCATAAAATGCTGCCGCAGCTGTGTCTATCATTCTGTCACCGTGATTAATTAAAGACTGGTTATACCATTCAATTAAATCCCGTCCGTATTGAGTCTTATAATAATCTCCGGACTGGAAAAAATCCTCGGCTTTAAATACAGCTCCATCAGGAAAAACAAAAGCTGTTCCGCTATTTGGCATAGTGATTTGATCAAAACTTTCTACACCGTCTGCATACTTTCCCCATGCCATTTTTAGATTCGTTATGTTACTGTACTTAACACCCATTTGATATTGAAAATCTTCAAGAGCTAATTCTCCATAATTTTGCATAGCCCCACGATGCGGCCAGTTAGTTCTGTCTCCTCTCCAGGCTGTACCTTCCGGGGTTATATATTCCCAAAAACCAGTTTTTGTACTAGGGTCATATAGGTAATCATGTTGATTATAGGAAGGATATCTTAATTCTCCTGAAGGACCGAGACTTATATTAATCTCATCGATATCATCAGCAAAACCATTGGCTGTGCTAAATGAAGCAAATGCCTCCATGAACTGCCTGTATTGATTGAGAATATTATAATCACCACTGCCAAAATTATCAGCCCATAAGCTAACATATTCATTGCTGTAATAACCCAATTCACTCTTATACTTCATATCTTCCACATCACGGGTTCCCCTAATGGTGTCCCATATCCAACTGGGCAATAGGCTGGTATAATCATCACCAACATTACCACCACACTGATGAAAAGACATAATAGGGACAATCCTTAAGCCGGCATCTGTAATCTTTGTAAATGCAGTTTGATAGTAGGACCAGTCAAAATCATCATCTCCGTTTCCTTCGACATCTCCCCACCAGACATCAATGCTGACAGCATCCACACCAATACTTTTAGCAATGGCCAATTCTTCTTCAAAACTGGCCCAATCTTCTTCCGGATTAAAAACCGGAGTTTCATCTTCCGGCGTGTTATAAACCATTACATTTGCTTTAAAGCCATCATCAGCAAAAGCAAATAATCCATTCAGAATAAGAAAAACTATAATTAGTAACACAGTTTTTTTAATTTTCATAAACCTTCTCCTTTATTAATGTTTGTTAACCGGTTAACAAACATGGAGTTTAATTTCCTTATAAAAAACTGTCAAGTATTTTATAAAAAATATTTTTTTTATTTTAGTTTATAAATATTTATACAATACAAATGTTAAGATATTAAATATTTGTATAATAAGATTAAGAAATATTTCTTATTGCATCCCGTATTAAAAGTACAATAAAGTTTTTATGGAACGAAAATTGTGAGAATCGCTCGATAAATGGTAAAGATTCGGAGAAATAGAAATTATAATTGCAATGTTACAATTTGTATTGACTTTCGAAGGCTTAGGAATATAATTTTTATTATAAGTATAATGGAAATACTATATTATTAAAAAGTGGGAAAAGTTTTCACATTCATATCTGTTTTCAGTTTTAAATAGTTGAAGCCTTATGTTTTTGGTTCCCTCATAAAAATTTAATAATATACCCGGCAATAATATTTTATATCCATAAATAATTTTAATGTTATGAAAACCGGATGATAACATTAAAAAGGAGCAGTATATGGGTAATCGTTCTTCTTCCATTGCAATAGTAAATAAAAAAATAACCTTTATTCCTATCCATCTGTTTGTACTTATCGGTTTTGTGGGGATTCTGACAGTCCTCATTGTCGGTTTTGGTTTTTATATCGGGCAACGGATTATTACAGATTATACTCCACAGATAGATGCTTCAATGGAAATTAAAATAGAAGTAACCCTGGCCCATTTGTGGTTTGAAAAATTCATAACAGGGAACAAAAATTTGGAAATAACGGAAATCTGGAAACATTTCGACCTCGCAGACTGGTATGCGAAAGCTATGTTAGAAGGAGGTGAAAATACGAAGGGTACTTTTTATCCCATAGATGATCCTGTCCTTAAAAATAAAATTAAGATCCTTCAGATCAAATTAAAAGAATTCCGCGACATTACACAGATAAGGTTGGAAAATTTGGAGGAAATAGGAATCGGATCAACTATAGACCAGGATTACCATGAACTTTTTGAAGACTTTATTAATCTTGCAGATGAAGTCGAAACTCAATTGCAGCTCGCTCTTTCCAGAGATTTGAATAGTTTTCGTGTTACTCAGATTTTTATAATAAGTATTTGTATATTTCTTTCTCTAATTGTCAGTATTGTCCTCGGCCGTTATGAACGGAACAGGATTAAGGATTATAAGGCATTATTTAAAATGAATGAAAAAATGGAGAAAGAAATAGATACACGCAAACGAGCAGAAAACAGACTGAAAAAAAGTGAAGAAAAATACAGGTCATTATTTGATAATATGCTTAATGGTTTTGCATTGCATGAAATTATTCTTGATAAAGAAAAAAATCCGGTAGATTATGTATTTCTGGAATTGAACAAATCTTTTGAAAGATTAACCGGACTAAAAAAAGAAAACACTATAAATAAAAGAGTGACCGAAGTAGTAAAGGGAATCGAAAATGACGATTTTGATTGGATAGGGACCTATGGGAAAGTAGCATTAAATAGCGAAGAAATAAAGTTTGAACAATATTCAGAGCAATTGAACCGCTGGTACTATATTAACGCATACAGCCCTAAAAAAGGATTCTTTGCTACGATTATAGAAGATATTACAGAAAGAAAGCAGACAGAGATGAAACTAAAAGAAACGAATCAAAGCCTGGAAGAGCTAGTCTATATTGCTTCTCATGATTTACAGGTGCCGCTTATCTCCATGGAAGGATATGCCAGCGAACTATTAAATACTTATAGTGATAAATTAGACGAGGAGGGAATCTATTGCCTTGGAAGGTTAAAGACTAATTCACAAAGAATGCATCAACTGGTCTTGAATTTACTCGACATTTCCAGATTAAATACTAAGAAATACCCTTATGAAACTTTTAATCCTCAGAATATTGTAGAAAATATATTGGCAGACCTGCAGTTACTTATCGAAGAGCAGAATGCAAAAATAATTGTCAATAATATACCATGGATGCACGGTGATAAGCTCAGGCTGGATGGAGTTTTTCGTAAACTAATTACAAATGCGATAAACTATGGTGGGAAAAATATTACAATAGGATGCGAAAAGAATATTTACTTTGTCAGGGACGATGGTATTGGTATACCTTCAGACCAGCTTGAAAAGATCTTTGTTCCAGGTGAAAGGCTAAAGCTGCTGGACGTAAATGGAACCGGAATGGGCCTTACATTCTGTAAGAAGGTTATCAAACAGCATGGCGGCAATATATGGGCAGTATCAGAGGGGAAGAATAATGGTTCAACTTTATATTTTTATATAAAATCTTAATATTAAGGAGCAAGCTTATGAACATCAATAAATTAAAAAATCTCGATATAATTCTACTTGTGGAAGATGAAGAAGATCACGCCAGGCTTATCATGAATAGTCTTAAAAAGGAGGGTAAATTACTAAATGAAATAATTTGGGTCAAAAATGGTGTAGAAGCTTTAGAATATATGGAAAAGTCAATGAAATCTGCACAAACAGATATAGGTAAACCTAGACTGGTCTTATTGGATGTTAAACTTCCGTTAAAAAATGGATTTGATGTATTAAAGATTTTAAAGACCGATGAAAAATACAAAACAATTCCTGTCGTGATGCTAACTACTACGTCAAATTCGGATGATGTCAAAAAAGCTCTTAGTATGGGAGCTAATGATTATATTGTAAAACCTGTTAAATTTTCCGACTTTATGGAAAAAGTATCCAAGTTAGGAAATTACTGGATTTTAACCAGTGATGCGGAAAATGGGATTTTTGAAAAATGAAGAACTATAAAATGAAAGCATTTGATTTAAATTTATTCATGCATTAAGGGTAAGATGGATACGACAAAAAAGATTAAAATATTACTAATAGAAGATGATGTGGATCATGTTTTCTTTATAAAGAAGGTTTTAAATTCAGAGCGGTACATTATAACTATCATCGATGATGGTAAAAAAGGATTGGAATATCTGATAGATGCTACTAATACACCAGATGTTATCCTTTTAGATTATCATCTTCCTTCAATGGATGGCCTGGATATCCTAAAAGAAACACATCAAAGAGATTCTAATTTTGCATTCATATTCTTAACTGTTAATACTGATGTAAATGTGGCAGTGGAAGCCATGAAAATGGGTGCACTAGATTTCCTGCCAAAAACAAGAATGTTTTATAAAAATCTTCCAGCAATGATAGAGAAAGTTTATGAGATTAATCGTAACAGGATAGAACATAGGATAATGGAAAAGGCATTAAAACAAAGTGAAGAAAAATACCGTTCCATCCTTGAAAGTATAGAAGAGGGTTATTATGAAACTGATCTTGATGGTAATTTTACCTTTTTAAATGATGCCTTGTGCATAATGTTAAAGACATCAAGAGACAATATAATAGGAGCAAACTATCAGAAGTTTATAAAGAGTAAATATGCTAAAAATCTATATATTTCATACAATAAGGTATACATAACAAGGGAACCTGTAAAAGATCTTGAGCTGGAAATATTAATACCTGATAGCAAAAAAAGTTATATAGAAACTTCTGCATATTTAATTATAAATTCTGAAGGTGAAATAACAGGATTCCGGGGGATAGTCAGAGATATAACAGAAAAAAAACATGCAGATGCAGAAAGGCAGAAATTGGAATCTCAGCTGCAACAAGCGCGGAGATTGGAATCGATAGGGACGCTTGCCGGTGGAATTGCACATGATTTTAACAATATACTTGTTCCCATCCTGGGATATGCCGAAATGATTCTGGATGAAATGCCTAAAGATAGCGAGATGCATAGAAAAGTTGATACTATTATCAAAGCTGCTCAACGTGCAAAAAATTTAGTTCAGCAGATACTTACCTTTAGCCGGCAGACTGATAAAAAGAAGAGCCCATTTAATGTGTTGCCGGTGATTAAGGAGACACTTAAGCTTCTACGGGCATCCATACCTGTCACAATCAAAATCATTCAAAATATATTGATAGAAAATGATGAGCTTATTCTGGGTGAACCTATTCAAATTCATCAAATTGTTATGAACTTGTGTACAAATGCATATCACGCAATGGAAAATACGGGTGGTACACTTAAAATTAATCTGTCAGAAGTTGAATTAGACATCGCCGATCTACAAAATAAAAACATGAAACCGGGAAAATATATAAAACTTGTTTTTTCAGATACAGGACATGGAATGGCACCAGAAATAGTAAAACGTATTTTTGAACCCTTCTTTACTACAAAACGATCTGAGAAGGGAACCGGAATGGGATTATCCGTTGTCCACGGAATTGTAAATGATCTTGGTGGTAGCATAAATGTATTCAGTGAACCACAAAAGGGTTCATCATTCCATGTCTATTTGCCTATCGTTGAGATGTCTGTTGAAGAAAAATCTACCGAAACTTCTAATAGAGTGTTAACAGGCAATGAAAAAATATTAATTGTAGACGATGATATAGATATAACAGAAATAGAACAAATGATGCTAGAAGAACTGGGCTATAAGGTAACAAAATGTACCAGCAGTGAAGAAGCTTTAGAAGAATTTAGTTCTTCTCCGGATAAATACGATCTTGTTATTACCGATATGACCATGCCAGGTATGACAGGAGACAAGCTGGCACAGAAAATATTTGAAATACGACAAGATATCCCTATAATTCTTTGTACAGGATTCAGTGAACATATCAATGAAGAAAAGGCCAGGTCGATTGGAATTCACGCTTTCCTTATAAAGCCGGTTAGAAAAATGGAGTTTTGTAGTACAATTCGCAGTGTTCTGGATAGATTGTGAATAATTGCCGAATAAAGAATTATTCTTTTTTTTCTTTGTTATTCATTCCAGGTTCCAATAATACTAACCTCATCCCAATACGCAGTAGACCTTGGTGTAAAATTATGAAAATATACGTTTTTAAATGAAGAAATATTATTCATGAATTGAAGTCCTGTTTCGGCAATTATTCCCCTGCCATTTGAAATTTGTTGCGAATCCAGGCCTGTACCGATTGCATCACAGGTACCATTATTACCCCTGGCTATATGAAGATATTTAGCGCCGCTATTACCAATAGAATCAATGGTATAATAAGCAACAAATGGAATAAGGTATCCAGCCAGATTTTCAAAATCTTCATAGAAGAGTTCTTCTGCTGTCTGTGCGGGTTCTTCACAACTTGCGAGGATAAATAAAATAATAAATATGGTTAAATATTTTTTCATAATTAGAGTTTACCTTAGCTTTTTCATAATAGTAATTTTTCTAATCTGAGTTAAGTTTGATAATAGCGGGAATATGGAGTATGTTAAGAAATAAATTGGAGTTGCCTGGGTGCTCGCTGGCGCTGATATCGCCGCTTTTTGTGCAAGTTGGGTGCTTACACCCATCAAGTCCTAAATGGTCCCTACACATAAAAAAAAGCCTTCTCCGAGAGGAGAAGGCTTACTGGGCCCACAAGGACTTGAAGCAAAAGTCTCCTATATTTACTTGATTTTACCAGTCCTTCCTATTGAAATCAATCATAAATTCACTGAAATTCTCCTAAATAAATTATATCTCGCTAATAAAGGTATAAATAAAGGTTAAATTTTATAAAAACTGACTCAAAAAAGCATAGTTATTTGTATGAATGCATTCAAAAAATAAATAAATAATTAGGAGAAAAAAATGTATGAAAATAACAATGTTATTACAGTTCCTTTTGTAGATGAAATTATGAAAGAGATTAAGAAACTAACTCTACAGGTAACTGAATTAAAAGAAAAAATTTCACCAAAACAAGAACATTACGATCTTAAAACAGCATGTATCTTAAAAGGTGTTAACGCAAATAGTATCAGCAGTGGTGTTAAACGAAGATGCCAACCTAATTTTGGGATTCCTGATTGTACACTTGGAGGAGGAAGAAGATGGAAGCGAGCTACTATTGAGGAGTGGTTAAAGCTCTCTGATAAAGAAATTGATGAGAAATATAAACAACGATAACAAGTATTTTAAATTTCTTATATATCTGTGTTATTATTAAAGGTGGAAAGGAATGGGGCTGATAAAGGATATGAGGAAAAAGCTTGCTTTTGAGAATCAATAAATGAAAAAACTGTTGCAAATTAAAATTACAATTTTATTTTTTTCAACAGTTTTTTCTCATAAGAATTATTTTAATTGAGAGAGTAAACCAGATAACATTATGAATACTAAAAAGTTATATAATTTTTCTATTCCACATCTGGAAGAACTTGTGGTAGAAATACGAGCTTTAAGAATGGATGTAAAAGAACTTAAAGAAAAAATTCATCCACAACAGGAATGGTATTCACTTAAACAAGCATGTGCATTAAAAGGAATAAATTACAATTCAATTAATAATAATTAAGGAAGAAAATTTCAACCAAACTTTGGAATTGCAGAATCAACATGTGGAGGCAGAAGATGGAGACGAGACACGATTGAACATTGGTTGAAATATTCAAATGAAGATATTTTAAGAATGTATAAGAATAGATAAAAATTAGCCCTGATATTAATTCGGGCTTTTTAAATTTTTATTAGTATATGTTATATTATTCGGATGAACATTGAAGCCAAAAATGAATGGTTAATTCAAATCCCTTTACTATCTGATTTAATTAATGAGATTAAACTATTACGAGAAAAAATTGAACTTTTAGAAAATAAAATGATTCCACAGAAAAAATATTATTCCTTAAAAGAAGCATGTACTTTGAAGGGAATAAATTATGGTTCAACATCTTCATCCAAAAACAGGAAATATCAGCCAAATAGAGGTATTCCTGATTGCTATGCGGGTGGTGGTAGAAGATGGAAACATGAAACGATATGCGAATGGTTGAAAAAAGGAGATGAT
>SDBV01010643.1_pt1 | contig 12027 bp, 11 predicted proteins | sample 2277081 | NCBI WGS metagenome assembly SDBV01 (sample SAMN10402039, study PRJNA504765) | marine sediment metagenome | isolation source: marine sediment core GS10_PC15, 223 cmbsf | place: Arctic Ocean: Southern Knipovich Ridge | collected 2010 | reverse complement strand
GGAGCCCGGCGAGAAGGGCGTGAAGCCGTACGCGCTGCTCATGCAGGCCCTCGAGGACAAGGACCTCACCGGCATCGCCAAGATCGCCGTCCGCAACAAGGAGCAGCTCTGCGCCCTCCGCACGATGGACGGTTCCCTCGTCCTTGAGACGCTCTACTACCCTGACGAGATTCGCGAAGTGCCATTCGAAATCCCGGAGCAGAAGTTTACGAAGGCCGAGATGAAGATGGCGCACGCCCTCATCGACCTCCTCGAACAAGACTTTGACCCGGCCCAGTTCCAGGACGAGTACCGCGCGGCGCTCCAGCAGGTCATTGACGCCAAGCTCGAAGGCGTCGAAGTCGCGGCGCCGGAGGTGGCCCGACCCGCCAAAGTCACCGACCTCATGTCTGCGCTCAAAGCCAGCGTCGCCGCTGCCAGGAAGACTCGCGACGAAGAGGACGAGGAAGAGCGCCCGGCCCGTCCCAAGAAAGCCGCCACCGGCTAGCGTTTCGTTCGCACCGGCGATAATAGATACGTGCTCGAAGACTACAAAAAGAAGCGCGACTTCGAACTCACCTCAGAGCCGCCGCCGCAACCGCCGGCGACCGGCGACGGGCGGCTGATCTTCATCGTCCAGAAGCACGACGCCAGCCGCCTCCACTACGACGTCCGCCTCGAAGTCGACGGCGTCCTCAAGTCGTTCCCCGTTCCCAAAGGCCCTTCCTGCAACCCCGCGGACAAACGCCTCGCCGTCATGACCGAGGACCACCCCATGAGCTACGCGAGCTTCGAGGGCGTGATCCCGAAAGGCGAGTACGGCGCGGGGCCCGTCATCGTCTGGGACGCCGGCACCTACTCGCCGGACGAGGACGGCCTCCTCTTCCACGACCGCGCCGAGGCCCAGCGCCGGATGCGCGAGGGGATCGGGAAAGGCAAGCTCTCGGTCTTCTTCCAGGGCGCCAAGCTCAAAGGCTCGTGGACTTTCGTCAAGACGAAAACCGATTGGCTGATGATCAAGCACAGGGACCGCTTCGTCGACGCCGAGCGCGACGTGACGCTCGAAGACCGCTCTGTGATCTCCGGCCTCACCATCGCCGATCTCACGGCCGGCCGTCTGCCGGACCGCGCGCAGAGCCGCCTGATCGTCGGCCCCGCCGACATCGAGGGCGCGAAGAAGGCTTCGTTCCCCAGGTCCGTCGACCCGATGCAGGCAACGCTCACCGAGAACGCTTTCTCCTCGCCCGACTGGTACTTCGAGCCGAAGATGGACGGCGTGCGCGCTCTCGCCTTCGTCGATGGCGAAAAAGTGCGCCTGATGTCCCGCCGCGGCATCGACCAGACGAAGCAGTACCCCGCCGTCGTCGAGTCGCTGCGCGGCCAGACCGAGCGCATGCTCCTCGACGGCGAGATCGTCGCCCTCGACGAGCGCGGCGTGCCCTCGTTCCAGGCGATCCAACGACGCCTCGGCCTCACGCGTCAGTCCGAGATCCAGCGCATGGAGGCGGAACTCCCGGTCTACTACTACGTCTTCGACCTGCTCTGGGCCGGCGGATACGACCTGCGCCCCGGCCGCCTCCGCGACCGCAAGGCGCTGCTGGCCCAGCTCATCCTGCCCGACGCTGCCGTCAGCCTCCTCGAGCACTTCGAGACTGACGGCGAGGACGCCTACCGCGCCGCCGTCGAGCACGGGCTGGAGGGCGTCCTGGCCAAGCGCCGCGACAGCACCTACGAGTCCGGCCGCCGCTCGAAGAGCTGGCTCAAGGTCAAGGCAACCCTTGAGGACGACTTCGTCGTTGGCGGCTTCAGCGGCGGTGCCGGCGGCCGCGCCCGGACGTTCGGCGCGCTCCTCGTCGGCCAGTACGACGACGAAGGCCGCCTCGTCTACTCCGCCAACGTTGGCACGGGCTTCGACGACCGCACGCTTTCCTCGCTCAAGAAGCGCCTCCAAGCGCTTGCGACGGACGAATCGCCGTTCGACGTCATGGAGCCGGGCTCAACGCGCTTCAGCCGCCCGAAGGATGTCCGCGTCACCTGGGTGCGCCCTCAGCTCGTCGCCACCCTCAAGTTCAGCGAATGGACCGCCGATGGCCGCCTGCGCGCCCCGAGCTTCCTCGGCCTGCGCGACGACAAGGCCCCGGCCGACGTCCACCGCGAGACGGCCACTGCACCGCCCGTCGCCGCTTCCATTGCGGCATCGGGCACCGCCGGCGACGGCGTGGAGTCCGTCCTCGATCAACTCGCACAGAAGAAAGAGAAGCTGACTCTCAAGGTCGCTGGCGAAAAAGTGCCGGTCACGAACCTCGATAAGGAACTGTGGCCCGCCTGGCAGGACCAACGCGCGCTTACCAAGCGCGACCTGCTCACCTACCTCGCGCGCATCTCGCCCCACATCCTGCCGCACATGCGCGACAGGCCGCTCACGCTCACCCGCTACCCCAATGGCATCGCCGAGAGCTACTTCTACCAGAAGCACTGGGAGGGCAAGCTCCCCGCCTTCGTCGATTCGGTCACCCTCTGGTCCGGCGGCAACGCCCAGGACGGCGACTACCTCCTCTGCAACAACCTGCCGACGCTCCTCTGGCTCGGTCAACTCGCTGACATCGAGCTGCACACCTGGTACTCGCGCGTCAGCCCCGACCCCGACGGCGCGCACCTGACGGAGACGTACGCCGGCTCCGACGATCGGTTCGACCAGTCCCGGCTCAACTTCCCCGACTTCATCGTCTTCGACCTCGACCCCTACATCTACTCCGGAAAAGAGGCGAAGGGCGACGAGCCGGAGTTGAACCGCAAAGCCTTCAAGAAGACCGTCGAAGTCGCGCTCTGGCTCAAGGAGCTGCTGGATTCTCTCTCCCTGTCCTCGTTCGTCAAGACAACGGGCAAGACCGGCCTGCACATCTACGTGCCGATTCTCCGTCAGCTCGACTACGACGCCGTCCGCGCCGCCGCCGAGACGATCGGCAAGTTCCTCTTACGCGCGCACCCACGCGACATAACGATGGAATGGTCTACGGGGAAGCGGAAGGGGAAGATCTTCTTCGACCACAAACAGAACGCCAGGGGCAAGACGCTCGCCTCGATCTACTCGCCGCGCCCGCTACCCTGGGCCGGCGTCTCCATGCCCCTGCGCTGGGAAGAGCTTCGCGACGTCTATCCGACCGACTTCACGATCCTCACCGCGCCCGGCCGCCTCGCCGAAGCCGGCGACCTCTGGGCGAACATCCTCGACGAGAAGCACGACCTCGGCGCGATGCTCGAGGCCGCCGGCGACCCGGAAGACTGATCTCGTGCCGGCTCGGCGTTAGCCGAGCCAGTCCTCGTCTTGGTCGTCGTCCCACGACTCCGTGCCGCTCGTCTCCGGCAGATCGATCAGGAACGCGATCGCCAGGTATACGACGGCAGGCAGTGCCAGGAACCAACTCCCTGACTTCACAACGACCGCGAGCCAGACCAGCGAAACGCCCAGGTTTATGAGCCACCACGTGAACGAGTTCATCGCGTCGACTCCGGGAGCACGCAGCTGACCGCCGGCACGTCCGGGCGCGCCGCCTCGAACACAGGGAAACGCAGCGTGTGCTCCGCCGTCCAGCCGCCGAAGCGCACCGTCGCGCAGACCTCCGGCCGGCACCAGAACACGAGCCTCTCCAGCGGCGGCTCCTTCGCCAGCGGGCACTCCCGCGCGGCCAGCGGCTCGAGCTGCGCTGCCAGGTCGGCCGCCGCGTCATGCGTAAAGCCGCCCGTCGCCTCGCCGATGTAGTGCAGTCGCTCGTTACTGTCGTAAGCGCCGAGTATCAGCGAATGCAACGGCTCGCGCGCCGGCCGCGACGGCTTGTGCGGGTTCCACCGCCCGCCGAACGTATAGCCGGCGATCACGAACTCGTCCCGCTTGTGCACCTTCACCGCCAGCCATGATCGGCTTCGCTGCCCCGGCAGGTAGCGGCTGTCCAGCTCCTTCGCGACGATCCCCTCCAGCTCATGCTCGCGCGCTGCCTCGAAAAACGCGACGCCCTCCCGCGTCACCCAGTCCGGCACCACGATCGCCGGCGAGGGCCGCACCAGCGAGCGCAGCATCTCCTTGCGGCGGCGCAGCGTCCACCCGGTTACCGGTTGGCCTTCGCGGTACACCAGGTCGAACGCCTCGAACGTCGCCGGCGTCTGGTCCGCCATCTCCAGCGCCAGGGCGGGGTCGTCCACCGCCAGCCGTGGCGCGAGCCGGCCGAGGCTCGGGCGGCCGTTCCGGTCGAGCGCTACGATCACGCCGTCGAACGCCAGCGCCGATCCCTTCACGCGTCCCGCGATCGCGCCCAGCTCGGGAAAGCGGTGTGTGACGTCGCGGCCGAACCGGTCCTGCACCCGCACCTCGCCGCCCTCGACGAAGACGATCGCCCGCAGGCCGTCCCAGATCACCTCGAAGATGTGTGCCGGCGAGTCAAACGGCTCGGGCGCGGCTTCCGGCATCATCGGCTCGACGACCCGTGGCAGTCGCCCGGTCGCCGCCGGCGCCGCCGCGTTTGGCAACGAGCGGCTGCGCGGTCGCAGGCTCACGCTGTCGGCCTCCGTCCGGTCGAGTCCGGGTGCCTGCCGTAAAGCGGCATCTCACCGCGAAGATAGCGCAGCGCGTGACCAACCGCCAGCGCTCAGCGTCACCTTTTCGACTAACCCACATTTCACGCATGTGTAACCGGTCCTTAACCGTCTCGCCTGCCCCGGCGCTTTAGGATGATATTGCGCGCACGGGATCTCATCGCCGCACCCCCGGATGATCGAGCAAGCTCGGCGCGCTTTTCCTTGTTTGAGGGGGCTTTCACCGGGGCGCGGGGAGAGCGGTTGAGGAAGCACAGCGATAAGCGCTGGCACCTTTGGTCCAGGCAAGGCCTGGTCGTCCTCTACATTGCCCTCAACCCCGATTCCACCGTCCAGGACATCGCTGACAGCATGAGCCTTACTCAGCGCGCCGTCTGGGTTCATGTCGGCGACCTGCGCCGCGCTGACATGATCCATTCCCGCAAGGATGGCCGCCGCAACCGCTATCGCGTCAACCTCGAGGGCCCGTTCAAGCACCCGACAATCAGCGGCATCACCCTGCGCACTGTCCTCGGGAACCTTCGGGCCGCCTCACGCGAATGGGCGAGCGCGGCGGCTTCGCGCTAGCCTTCGTCCCGCTTCCGCAGCTTCTCCAACCACTCCTTGATCCGCGCCTCTGCGCCCTGCTCCGTCGGCGCGTAGTAGCGGCGCCCCGCCAGCGACTCCGGCAGGTGCTCCTGCCCGCTGTAGTGGTCATCCGAGTCGTGATCGTACTGGTAGTCCGCGCCGTAGCCCATCCCCTTCATCAGCGGTGTCACCGCGTTGCGCAGGTGCAGCGGCACCGGCTCCGATAGCGTCGCCTGCGCGTCCTGAAGCGCCCGCCCGTACGCCGTCTTGACGGAGTTCGACTTGGGGGCCGCGGCCAGGTAGATCGTCGCCTCCGCCAGCGGGAAGAATCCCTCCGGCATGCCGATGAAGTGCACCGCCTGCTGCGCCGCCACCGCCACCTGCAGCGCCGCCGGGTCGGCCAGCCCAACGTCCTCCGACGCCAGGATCACCAGCCGCCGCGCCACGAACGACGGGTCCTCGCCGCCCTCCAGAATCCGCGCCAACCAGTACAGCGCCGCGTCAGGGTCCGATCCCCGCAGCGACTTGATGAACGCCGAGATGATGTCGTAGTGCCAGTCGCCGGCGCGGTCGTACAGCGCCGCCCGCTGCTGCAGCGCCTCCTTGATGTGCTCCAGCGTCACCTTCCGCACGCCCTTCGCGTCCGGAGTCGCCGTCTGTGCTGCCAGCTCCAGCGCGTTCAGCGCGATGCGAGCGTCCCCGCCTGAGACGCCGGCCAGCGTCGCCAGCGTGTCGTCGTCCACCGCGACTTTCATCGAGGCGATTCCTCGTTCCTCGTCCGCCAGCGCCCGCGTCAGCAACTCCTCGATCTGCTCCGGGCTGAGCGCCTCCAGACGGAACACCCGCGACCGCGACAGGAGCGCCGAGATCACCTCGAACGACGGGTTCTCCGTCGTCGCGCCGATCATCGTGACGATTCCGTCCTCAACGTGCGGCAACACCGTGTCCTGCTGCGACTTGTTGAAGCGGTGGATCTCGTCGATAAAGAGGATCGTCCGCTGGCCCGTCTCGCCCAGCCGGTCGCGCGCCTCGCCCACGATGCGCCGCAGGTCCGCGACGCCTGCCGACACCGCCGACACCGCCTCGAAGTGCGATTTCGTCAGCGAGGCGATGATCCGCGCTAGCGTCGTCTTCCCGGTGCCCGGCGGCCCCCAGAAGACGAGCGAAGGCACGCGGTCCTCCTCGATCGCCCGGCGCAGCGCCTTGCCTTCGCCAACGATCCCCTCCTGCCCGACGAACTCTTCGAGCGTGCGCGGCCGCATCCGTGCCGCCAGCGGTGCGTGCTTTTCCGCCCGCTCACGTGCCGCCTCCGCGAACATATTGAGAGGGTCCTTGCCGCGGATCTTGGGTGGCATAGCGCGCCAATTATCGCACGCTCACCCTGCATACTACCGAGGGTCAGGCTTCAGCCTGACACACGCCGGCCTGCGCCGCAGGCGGCGGGCCTAGAGGTCTATCCGGAAAGTAGTGCCAACGTCGTAGCCGCATGCCTTCAGTCTTGCCGGGGAAGGGGCGCTGGCTCGCGCCGCGCTAGAGGTCGACCCAGAACGCCTCGTGCGTCCGAACGACTCATGCCGCGCCATCAGCTCGATCAGGCGAGGCGGATCGGCCTCCGTGGCGCTTCGGATGCTCACGGCTTCGGGTCGATACCCAGCGCGGCCCGCGCGCGCTCAGCGTCTTTCTCTTTCACCCAGAGCTCCTGTTGATAGGGGATGCTGGGGTACGCGCCGGCGGTTCCCCCAATGATGCGTGACCAGATGCCCGCGTGCGTCAGCGCTTGTTGCCACAGCAGGGCTTCGTTTTCCCCACCGGAGATGCCAATCCGGACGAGCGCGGTTGTGGGACCTCGTCTCGAAGTCAACCTGCGCAGGACGAGGAATCCGGCAAGCCCGCCAACAACGATCGCCACAAGGATGAAGAAAGAAGCCACGATGGCCTCCGGCGGCTAGCCGGCGTCGGCGGCGAGCGCCTGCTGCGAGGCGCCGGTCTGGCGGCGGACGGTTTCGGGCTCGGCCGCAACGCCCAGCTGAGGCAGGTCGGACTTCTCCACGCCCGCCGCGGATCGCAACTCGACGAACGCCTGGTCAGTGAACTCCTTGAGGCGGTGGACGTCATTGCCTGTTGAGGCGTCGCCCATGTAGCCGAAATAAAGCTTCTGGTTGTAGCTCGTCACGCCCAGCCCGACGCCCATCTCCCAGGCGATCGGTACCAGCGGGTAGTGCGCCAGCAGCCTGTTCCCGACGCAGAAAAGCGGGATCATCGGCCCCGGAACGTTCGTGCAGACCATGTGCGCAACCGTGTTCGGCGGAGTCGGCAGCATCCCCAGCGCCGCCTGCACGATCGGCGGCGAACCGCCCAGCGCGCCCGACAGCGTCTCGATGCCGTCCGCGATGTTCTGGTGTTTCAGCGCCTGCGTGCGCGCGTTGATCGCCTGCAGCCTCTCGATCGGGTCGGAGACGCCCACCGGCACCTCCACCAGCAGCATCGATATGCGGTTCCCCAGCGCGTCCTTCTCCTCGTCCTTGCGCACGTTGACCGGCGTCAACACGCGCGCCATGCGCCGCTCCGTTGTCTGGCCGTGCATCTCGAAGTAGCGGCCAAGCGCACCGCCCAGCACCGTCAGCACGACGTCGTTCACTGTGCCGCCGGCCGCCTGGCGGATCTGACGGATCTCCTGGAACGAGAACTCGCTGAACCCCAGAACGCGGCCGCCTGTCATCGGCTTGTTGAACGGCGCGCGCGCCATCGGCACCTGGAAGTAGGGCACCACCGTCTCCATCGCCCGCGTTATCGAGCGCACCTGCGTCTCGCCGCCGGCGATGTCCACGTTCAGCGTAGACCGGGCCGCCAGCCGGTCGATGTCCGCGCTGACGTTGTCCAGCAGCGCATCGACGACGCGCAAGAACGATGACTCGGGCGGCTTCTTCTCGATCTCCGGCGCCGGCGGCGGCGGTGCTGGCTCCGCCGACACGTCAAGCATGATCATCAGCAACTCGATCCCGGAAACGCCGTCCACCAGGCAGTGGTGCACCTTGGAGACGAGCGCCGAGCGGTCGCCTTCCAGGCCGTTGACCACGTAGATCTCCCACAACGGCTTCTTTCGGTCGAGCATCGGCGCGAAAAGCTCTGCCGCCTTCTCGTACAGCTCACCGTCCGTGGCGCCCTCCAGCGTCATCTGATAGATGTGGCGGCCCAGGTCGAACTCCTGATCCCACTCCCAGGTCGGGTGGCCCAGGTTGAACGGTGTCGGCGTGGCGATCTGCTCGTAGCGTGGGATCAAGTGCAGCTTGGAGCGGATGTTTTCAACAAATCGATCGTAGGAGATCTGACCCTCGAAAACGCCGATCGACCCTATATGGAGCGGGGTCTCTTTCTGCTCCATGTAGAGAAAAGTGGCGTCCTGCGCACTCAAACGCTGGCTAGTACCCCGCTGGGTCATTAGTTCTCCTTAAGTTGGACAGTGCCAGCTTCCGCAAGCCCCGCTGCCCTCTTGCCCCCGCGATCTCCCCGCATTATATACTTTCGGCAACTGCGTTCAAATGGTAATCCACAACACTGTAGTACGATTGATGTGTTAAATGAGGCGATGAGTTGTTATCTATATCGGGACGCTGATGGCTAGGAGAAAAGGTGGGACGGTGGTCAGGACATTGAGGGAGGGACTCGAGGAGGATTTTCAGGCGTCCACGGCGCTGCCCATCTGGCGTGAAGCTCTCCTCGGCATCGACTGGATCTCTCTCCGTATGTCACCCGTCTTCCGCGGGTCGGGTATCCCCAGGGGCGATGGCACCGGCGTCGTCGTCGTTCCCGGCTTCATGGGCTCCGACCAGTACCTCGGCGACATGAACTCCTGGCTCCGCCGCATCGGCTATTCTCCTTACCTCTCCGGCATCGGCCGCAACGCCGATTGCCCCGACGTCCTGGCCCAGCGACTGCACAAGACGATCGAGCACGCCAGCTCCGAGACCGGCAACCCGGTGCACCTCATTGGCCACAGCCTCGGCGGTGTCCTCGCCCGCAGCACTGCCGCTCGCTGGCCGGAGAACGTCGCTTCCTGCATCACCATGGGCTCGCCCTTCCGCGGCATTCGTGTCCATCCCTTCGTCCTCCAGACGGCCCATCTCGTCCGCGGCCGCATCCTTCAGCGGCAGAACGGCACCACCGACAAGAAGCCCCACTGCTACAGCGGCTACTGCACCTGCGAATTCCTCGACTCTCTGCGCGATGAGTTCCCTGCAGACATCCCGCAGATCGCCATGTACACCAAGACCGACGGCGTCGTCGACTGGCGTTGCTGCATCAACGAACTCGGCGACGGCACAGACATCGAGGTGCCGGGCACTCACGTCGGCCTCGCCTTCAACCCGCAGGTCTACAAGCACATCGCCAACTTCCTCGCCGAGCCGGCAAGCTACCGCCAGACCAAAGTAGCCTAGAGGCGCTTCCGCCGCTCCACTTCAGACGTATCTGGTTCTGTGTGCCTGCGCGCGTTCAAGGGCCAAAGAAAGAAGGGGACAGGCCAAGGCCTGTCCCCTTCTTTAGGGCCGGGGTGCGGGCGTGGTTAGGAGTTGCTGTCGGACGTCTTCTTCGTCGTGCTCGCCGCCTTGCGCGTCGTGCGGGCGCGAACTCCGTTGACTGCCTGCTCGACGGCCGGGCCGGCCCGCTTCACCGTGGAGCGGGTCGCCTCGATAGCGGCCTGGCCGGCGCCGCGGTTCGCCTCAATCACCTTGCGCGCCGTGTCGCGGGCCTCGCGGCCACTGTCGGACACTTCGTCCAGCAGCTGGCGCGCCAGTCCCAGAGTGCGGCTCTGCGCGTCGGTGAGTGAACGAACAACGTTGGCCGACAGTCCGGCCACATCGCTCGGCGACGTCGCAAAGCGACGGCCGAGGTCAAACGTATCTCGCTGCGCCTGTTCGACTTCGTCGATCAGCTTTCGCGAGATTCGGTAGCCGCGGTCGTTGGCCGACTTCACTGCGTCTAGCAATGCGTCGTAGGACTCATTTACGGAATCGAAGAACTGGTCCACTGTTTCTTCTCTCGTCATTTGGGAAACCTCCTTGACAGGCTGTGCATCTATGTGCAAAATACACATAGCGACGACTTGCTGTCAACCCCCAGGCCGTCCTTATTTGAAAAATGCGAGAAAAAACTCAGACCCCCAGCACCGGCAAGAACGGACGTGGCCGAGGCCGCGCTGCCGGCAGGGAGCCGCGCCTCACCGGCGATCTCCTCTCCTCCAGCCTGCTCGCCTTTCTGCGCCGCTCCAACGCCTACGGATATGCGCTCGTGCAGCAGCTGACCAAGGCCGGCCTGCCCGGATTCGACTCCACGACCGTCTACCGCACCCTCCGCCAGCTGGAGAAGGCAGGTCTCGTCTCCTCCTTCTGGGACACCTCCGATTCCGGCCCGGCCAAGCGCCGCTATTCGCTCACGACAGCCGGCGAAACTTTCCTAAATCTTTGGTATGACATCTTCGGAAAGTACCAAAAGGTATTGCAATCTGCATGGGAATCAGTGGACAATCGAGATACCAATGAATCAGCGCCCGAGGACGGCGCGCAAGAGGAGTAAGCAGGCATGCCAGGTCAGAACGGCAATTCCCAGACCAACACAGCCGACGTCATGGAGCTCTGGCGCTCCTGGTTCAACGAGACGGAGCGCCAGCTAAACGGCTTCTTCGGCGAAATCCTCGGCGACGAATCGTTCGCCCGCGTCTCATCCGGCTACGTTGACGCCTACTCCGTCATCCAGCGCTCCCTCAACCAGAGCATGGAGCGCTACCTCACCACCTTCAACCTGCCCACTCACTCCGATATCACCGACCTCGGCGAGCGCCTCAGCTCCATCGAAGAGCGCCTCACCTCGCTTGAGTCCACCCTTAGGGCCGTCGCCGAGAAGGTCGATATCGCCCCGACTGGGGCCGTCACCAAGCTGCGGCCGCGCCGCACCCGCAAGCCCCCCGCCAAGACCAGCGACGCCAGCTAGGGCCCAACTGCCCACAAGAGGAGAAGACCAGCCTTGGCCACGGTTCGCCAACCCGTCGAAACGATAATCGAGACCGCGCAGGAAGAGGTCGAGCGCACGCGTGAGCGCATCAAGAAGGGCCTCGATGTCCTCCTCGCTCGCAACGAGCCCCTCGTCGGCGTCACGCCGAAAGACGTCATCTACCAGCGTGGCACCCTCAAGCTCTACCACTACCGCCCCATGTCCGACGAGGTCTACCGCGTTCCCATCGTCTTCGTCATGTCCCTCGTCAGCAAACCCTGGATCCTCGACCTCACCTTCGGTCAGAGCTTCGTCCAGTACCTGCTGGCACAGGGCTTCGACGTCTTCATGATCGACTGGGGCGTTCCGCGCCCCGAGGACAAGAAGCTGTCCTTCGAGGACTACGTCACGGACCTCATGCCGGACTGCTTCGAGCACGTCCAGAAGGCCACCGGCGAAGAAGACTACAGCATCCTCGGCTACTGCATGGGCGGCCTCTTCGGCCTTATGTATGCCGGCGCCTACCCGGACTCCCCACTCAAGAACCTCGCCTGCGCCGCAACGCCCGTTGACATGGAGGGCATGGGCCTCTTCCGCAAGTGGACCGACAAGCGCTTCTTCGACGTCGACCACCTCGTCGACTCACTCGGCAACATCCCGCCGGACCTCATGCTCCGCTCGTTCGAGATGCTCCGCCCGATGGACCGCCTGGGCGGCTACATCCGCCTCCTCGACAACCTCTGGAACGAGCAGTTCGTCTACGGCTTCCGCATCATGTACAAGTGGACGAACGAACAGATCCCCTTCCCCGGCGAGGCCTATCGCCAGTTCACCAGGGACCTGATGTGGGAGAACAAGCTGATGAAGGGCACCATGACCCTCAACGGCCGGCCCGTCGACACGAAGGCC
>SDBV01010641.1_pt1 | contig 12027 bp, 11 predicted proteins | sample 2277081 | NCBI WGS metagenome assembly SDBV01 (sample SAMN10402039, study PRJNA504765) | marine sediment metagenome | isolation source: marine sediment core GS10_PC15, 223 cmbsf | place: Arctic Ocean: Southern Knipovich Ridge | collected 2010 | reverse complement strand
CAAATAAACAGGGAGCAATTTTTGTAAATACACTTTTTTTCATCTTTCAGTTACAATCAGCACGTTATGAACAAAAAACAGATTCTTTTCATTATCAATCCGCATTCTGGACTTGGAAAACACAAGCAGGTCCTTTCTCTGATTGAAAAATACCTCGATCATAAAAAATTTGATTTTGCCATCCAAGTCACAAAAAAACCTGGCCATGCCACACGTCTCGTGAAACAAAATCTCAACAAATTCTCCATTTTTTGTGCTGTTGGAGGTGATGGTACCGTTAATGAAGTGGGATGCACTCTAATCAATACAAAAAAATTGCTCGCAATCATTCCAACAGGTTCTGGAAATGGTTATGCAACCTATTTAAAGATTCCTACAAACACAAAAAAAGCCATTCAAGCAATCAATCGCCTAAAAACTAAAGCAGTCGATACTGGATATGCAAACAATAAGCCTTTTTTAGCTTTTTGTGGTATTGGACTCGATGCCCTTGTTGCTCAGGATTTTTCTCTAAGAAAATTGCGTGGATTTTTTCCTTACGCTTACTTTTTTTTAAAACGCTTTTTTCAATATCGTGCCAAAACCTACACGCTCACATTCAACCGAAAAAACCGAAAAATCCAGGCCTTTTGGATCTTTATCGCACATAGCGGCCAATATGCAAAAAACGTCTATCTTGCTCCCAAAGCACGCATCGATGATGGAAAATTAGACATTGTGATCATTAAGCACTTTAAATTTTATAAAATTGTAAAATTTGCCCTCAAAACTGTAACAAAGCAACTTGATCAATCACGCTACATTGAAACCTATCAAATAAAACATCTACAAATTGAAGCCAAAGACATGCCTTTCCACCTCGATGGCGAGCCTCAAAAAAACACATCTAAACTCGAAATTAACATCAAAAGCAAATCTTTAAATCTAATCTTATAATAGACTTTTATTTCAATTTCAGGTATCATATTGCCCTGAAGATGTTTTTTTTAAACCCATGCCAAACATGTGAGGTTACATGACTAGCGGCATTCCCAAAGCAATTCCTTCTATGGTCCCTCAGGGGGTTTTTTATCTATGGAATCATCTATGGAAAAAAATTCCGATTATTCATTCAATTTTGGAAGGGGCTTTCTACGGTTCAGTGGGAGGAGTGGATTTAAAAGCAAATCGACATCTTCAGCAAATTTCAAAAACGCTTGTTGATCGAATCCATGGAGTTCAAACAATATTTAACGTCATTAATGTCGGAACTATTTGGCTTTGTGCGACAAAACTTTGTGCGGAAATCCCAGAAAATACGAAACCTCACATGTTTAAAAAGGCTGACGATATCCTCTCTATATCTATTTTAGCAATCGCTATTCTTTTTGCCGTTGCTGTTGATAAAGTCATTTTAAATCAAGTCTCAAGGTATTTTTTTCCTACAACTAAAAAAGTAGCTCCTCGTTCGGGGGTGGTGTGGGAGAAAACCTCAAATCTTAACCAAAAAATTTCTAAAGTTTTACATTTGACAAAACTGATTCTAAACATTACTTCGATCTATTTTGCAAAAAATCGATTCTGGATCGGAATGGACTTAGCTGCGTCAGGATATAGCTTGTGGAAAAATACTCGCTTAGAATGGATGTATTTTCGTAAAAATTTTCAGGAATTTTTATTTGGCCATATGAACAAGGTAGAAGTCGTATACAAAATGTTGCTGCTTTCTCCAAAAGGTTCTTCTGTTAAGGAAAAATGTAGTATTTGTCTCGACGACACAAATGAATTAGATATGACTTTTTGCACATACCATGCCTTTCATCAAAATTGTATAATTCCACATGTAATAGAAAAGATAAATGACAGTGGTGTATTTCTAAAAAACAGCTTCCTTCATCTGCAGGTTACTGATCATTATAGAGATCACGTATATACACATACGTCCCATGCATATTCAGCCAAAATTCCACAAGACAATCTACCATCATGTCCAATATGTAGAGATTTTCCTCCACAAAATGGTTGTGATATCAAAATATCAGATACTGAAGCGAGCGTAACTTTAGCTGGAAAGCCTTCTGCTTACTCCCAGGAACTCTTTGAAAAATTATACACTACCTATAATGTTGTTCAGACAGGTTTATCCTATTTACAAAAATATCCAGAATTGGCTGTGCTAATTTTTAAAATTCAAAAAATTTTATTAGTAATTAATTTTTTAGGATATGCACTAACGCTCTATTTCTTAGCAATTAAGTTGATAGAAATCGGCGCATCTGCAAAAGACAAAGAAAACTTTGACAAGGCAATAAAAAACCTTTTGATTACGACTATAGGAATTTTGGCAACAGCATCTCTTTCTTATTTGATCGTTTTTAAAATTAATCCTTATTTACAATCATCAAGTGTTCTTGAAAAACTTTTCAAACAACTACCAATTTCTTCCGAGATCTTAGAAGGACTCGAGATGAAATGGGAATCTCCTCTTATTCACCGGCTTATGCAATGTGTTCATATCAATCAGATAGTCGCCAGTATCGCCCTTGCCTTCTTTTCAAAACAGAAAATGCTACAATGTGTAAACATTGTTGCTCAAATATTTACTCTTTTTAGAATCTCTCAACTAAAGTGGATTAAATGCATACAGAGATTACACGAGCCAGACATGAAAATGAGAGGTAGCCTGAATCGGTATATGCATCAATACTCTTTAAAAACATTAAATTTCGAGATTTATTTTATGGTTCATCCTTCTTGCACAACCGAAGAGACTCATCTTCAATCAGTCGTTAAATCGATTTATCGCTATATCAATAATATGTTTGATAAAAGTGATTGGGATCGCTATTGGAAGGTGACTTACAAAAATGGAGTTGAGATATCGAAAGTACTCCATTATAAAATAAAATTACAACCCAATCCTATATCATCTTGTGAATGCACACTAACTCCAACGGTTAGTGATCTTTCCATGAACTTCATCGATTCCCAGTTTGGAAAAGCTGTTGTAGGCATAAAATATCCTCAATAACCTCCCCTGATCGTTGATGAATCTTACACAGGTTCAAGACTGAATTTCGACAGTTATTGAATAAGCATACAAAATCATTGAGGTTTTAAAAACATATCTGAACGGAACATGCTCTTCAAAAGGACATCTACAAATTGAAGCCAAAGACATGCCCTTTCACCTCGATGGCGAGCCTCAAAAAAACACATCTAAGCTCGAAATTAACATCAAAAGTAAATCTTTAAATATAATCTTATAATAGACTTTTATTTCAATTTCTTATATAATTTTCCAAAAAACCCGGAGAATCTTATGACGACAGTATCATTCGTATCAACTATTCATATACCCATACTCCCAGAAACTCCCCCATTTGAGATCTTGGAAGAAATTGGAGAAGGAGAAACAGCAAAAGTCTACAAAGCAAAAAACGCACATGGTCAAATTGTTGCTCTAAAATGTTTTTTTACTAAAGAAGAATGGATGCAGAGGGTCCTACAAGCTACGCTAGATGATCCTAACTTCCAAATCTTTTTAAATTATCAATTTAAAGAAAATGGGCTAGTACAAGAGGCAATTTCAGAATTTGAGATTGCAAAAAAGTTAGATCACCCTCATATCGTCAAAATTTTGGATTCTTTTGTTGATAAAAATGGAGTTCACACACTTGTATTAGAGTTTGTCGATGGAAAAAAGATGGAAGGATTTAGTAGCATTGATCCAAAATTAAAACTTCAACTACTTGATACTCTCATCTATATCCATGATCAAGGTTTTGTCCATGAAGACCTGTATTCAGACAATTTTATGACAGAAGAAGGAAACTTAAAAATGATTGATTTAGGATCTCTGACACCTATCGAAGATGCACCCATTACCTTAAAAGAGTATGCAAAACATATTGCTGTTTTTGCAAATATTGATAAATCTTACTTTAGTGAAATGCCCAAAGATGAGGTTACAGAAGAAAATCTTAAAGGTTTACAAAAGATTTTATGCCAACTGCGTGAGCAATTTAAGACTGAATTTCAACAGGCGGCGTATAAAACGCGATGTGATCTTTAATATGCTCAGCTTTTTCTGAAGGGGCGGGATAGTACCATGCACCATTTTCAAATGTTTGATTACCCACAATAATATGGTAGTAACTTGCCTCTCCTTTCCAAATACAGCTTGTATGATGCTCAGAGGCTTGCAAAAATTCCATTTTTACAGATGATGCGGGAAAATAAAAATGCCCTTCTAGCGGCACTACCTGATCACTTTCTGCAATCACCTGTCCATTAAATAATGCTTTCATAACTTCACACTATACAATCTCTAATAAAAACACCAAAATTTTTTATTGGGAAATTAAAATTGGGGGCGGTCAGACTCGAACTGACGGATCCTGTAAAGGAGATGGATTTACAGTCCATTGCAATTGCCACTATGCGACACCCCCATAAATTGCTGGCGAAAGGAATTGAACCCTCAACCGTCCGATTACAAGTCGGATGCTCTACCAGATTGAGCTACACCAGCATGCACGTGAATATAACAAAATATTCACACAAAATCAATAAAAAACCTGAGTTTTGGATTTAGTTTGCTCAGGATCATGAAGAGATTCTCTTAAATTCTCAGGATTTTTACTGCAGGGAATGGCAAAAGGCCATTTCCAAGATAAAGCCAAGAGAAGAAAGAGCAATCTCAGTGATAATGAGGGAAATAAATCCAAAATTCAGGTTAAAAATCAAAGCCCTCAGAGATGAGGGCTCATTTATGAGTGAACTTAAAAGTTCCAGCCTTTTGATACAACTACGCTCCAATTTGCGATTTTTCCATCGAAATTCGCTTTTGAAGGAACAAGCATTTTCTCCGTTGTCGCAAATTTTGGAGTAACTCCAAACTCAATTTCCCAAAAACCATTTTCTTGCTGAATTCCAAACACCATATTGGCAGATCCTTGAAGAACAACACTCTGTTCTTTGATGTCAGTGAGAAAGTAAGTTTTAGCAAGGTCTTGCATCTGTTTTGTTATAGGAGAAAGTCTATACACAAAAGAACCTGTCGCACCCAATCCAAAATAAGGAACATTCGCTTTTGAGCTTTTTCCAAAATAAGTCAAAAATAGGGCTCTTGCTTGTATGCCATTGACATAATAATAAGGATACAAGTTCATTGATAGATCAAAACCTACATTTCCACTTCTTTGGCGATATCCAAGTCCATAAGAAGGGACTAGAAAAGCCATAGAAACTTTTTGGTAAAAATTCGCATCTGATACCTTGGGAGCCGTTGGAATAGAAGGTGCTGTATGCCATACAGGCTTTGTTGGACTTTGATCAAGCGCATCACCAAAAATAGGTGCTGCAACAGAAATCATCGCTGTTAATATCCACTTTTTAAATTTCATATTATTCTCCTTATTTTGTTAGAATCTCCATCCTTTCGAAATTGTAATGAAGGGAAATGTTCTTGCATGAAAAATACGGTGTTTTGGATTGTTGTCTAAATAATGACTGACAGCAATATCGATTTCCCAAAAGCCTTTTTCATTTTCAATTCCAATTAAAAAATCACCTGTGATACCCCCATGAAAGGTCCCTTTTTTACGAGTGTTGCTGTAAGATCCAAACCCGCCAGCTCCTAATCCCACATAGGGAGAACTTGTTTTTGAGAGTTTACTCAAATAAACAAGACCGGCAACACGAGCATGGACAACATTAAGAAAAACGTAGGGCGCCACATTCATTGCGATATCAAAACCAACATGCCCACTTCTTTGACGGTACCCAAACCCATAGGCAGGTAAAAATAAAAGCTTTGTAAACTTCTGATATGTATATGCATCTTTGTAAGAAGATGTATCAACAATTGGATCCTTCAAAGGAGGAGGTGTGGGTAAATTGGAGTTCTCTCCAAAACGATCCGCAAATAAAAATGACAACGGTAATGCCATTAAGCAAAGTAGACATTTTTTAAATTTCATATTATTCTCCTTTTTCTAAAATCTATTGATTTAGGTTTTGGTAGAATAAAATGATGAACAATTAAAAACAATTAGGAAACTTTATTTTAGTCTTTCTTTTGAATATTTTTAAATAAATTGGGAATCTTACTAGAATCTAATTTTTTGAATTGATGTTTTTTCTTTTCAGGCTGATCTTTTGAAAAACAGCACTTTTTATACTTTTTTCCAGAACCACAAGGACATGGATCATTGCGACCAATTCTCATATTACCTATACTTTTTTAAAAGCAGTATACCAAAAAACACAAACAATGCAAGAAATTCAGCTCAAACCCCCATTTTCAAAGACAGGCAAGAAAATCGAAAGCATGTGCAGAAAAGCCATTTTTGACTTTCATTTGCTAGATGGTCAAAAAAAAATTGGTGTTGCTCTTAGCGGGGGAAAAGATTCTTTAACCATGCTCATTATGCTCAATGCGATCAACGGCAAAGGATTTGAAAGCTTTGATCTACATGCATTTTGCGTCAGTGGCAGCTTTTCTTGTGGTGCTTCTTTACATCAAAATTATTTGAAAACAGTGTGCAAACAGCTCAATGTTCCTTTGCATATTGCCCAAACAACTCAAAAAAAGGTGCCTCTTAATTGCTATGTGTGCGCAAGAAAACGGCGTAAATTATTATTTGAAATGGCAAAAAACGAAGGCATTTCTACTCTTAGCTTTGGCCATCATCGCGATGATCTTATCCAAACGCTGTTAATGAATTTGTTTCACAAAGGTGAATTTAGCGCGATGCTTGCTCGCATCGAGATGAAAAAATTCAATATAACACTTATTCGCCCCCTCATCTATGTCCAAGAAGAACTGATTAAAAGCTTTGCCAAACAAATGGGCTTTTTACGCATCACGTGCCAATGCGAAAAAGGACAACACTCCTATCGCAAAAAAACAGATCTACTCATCCAAGAAATTGAAGAGCTCTATCCCAACATCCGACAAAACTTGCTCCATTCTGCTCTAAAATATGGATCCAACAAAGCTCTTATTGACTGATATTGCGCGCTTACTCCCATTTATACGAGGGCTGCAAGGCACAATCTACAGCGTCTAGCTTTTTGTTCAACCCTCACGGAGTTGAACTTCATCGCAATCCTTGTATCTTACTCCTTTCGCTCCTCCTCTAAATAGAATTTATCGCTTAAACATCAGTCATTGAATAAATTTGAGTTTCATTGTACTCTTTTTGGGTATGGAAACACCCACGCTTTTGGCCCTTGTTTTTTACTGCGCGATTTTATTTTTGATTGCCATTTTCTCCTACCGCAAACAAACAAAAGCAAGCTTTTTACTTGGAAACCGTTCTTTAAATTTCTATGTCACAGCTCTTTCTGCCCATGCAAGCGATATGAGTTCTTGGATCTTTATGGGTTTGCCCGCCGCGGTTTACGCCACTGGCCTGATCAACATTTGGACGGCTATCGGGCTTTTGATTTTTATGTATTTAAACTGGCAGTTTATTGCACCACGCCTTCGCAAAGAAACCGAGAAATATAATGCTTTTACCCTCTCTGAATATTTTGAAAAACGTTTTTCTGATCAAAAGCATACCTTGTCTTTAATCACTGCCCTCTTTTCGCTTATTTTCTACATCTTTTACATCTGCTCTGGACTTGTTGGGATGGGCTATTTATTTGAAATTCTTTTTAATATTGAATATTCCATCGGCCTATTTATTGGTATTTTGATCGCCACGCTTTACGTCTTTACTGGAGGATTTATCACTATTGCGTGGACTGATCTTTTTCAAGGGTTGTTTTTGCTTTTTGCTCTGATCCTTGTGCCCATTTTAGCCCAAAGCGATCTTGGAGCCATCGATGTCAAAAATGATTTTTTTCGCTTTTTAGAGACCGCTAAATCTCCTATGGCATACTTGTTGATGTTTGGATGGGGGCTTGGGTATTTTGGCCAGCCTCATATTTTGATCAAATTTATGGGCATCAAAGATCCTAAAGACCTTAAAAAATCCAAGTATGTGGGCATGAGCTGGTTGTTTTTATCCGTTGTATTTTCTTGTCTTGTTGGGCTTGTAGGAAAAAAGTTTTTTTCACCCGCTTTGAGCAATGAGGCTTTGGTTTATGTGCTGATGGCAAAAAGCGTACTGACTCCTTTTTTTGCAAGCTTTGTGTTGTGTGGTGTGCTTGCTGCGATTATCTCAACGATGAACTCGCAGATTTTGGTGCTCTCATCCAATGTTGCTAACGATTTGTATAAAAATTTCTTTCACAAACAAGCCACCGAAAAACAAGTGGTCGTTGTTTCTAGAATTGCGATCTTGTTGATTGGTATTTTCGCCTATTTTATTGCCTTTAATCGTGTCGCTAGCATTTACAAATTGGTGCTATTTTCTTGGTCTGGATTGGGAGCTGTGTTTGGCCCCCTTGTGATTTTAAGCTTGTATTCTAAATGTATCACCAAAAAAGGTGCGATTGTAGGTGTATTTGTCGGAGCTTGTTCGGTTTTTATCTTTGAGGGCTTAAACTTTTTCTTTGAATGGGCTATCCCGCCACTTGTACCCAGCTTTTTCCTTGGGCTTCTTTCCATTTATGCTTTTTCACAGAAGCATCATAAATGATGTTTGAGCTCAAATCTTGTTTCGAAGGCGAAACGAGGAGGATAAAATACAAGCACGTTCGACAAGCTCAACTCCAAAGAGTTGGGTGAGGAGAAATGCGAAGTAATTTATTCTTCTTAAGTCAGCATGCGAAGCAAAATTTGAGTTTAAGCATCATAGGTGATCTAATCGATAGAGCGCTTCTTTTTGGATTTCTTCCATGACCTTAGGGGCGCCTTCAATGAACAATATACGTAACATTTCTTCCTTTAAACAGTCTGATGTAAAGGTATCCAAATCGGGCGAAATATCAATGTGATTTTTGATCGCGCTTTCAATTACATCAACAAGTTGCAAATGGTATTTTTCTAACGGTTTTTGATGCTTTTGCAAATCTTTCAAAGTGTGCACATATTGCAGTTCTTCGATCATTTTTTTTTGAATCCACTCCCCTTGCATTAAAAAATCTTTAGGCTTCTTGGTGCATCCAAAAAGAGCAAAGATGATGAGTAACACAGATAAATATTTACGCTTGTACAAAAAAAGCGAACAAAACCCCAAGACAACAAACAATAGACAAAAGGCCAAAAAAGCTAATATGCCAAAACGAAAAAGATAGCCTCCAGCAAGACTTGCAACAATTTCAGCTGCAGCAATCATGGAGGCAGAAACCCCCAAGACTTTTCCCTGAATGCTCTTGTCAGCATTGATAGAAATTTGAGATTGCGCATTGGGCCATAGATACGAATACAAAACCATCAAAATGGACAAAATGATTAAAAAGGGCACAAGTTTGGATGCAAAAAGAAGGGCAATATATCCTCCCATTACAACCAAAATACTCGAATACATGATCGTAAAAATGCTTCTATTTTTCATAATACGCTTATTGAGATAAGACGAACCAAAGGACCACACTAAACCAAGCCACACAAAGATGGCAGAAATCATCCCTTTTTTGAGGTCATAAAACTCTACAAAAATGGCAGGCATAAAAGCAAAGATCAATTCAAAGGAACTCACAAGCGCAAATAAAAAGAAAAACAAAAAACCCAATTTCGGTAGGCGAAAAGCGTGGTAAATATTTCTAATACCTCTTGTAAATGTGATTCTGCCCTTTCCAAGGTCTTGCAGCGTTTCTTGAAACATTCCTACAACAAATAAAAAATTCATAAAAGCTAAAATTGTCACAATCCACATAGGCAAAGAAAAAGAATTAAAGGCTAAAAGATCCGAAGAAAACACTCCTGCAACTACAATTCCTATCACAAAAGAAACCCCTGCTGTAAACGCCATGTATCCAAAACGGTAAGAGCGTGTATGTTCATCTTTAGAAATATCCGCAATCGTTGCCATACAAATCGATGTGTTACCTGCAAAAAGCCCTGTGAATAGACGACCTGCAATGATAAGCCCGAGCGATTGGTAAAAAAGGCCAAAAGCCGTTGTACAATACCCTAAAAATGTTCCAAACACAGAAAACGTCAAGATTTTTTTTCTACCCTTTAGATCAGAAAGTTCTCCTAAAACAGGTGCTCCAAAGAGTTGCATCAAAGGAAAACAGGCTAAAATCACTCCAAGCATCAGTGTACGTGTTGCAAAAAGCGTATCTGGATGAAAAAAATGCATATCAGGATCTAAAATCATGGGTCCAAAAATAGGAAAGACAATCGCAAAACCCATATTATCTAAAAAAAATGTCAAATAGACCGGGAATAAAATTCTTGCTTGACGATAGTGCATAGCAAAAATATATCAAACGCCTTGTTTATCTTTGTAGAAAATTCTAGATTTTCTTGAAATAATTGCTCTAAACGGGTATTTTTGACTTACTTACTGATGTTGCGCAGTAAGTTCTGTTTATAGGAGGAGCGAAAGGAACAAGATACAAGGATGACGATGAAATCCAACTCCGAGAGAGTTGGATGAAGTGTTAGACGACGTAGATTGTTTTTTGCAGCCCTCATATAAGCAGAAGGTAGTGCGTAAGGTCAGTTATTATTGGTGTTACTGCGTAACGTCAATTATTTAGGGCGTATAGCTCAGTGGTAGAGCTCCTGTCTTACAAACAGGCGGTCATAGGTTCAAATCCTTTTGCGCCCATTAAACCCTTTGCGGGAGTAGTTCAATTGGTTAGAGCACCGGCCTGTCACGTCGGAAGTTGAGGGTTCGAGTCCCTTCTCTCGCGTTTTTTTTGCTATGGTCCAAAATAAAAATAGTTTCGCCAGATCCATAAAGAAGTTTATTCGTTTATATTTTTTCATTTTGCTCGGGGCATTTTTAGCAGCAGTCTCCGTCAGAATTTTCCTATTTCCCAACCATTTGATTGATGGAGGCATCATTGGGCTTTCTTTGATTTCTGCACGTCTTTTTGGAGCAAATTATCTTCCAATCTCTTTGATTATTCTAACCCTGCCCTTTTTGTTTTTGTCGTATAAATTCATTCGTAAAACCTTCTTTTTACAAATGTTTTTTGCTGTCCTTGTCTTTATTGGCTTTTGGCTATTATTGGAGCCTTTTAAACCTTTTCTAGGAGATCCTAACAGCGGATCGTTTCTATTAGAAGTCATTGTTTTTGGAGGTGTGATCTTAGGTGTCGGCGTAGGTCTTGTCATCCGCAATGGAGCTTGTTTAGATGGCACAGAGATTTTAGCCATCATTATCAATCGCAAAAAAGGATTTACTGTCGGTCAAGTTGTTTTAGCCATCAACATTCTCATTTTTGGATTTTATGGATATCTTTTTCGAGATTGGCACATTGCCATGCAATCTTTGATGACCTATTTTATTGCCTACAAAACGATGGACGTCGTGATTGTCGGATTTGATGAACTCAAAAGCGTGACCATCATGTCTTCAAAACCTAAGCAAGTATCCAATGCGATTATCAATAAAATGGGACTCGGCTTAACTGCTTTATATGGACGTGGTGGTTTTTCTGGAACAGAAACAGAGATCCTTTACGTCATCGTAGAACGTTTGGATCTTTCCGAACTCAAAGAGCTTGTGTTAAGAGAAGATCCCAACGCGTTTATCGCGATAGAAAACTTACATGAAGTCGTCTACGGCACACACCACAAAGCTCCTACAACAAAAAAACGACGCACTCGAAAGAAGAAAGCAAAAACATCAAGAACTCTTTAGAAAATTACTACCATTTTCATTGGATCTAGACCCAGATTAACTTTTTATGAGATTACGCATAAATTTTCTCGTTTTCTTAAATTTTCAACATTTTTTTGATAAATCTTTATCTGTTCTGAATCTTCACCATATATAATTTTGGCCATGTTTAATGCTTTTTCGCAATACTCTAGTCCTTTTTTTGCATCCCCAAGTGTGTGATAAGCTACACCTACACTATTTAAAGAGTCGGCTACATCTGGATGGTCTTTATCTAAATAGAGTGCTTGTCTCATTTTTAAAGCTTTTTCTTCATACTCTAGTCCTTTTTTTGCATCCCCAAGTGTGT
>SDBV01010640.1_pt1 | contig 12027 bp, 25 predicted proteins | sample 2277081 | NCBI WGS metagenome assembly SDBV01 (sample SAMN10402039, study PRJNA504765) | marine sediment metagenome | isolation source: marine sediment core GS10_PC15, 223 cmbsf | place: Arctic Ocean: Southern Knipovich Ridge | collected 2010 | reverse complement strand
TTATCGTCACAATAGTGTTGTTGAACGTGGCCTGCACGTGGGCCTGGCCCACCGGCACGTTCTTCTTCTCGCGCCTCTTACTTGATTTCTTCTTCTGTGCCATGTATTACTTCCTCTTGCCTGATACGAGCTTCTTGGGGCCCTTGCGGGTCCGTGCGTTCGTCTTGGTTTTCTGCCCACGCACTGGCAGCCCTGACCTGTGCCGGAGACCGCGGTAGCAGCCGATGTCCATCAGGCGTTTGATGTTGCCTGCAACGTCGCGCCTGAGGTCGCCCTCAACTTTATAGTCTTCAAGCCTGCTCCTGATCTTCAGGATATCTTCGTCCTTCAGATCCCTGACCCTTACGTCCATACTGATTCCCGTGTCCGTGAGTATCTCCCTCGAGGAGGTCCTGCCGATACCGAATATCCTGGTCAGCCCTATTTCCACCCGCTCGTTCTTGGGAAGGTCCACGCCTGCTATTCTGGCCATATCCTACCGTCCTCCCTCTATCAGCCCTGCCGCTGCTTGTGGCGGGGGTTTTCGCATATCACGCGCACAACGCCCTTGCGCTTGACGATCTTGCATTTCCTGCATATGGGTTTCACTGATGCCCGTACTTTCATTACTTTTTAAAACTCCTTTATTTGTACCTGTAAGTAATCCGGCCTCTTGTAAGGTCGTAGGGAGAGAGCTCCACCAGTACCCTGTCGCCGGGAAGGATCTTGATGAAATGCATCCTCATCTTCCCGGAGATGTACGCGTTAATAATCTGCTCGTTCTCCAGCGCCACCTTGAACGTTGCGTTTGGCAGGGTCTCAACGATCTTCCCCTGAACCTCTATAGTGTCTTCCTTAGCCATAATAAACGTTTAATATAACGCTATTCCTTCTTAATAGTCAAGGCACGTCCGCCCTTGGCAGTCACAAGCACCGTGTGCTCAAAATGAGCTGACAAGCTGCCGTCCTTTGTCACCGCGGTCCACCCGTCATCAAGCACCTTTACGTCGAACCCTCCGGCGTTTACCATGGGCTCGATAGCAAGCGTCATGCCGCTTTTTAGCCTCGGCCCCTTGCCAGGTTTGCCGAAGTTCGGAATCTGAGGTTCCTCGTGGAGCCTCTTGCCAATACCGTGTCCTACAAAATGCCTTACCACCGAGAAACCCTCGCCCTCGACATAGCTCTGCACTGCGTAGCCGATGTCCGAGACCCTGGCGCCCTCCCTGGCCTCTGGAAGGGCTACGGCAAGTGCCTGCCTGGTGACTTCCAGCAACCTCTGCACCTCAGGCTCTATCGAGCCTACCGGCACTGTGAGGGCCGCGTCACCGTAAAAACCGTCGTATATAACACCCAGGTCTATGCTGACTATGTCACCCTCTTTAAGCACCCTTCTGGCTGAGGGTATGCCATGCACCACCTGTTCATTGACCGATGAGCATATGCTGGCCGGGTAACCCCTGTAACCCTTGAAGGCTGGCTTGCCTCCGGCCTCTTCTATAATGGCCTCGGCCCTTTTTTCCAGGTCCATGGTGCTGACCCCTGGCGCCACCATCTCCTCCAGGGCTCCAAGCGTGCGGGCCACTATGGCACCGGCCCGCTCCATCCTTGCTATCTCACTCTCGCTTCTGACCTCGATCACAGCGTCCAGCCGCCTTCCTTTCGCCCTATCCAGCACATTGGCAACTCTCGGCCTCTGCCTTGCTCGGCAGAGTCCCTGCGCCCGGCACGCGCTAGCGCCTGCCCCTGAGCCTGCCCTTCTGGAGGAATCCGTCATAGGAGCGGGTAATAAGGTGCGACTCCATCTGCGAGACCGTGTCCAGGGCAACGCCCACCACGATCAGAAGCGATGTACCGCCAAAATAAAAGGGAACGTTATAGGCGCTGATAAGAAACTGCGGGAGCAGGCTTACCGCAACAAGGTATAAGCCTCCCACAAATGTCAGCCTGTTAAGCACCCTGTAAATATACTCGCTTGTCTTCTGGCCGGGCCTTATCCCCGGAATATAGCCACCGTACTTCTTGAGGTTGTCGGCCACGTCCGCCGGGTTGAAGACCACAGCTGTATAGAAATATGCAAAGAAAAATATCATTGATGCAAACAGTATGGTGTTAAGCCATGTGCCGGGTCCAAGCTGCTGCGCAAAGCTCTGCACCCACGGGATCGGAATAAACCCTGCTATGGTTGCCGGGAACATGATAATGGAGGAGGCAAATATCGGGGGAATGACACCCGCTACGTTGATCTTAAGCGGCAGGTGCGTGGCCTGTCCGCCATAGACCTTGCGGCCCACCACGCGTTTAGCGTACTGCACCGGTATCTTCCTCTGCCCCCGCTCCATGTAGATGATAAAGGCCACTATCGCTATCATCAGCGCAACAAGAATAAGTACGAAGAATATGGAAAGCTCGTTTGCGCGCACCAGGCTCACGGTACTGATGACCGCTGAGGGAAGCTGCGCAACGATGCCCGCAAATATGATGAGCGAGATGCCGTTGCCGATGCCCCGCTCCGTTATCTGCTCGCCAAGCCACATTATGAATGCTGTGCCAGAGGTCAGGGTAAGTACAGTGATCAATCTAAAACCCCATCCGGGGGCGCTGATAAAGGCGCCGTCGGCCATGCCCTCAAGGCCCACCGCAATAAAGAAGCTCTGTATTATGCTGATGCCCACCGTGCCGTAGCGGGTGTAAGAGGTGATCTTCTTCCTGCCTGCGTCACCCTCCTTGGCAAGCTTTCCAAGGGCCGGGATCACGACGGTAAGGAGCTGTATTATGATGGATGCGCTGATGTAGGGCATGATGCCAAGGGCGAATATGGCTACCCTCGAAAGAGCTCCCCCGGAGAACATGTCTATAAAACCCATGAGAGCGCCGCCAGCCTCGTTTAAGAAGACCGAGAGTTCCTCGCCATTGATGCCCGGCGTGGGGATGTGCGCGCCCACGCGGTAGACGGCAAGCATGCCCAGCGTGAAGAGTATCCTGCTCTTGAGTTCCGGTATCTTAAATACATTTCTGAAGCCAGAGAAGATGGAACTCAATTAAATGACCTCCACAGTGCCGCCAGCGGCCTTGATCTTCTCGGCGGCCACAGCACTGAAGGCATTGGCCTTTACTTTGAGAGCACGGGTAATCTCGCCCATGCCCAGTATTTTGAGCCCGTCCCCGAGGCTCTTGATGGCCCCGCGCTCAAGGAGTGTCTCGGGCGTAACCGTATCCAGCCCGATGCGCTCCAGGTCCCTGATATTCAGGGTCGTGTATTCCACATGGTTGCGGTTTGTGAACCCGCGCTTTGGGAGCCTTCGCTGAAGCGGCATCTGGCCGCCTTCAAAGCCGGGCCTTACCCCGCCTCCGGAGCGACTGTTCTGGCCCTTGTGCCCCCTGCATGAGGTCTTGCCGTGGCCTGAGCCGGAGCCCCTGCCCACTCTTTTATTCTTCTTTACACTGCCCGGTGCGGGCCTAAGATCTTCAATCCTCACTTTTGCTTTCTCCTCGCCCTTTATACCCTACGCGCCAGTGGTCGCAGCAGGGCTCTCAGCCGGAGCTGCCGTCTCTGCCGCCTCCGTAGCCGGCTTCTTGCCCCTGAGCCTCAGAACCTCTTCCGGGTCCATCAGGTTCAGCAGGCCGTCCATGGCAGCGTTTATGGTGTTGAAGGGGTTATGCCCGCCAAGGGCCTTCGCATTAATGTCCTGCAGGCCGCTTACCTCAAAGAGGCTCCTGACCACACCGCCGGCAATGATCCCGGTTCCCTTCACAGCGGGGTTCATGACCACTGTGCAGCCACCGAAACGCCCGACAATGCGATGGGGTATGGTGCCGTCCTTCAGGGGGAAGGTCACCAGCGACTTCTTTGCGGTCTCCACAGCCTTCCTTATTGCCTCGGGCACCTCGTTGGCCTTGCCCTTGCCCACGCCCAGGGTCCCCTCACCGTCGCCCACAACTACCAGGGCGGTGAAAGAGAACCTCCGCCCGCCCTTGACGACCTTGGCCACGCGGTTAATAAATACTACCTTGTCTTTGAGAGTTAGTCCTTCCGGATCGATCTTTGCCAATATTATAGTCCTCCTCGGCTCTCGCTACGCCTACTAAAACTCTAGTCCGGCCTTGCGCGCGGCATCAGCCACCGCCTTGAGCCGACCATGATATATATTTCCGCCCCTGTCGAAGACCACCTTCTTGATGCCCTTTTGGACGGCCCTCTTGCCTATTATCTCACCAAGCTTGCTTGCGGCCTCCACATTGCCACGATGTCCCTCGTAGCCCTGGAAGTCCTTACCCGTGCTCGAAGCATTTACTATGGTCGCATGCTTTGTATCGTCTATGACCTGGGCATAAATATGCCTGGCACTCTTGAACACGCACAGGCGCGGGCGTGCGGTAGTGCCCGAGATCTTCTTGCGCACCCTTACGTGACGTCTTTTCTTTGCTTCCATACGCTTTGTTGCCACTTTTAACCTGCCTCCTTTATTTGGCCGCTTTGCCGGCCTTGAGCCGGACGTACTCGTCAGCATAGCGCACGCCCTTGCCCTTGTAAGCGTCAGGGGGCCTAAGGGCCCGCATCTCTGCGGCCACCTGGCCCACGGCCTGCTTGTCTATGCCGCTTAAGGTCAGGTTGACCTGTTTCTTGTCGCCCTCAACGCTCACGCCGTCAGGCAGATTGTACTCTATTGGATGGGAGTATCCAAGGCTGAACACGACCTTGTTGCCCTGTGCCTGGGCCTTGTAGCCCACTCCGCGTATCTCCAGCTTCTTTGTAAAGCCCTGGGTCACGCCCGTCACCATGTTCTGTATAAGGCTCCTGACAAGCCCGTGCCTGGCGCGCGCGTCCTTCTTGTCGTTTTCGCGCTCCACCACCGCCTGACCGTCTTTGACCGTGACGGTGACCATATGCGGGTGCTCGAACTGGATCTGCCCCTTGGGGCCTTTAACCGTTATCAAGCGGCCCGACACTTTCACGTCCACTCCGCTTGGAACTTTGACCGGCTGTTTACCTATCCTGGACATTGCTCTATATCTCCTTTACCAGACGTAGCAGAGGACTTCTCCGCCAACTCCGTCGCGCCTGCAGGCCTGATCCGTCTTGAGCCCGCCGCTTGTGGTCATTATGGCAATACCCACCCCACTCCTCACGCTCGGCACCTCGTCAGCGCCGACATAAAGCCTGCGACCGGGCTTACTCGCCCTCTGGAGGTCAGTGATGAGGCTCTTTTCGTTAACGTACTTCAGGTTCAGCCTAAGCATCCCCTGCTTCTTGTACTTCAGGATCTTGTAGGCACGGATGAACCCCTCCTCCTTGAGAATCTTGGCTATCTCAAGCTTGATCTTCGAGGCTGGTATGTCCACCTTGTCCGACTTGTTGCGGACAGCGTTCCTGATCCTTGTAAGCATGTCTGCTATTGGGTCCGAATGCACTTTCTCTCACCTGTCCAGAACTACTTCCCCTTATACAGGGGGCCAGCTCCAGCCTTTCTCATGTCCGCCGCTTCAGCTGCCGACATTATTACATCCCGACTGACTTGTGCCGGGCGTTCATCTCATTTACATGCGCGCTCCGGTTTACATGCACACTCCGGGCTTAAATTCCCGGACCGGAGGCCCCTCTACCAGCTTGACTTGGTAACGCCGGGAATCTGGCCTTGCAGGGCCAACTTCCTGAAACACACCCGGCAAAGGCCGAACTTACGCATGAAGCCCCTGGGCCTTCCGCAAACCCTGCAGCGGTTGTAGGCCCGCACAGCGTACTTCGGTGGACGCTTGCACTTCTCTATAAGGCTTGTCTTGGCCACTAACTAAAGTCTCCTTAGTTGCTGAAGGGCATCCCGAAATGCTTCAGGAGCGCCCTGGCTTCGTTGTCGGTTTTCGCCGAGGTGCAGATGGTTATGTCCATGCCGTGGACTATCTGCACCTTATCGTAATCCACCTCGGGGAAGATGAACTGCTCCTTCACACCGAGTGAATAATTGCCCATGCCGTCAAAGCTCTTGGGGTTTATGCCCCTGAAATCCCTGATCCTGGGAAGCGCCAGGGAGATGAAGCGGTCCAGGAACTCGTACATCTTCGCTCGCCTGAGCGTCACCCTGCATCCAATGGGCATCCCCGCCCTGAGCTTGTATGTAGCGATGGCCTTCTTGGCCTTTGTTATCACCGCCTTCTGCCCGGCGATGGCTGACATCTCATCCTGGACCGAATCCAGGAGCTTGACGTTAGTGACGGCCTCGCCTAGTCCCACATTGAGGGATATCTTCTCAATGTGAGGCACCTGCATCACGTTTGAGTAGTTGAACTCTTTTTGCAGGGCCGGGACCACCTCGTCCATGTATTTTTCCTTCATCCTGGGTGTCACTGGTCAATGACCTCCTTGCACTTCTTGCAAGCCCTGATCTTCCTGCCATCCTCAAGTACCTGGTTGGCCACCCTCGTGGGCTCGTCGCACTTGGGACAGACCAGCATCACATTGGAAGTGATGAGGGAGGCCTCCATCTCGATGATGCCTCCCTGCTTGTACTGCTGGTTGGGCTTCATGTGCTTCTTTATCATGTTCACCCGCTCCACAAGGAGTCGGCCCTTCTGCGGGAATACCGCAATGACGCGGCCGCGCTTGCCCTGGTCCTTGCCGTTTAGTACTACCACCGTATCTTCTTTTTTTATTCTTAGTGACATAATCTCTCTAAAGCACCTCCGGAGCAAGCGAAACGATCTTCATGTATTCTTTCCACCTAAGCTCCCTGGCCACGGGGCCAAGGATACGGGTCCCAAGGGGCTCGCCATCGGCGGTGATCAATACCACCGCATTGCTGTCAAAGCGGATGTAAGTTCCGTCGGCGCGTCGTGATTCCTTCCTCGTCCTCACCACCACCGCCCTCATCACCTGCCCCTTCTTCACGGTGCCGTCAGGGGTCGCTTCCTTCACGCTAACCATTATCACGTCGCCAAGGCGCGCATAGCGCTTCTTGTAACCGCCGAGGACCTTGATACACATAACCCTCTTGGCCCCAGAGTTGTCGGCAACGTCCATTCTGCTCATGTGCTGTATCATCGCTCTAAGCCCTCTCCACTACCTCTGTCACCACCCACCTCTTGTCCTTGCTCAGGGGCCTGGACTGGGTAATGGCAACGGTATCGCCCTCTTTGCAGGCGTTGGCCTCGTCATGGGCCTTGAACTTGCTCACCCGGCGCACTGTCTTCTTGTAGCGGGGGTGCTGCACAAGCCTCATGATGCTCACCACCACGGTCTTGTCCATCTTGTCGCTTACGACCTTCCCCGTATACGTCTTTGCCATGATCTAGTTACCGTCCTCTTTGGCGGCTTTCTGCCGCGTCTTCTCGCTCGCGATGGTAAGCACGCGTGCGATCTCGCGCTTTACTTGCGTCATGCGCTTGGGGTTCTGTATCTCTCCCGTAGCCCCCTGAAAACGGAGGTTGAAGAGTTCCTTCCTGAGGTCATGCTCCGTGCTCCTCAGTTCGTCCACTGTCTTTTCCCTTAACTCGGAAGGTTTCATCAGTCCCATGCCTCCCGTTTAACGAATTTTGTCTTAAATGGCAGCTTCATGGAGGCAAGGCGCATGGCCTCGCGCGCCACTTCCTCTGTGGACCCGCTCATCTCATAAAGAATGCGTCCGCTCTTGACCACCGCCACCCAGTACTCGGGCGCGCCCTTGCCCTTGCCCATGCGGGTCTCGGCAGGCTTCTTGGTGATGGGCTTGTCAGGGAAGACCCTTATCCAGAGTTTTGCGCCCCTCTTGACATGTCGTGTGATCGCAATACGCGCGGCCTCTATCTGGCGGCTGGTCAGCCATCCCGGCTCCATGGCCTTCAGGGCATACTCGCCAAAAGCTATGTGCCCGCCACGATGGGCCTGCCCACGCATGTTGCCCTTCTGCATCTTGCGGTGCTTGACCTTCTTGGGCATCAACATCGCTTAGATCACCTTATCCGCAACTTTTGCCTCCGGTAGCACGTCCCCGGTATAGATCCAGACCTTCACGCCGATGATGCCGTAAGTGGTCTTTGCCTCGGCAAACCCATAGTCTATATCAGCACGGAAGGTGTGCAGCGGAACCCGGCCCTCGCGGTACCACTCGGTACGCGCTATCTCGGCCCCGGCAAGCCTGCCGGCACACATTACCTTGATCCCAAGGGCGCCAAAGCGCATGGAAGAGGCCACGGCCTTTTTCATCGCGCGTCGAAATGCCACCCGTTTCTCAAGCTGCATGACGATGTTCTCCGCCACGAGCTGGGAGTTGACCTCCGGCTTTCTGACTTCCTTTATGTCTATGGAAGCCTCTTTGCCAGTGTATGCCTCCACGTCCTTCCTAAGCCTCTCGGCCTCGGAGCCCTTCTTGCCGATGACAATGCCGGGCCTGGCCGTGTGTATCACAAGCCTCAGTTTCTGGCCCGAACGCTCGATCTCGATCCTCGATACCCCGGCGTGGTAAAGGCGCTCCTTGATGGCCTTCCTGAGGGAAATGTCCTCAATGAGGTTATCGGCGTAGTCCTTGCGCGCAAACCAGCGCGAGTCCCACGACCTGGTTATTCCGAGTCTTATCCCGATAGGGTTTGTTTTCTGACCCACGCCCGCCTCCTTTATTCCCCGTCCTTGCCGGACAGGTACAACGTTATATGTGATGAACGCTTTCTGATCGTGTTGGCCCGGCCCATGGCCCTTGCCCGCATGCGCTTCATTGTGGGGCCCTGGTCCACGAGTGCCTGGCTTATACGCATCTCCTCAACATCTATGCCTGCGTCGATCTGCTCGGCGTTGGCCATGGCAGACTTCAACACCTTCGCAACGGTGGTTGCCGCCTTGTACGGCATGAACCTTAGCGCAAGCATGGCCTCACCGGCCTTGCGGCCTCGGATGAGGTCCACCACCCGGCGGACCTTACGGGGCGAGACCCGCGAGTATTTCAATACCGCCCTGGTTTCCATAGCCCTCCGCTACCTCCTCTTGTCCCCGCCCGAGTGACCCCTGAACGTCCGGGTGGGCGAGAACTCCCCAAGTTTGTGTCCAACCATGTTCTCGGTCACGTAGACCGGGATGAACTTCCTGCCGTTGTGCACAGCAAAGGTCATCCCTATGAACTCAGGCAGGATAGTGGACCTGCGGGACCAGGTCTTGATTATCTTCTTGTCCGCGCTGTTGAGCGCACGGTTGACCTTCTTCATGACGCTGTCGTCAACAAAGGGGCCTTTCTTAAGTGACCTTGGCACGTGCAGTCCTCCTACTTCTTCTTGCGCCGTCTGACTATGAACTTGTCAGTGCGCTTGTTTTTTCTGGTCCTTACGCCCTCGGGCTTGCCCCACGGGGAGCAAGGCGGCCTTCCGCCGGAGCTGCGCCCTTCACCTCCCCCAAGGGGGTGGTCTACAGGGTTCATCGCAACGCCTCTTACTTTGGAGCGGCGCCCGAGCCAACGCTTGCGCCCGGCCTTGCCAAGCGATATATTCTCATGGTCCACGTTGCCCACCTGGCCCACTGTGGCCATGCATCCGGTGGGTATCAGCCTGACCTCGCCGCTGCCGAGCTTAACGTGGCTGTACTTTTCCTCTTTTGCAACGAGCTGGGCCTGGGAGCCAGCGCTTCGCACCAGCTTCATGCCTCCACCGGGCCTGAGCTCGATGTTGTGTATGAACGTCCCCAGGGGGATGTTCTTTAAAGGCATCGCATTGCCCACCTGTATCTCCACGACCTCGCCCGATATGACCTTGTCGCCCACATTGAGGCCCACGGGGCAGAGGATGTAACGCTTCTCTCCATCCACGTAGTGCAACAGCGCTATGCGCGCAGAGCGGTTGGGGTCGTACTCGATGCTGGCGACCTTGGCCGGGATGTCTGTCTTGTCGCGCCTGAAATCGATCTCGCGAAAGCTGCGCTTTGAGCCGCCGCCGCGGTGGCGCATGGTGATCCGGCCCCTGTTGTTCCTGCCACCGGTCTTTTTGAGCGCCTTTGTAAGGCTTTTCTCCGGCTTGTCAGCCGTTATCTCTGCAAAGTCCGATACGGTCTGGAACCGCCTGCCCGGTGATGTTGGATTGTATTTTCTCGTTGCCATAACTTAGACGCCCTCTATCAAGTCAAGTTTCTCGCCCTGCTTGAGCGTAACAATTGCCTTCTTCCAATCAGGGCGCTTGCCCTTAAAACGGCCCATGGCCTTTATCTTCCCACGTACGTTAAGGGTCGAGACCTTCGCCACCTTGACATTGAATATCTCCTCCACCGCCAGCTTTATCTCGGCCTTGTTGGCACCAGAGAACACCTCAAACATAAGCTTGTTCTCGGCCTCTTTCAGCGCAGCCCCTTTCTCTGTGAACAGGGGGCGCTTTATTATCTGATAAACGCTTTTCATTACCCTGGTCCGCCCTCCAGGCTCTCCATGGCCTCTTTTGTTATTAAAATCCTCCTGTGTGAGAGGACGTCATATGCATTAAGGTCCCTGGCCATCATAATGTGAGCCGCCGGGATGTTCCTGAGCGAAAGCGCTACGTTTGCATCCATCTCCTTAAGGACCACAAGTACGCTGGCCCCTGAGATGCCGAAGGTGTCCAGCACCTGAACCATCTGTTTTGTCTTTGGCGCGTCAACGCTCAGCCCGTTCACAACAATGATCTCGTCGTCAGCCAGTTTGGCCGAGAGCGCTGCGTAGAACGCCTGGCGCAGGGCCTTCCTGGGCATGGAGTAGGAATAGTCCCTTGGATGGGGGCCAAAAACCGTACCGCCGCCGCGCCACAGGGGAGAGTTGTTCGTCCCAGCCCTTGCACGTCCGGTGCCCTTTTGCTTATATGGCTTGGCTCCGCCGCCGCGCACATCGGAACGGCCCTTTGTGGAGTGCGTGCCCTGGCGCTTGTTGGCCAGATAGTTCCTGACCGCAGAGTGCAGCAGGGCTTCCTTGCCACGGATGGCAAAGAGCGCGTCGTCAAGCTGCATCTTGCCTGAGTCCTTATTGTTTATGTCCTTGATCGCTACGTCAGGCATCTTACCGGCCTTCCTTCCGTATCTCCACCACAGAGGTCTTTGCCCCGGGCACCGCACCCTTAATAAGGATGAGGTTCTGTTCCGCCCTGACATCCACCACCGTGAGGTTCTTAACCGTGACCTGCACGTTACCCATCTGGCCCGGCATCTTCTTGCCTTTAAACACCCTGGAGGGTGAGGCGCTGGCACCGATGGAACCCGGTGCGCGCTTGAACATTGAGCCGTGCGAGGCAGGGCCGCCCTTGAAGTTATAGCGCTTCATGACGCCCTGGAAACCCTTGCCCTTGCTCGTGCCGGTAACCGCGACCTTGTCGCCCGCGGCGAACTGCTCCACCGTGAGCTTGTCGCCCACGGCCATGCCGTCCTTAAAAGGAAACTCCCTGAGCTTGCGGCAGGCGTCAACTCCCGCCTTCTTGAATATGCCGAGCATGGCCTTTGTATAGTGCTTTTCCTTTGAGTGCTCGAAAAACCCCACCTGCGCGCTCTCATAACCGTCGCGCTCGCGGTTCTTGATGCCAACCACCGTGCCGGGCTTTGCCTCGATGACCGTCACGGGTATGGCCTTGCCCTCTGGGGTGAAAATCTGGGTCATGCCCAGTTTCTTCCCAATTATGGCGCTCATAGTTTGATCTCCACGTCAACGCCCGCAGCCAGCTCCAGCCCCATCAACGCGTCCACTGTTTCCGGCGTTGCCCCGAAAATGTCCACCAGACGCTTGTGGGTCCTTATCTCAAACTGCTCCCGGCTCTTCTTGTCCACGTGCGGAGAACGCAACACCGTGTACTTGTTGATCTTCGTTGGAAGCGGAACCGGGCCACCGATGCGAGCACCGGTGCGGTGCGCCGTCTCCACAATCTCCTTCACCGACCGGTCAAGAACCCGGTGGTCATACGCCCTGAGCTTGATTCGGATCTTTTCATTCATACTACTCAATGATCTCCGTTACGACGCCGGCGCCAACCGTCCTGCCGCCCTCGCGTATGGCAAAGCGCACTTCCTGCTCCATCGCGATTGGGTTTATCAGCTCCGCGCTTATCGTTATGTTGTCCCCAGGCATCACCATCTCCACGCCCTCGGGCAGCTCA
>SDBV01010639.1_pt1 | contig 12028 bp, 11 predicted proteins | sample 2277081 | NCBI WGS metagenome assembly SDBV01 (sample SAMN10402039, study PRJNA504765) | marine sediment metagenome | isolation source: marine sediment core GS10_PC15, 223 cmbsf | place: Arctic Ocean: Southern Knipovich Ridge | collected 2010 | reverse complement strand
TCCTGACCGGGTCCGGCTTTCCCACGACCCCTGCCATAGTGACGGCTGGATGCCGAATCAGACAATCCTCTATTTCCCCCGGTCCGATCCGGTAACCGGCGCTGGTAATGATATCATCCTCGCGCCCGACAAACCAGAAATAGCCATCTGAATCCTTTTTTGCCAGATCTCCGGTAATGCACCAGTCTCTTACATATTTATTCCGCGTCGCATTCGGCCTTTTCCAGTATTTGAGAAATATGACCGGGTCAGGATGTCGGATGGCGATATTGCCGGTGGAGTCCGGTGGCAGCACATTCCCCTCGTCATCGACAATCTCCACCACATGCCCGGGAATCGCCTTGCCCATGGAACCGGGCCTGTTTTTCATAAGCTTTGCGCAGTTTCCCACCACCAAATTGGCTTCCGTTTGACCGTAAAATTCATTGATGTAAACACCGAATGTTTCTTTGCCCCATTCTAGCAGTTCAACCCCCAAAGTCTCGCCGCCGCTGCCGATACTTCGAATATGATAATCGTGACGATTCTTCGGCAACTTGACTTGGCGCATGATTTTTAACGCCGTCGGCGGCAGGAATAGATTGCGGATGTTGTGTTTGGCCATGAGATAAAACGCGTGTTCCGGATCAAATTTGCGAGCCCGGTGCGCCACGACCGGAATTCCATGGTGCCAGCTCGGAAAGAGCACATCGATGAGGCCACCGATCCAGGCCCAATCGGCCGGAGTCCAGAAACAGTCCCCGGGTTTCGGAAAAAAATTGTGCGGAAATTCAACACCTGGAAGGTGTCCCGGCAATACGCGGTGGGCATGCAGCGCTCCTTTTGGCTGGCCCGTGGTTCCCGATGTGTAAATAATCAGAGCCGGATCATCGGCAGCCGTCTTTACCGGCCTAAAACTGTCCGACCCCTTATCGACAATGCTCCAGAAATCAAGGGTTTGACCACGACCATTCCCTTCAACCACGATAATATGTTCAAGGAGGGGAAGCGCGCTCCAAATTTTCGTGATCTTTTCAAAGCCACTCCTATCTGTAACCACACATTTGGCTTCACTGTCACAAAGGCGATATTCAAGGGCGTCGGGTCCAAACAACGTGAAGAGCGGGATGGCGATACCGCCGATTTTATAGGTTGCGATGTGAGTAATCGCCGTCTCAATCGACTGGGACAGAAAAATTCCAACCCGGTCGCTTTTTTGAAGGCCCAAAGCAGTAAGGGCATTTGCGAATCGGTTTGAAAGCGTTTTCAGTTCCCCAAAAGTGTATTTCTCATGGCCCCCGTCTTCTCTTTCGTAAATCAGTGCAAGTCTGGATTTTTGGTGGGCCCATTTATCGCAAATGTCGACGCCGATGTTATAATGCTGCGGAATTTCCCATTGAAACCCCTTATAAACCGCTTCATAAGAGTTGCCGGGCCGTAACATGGTGTTTTTCCCTATTTCCTGAAGTGAATATGACCATCCGGATTTAATGTTTTATCCGACAATGGTTGGACGGTCAAATAAAATTCATTTTTGATCGGAATCAGGGTTACAAACAATATTTTTAAAAGGTAGTTATCGCGGGTCATTGACGGGAAATACTTGTCTATGCCACCTGATTATGCTGAGGTAGAACCGGATGTCCGATCGCATATTTTTTGATATTCACGGAACTCTTTTAACTTGTCTTCACGGTTGAGAATCTGATTAATATCTTCCGGGACCAACGATAAATTATAGAAAATTTTATCTTCCAAGGCGATGGTCTTTCTCCAGAGCCAGCGAATTTTTTTTTGGTGTTCAGGTAATTTTCCATATTTTTCCAATATATAGCTCTTTCGCTTATCCAGCGAAACCACCTTATCATGGAGTACCCGTTTGTCGGCATAGCTGATGATTTCCACCTCACCCAATACAACCGGATTTGGATACACATCCAACCTGACATGTTGTCTGACCAGTTCACCCACTTCCGGATAACCCGCCTTCACAACATATTGGCCACCGGTAAGGGCATGGTTTTCCTCGGTTTTAAAACTGCGGGTTTTTGTGATATCATGCAGCAATGCAGCTGCCTGAATTAATTGATAGTTGAGTCTGTTATGATGTGCATTTAAATGATCCGTCAAGAAGGTAGCCACCCGGCAAACCTGCATGCAATGGACCACAATATGATCCATCATCTTCATGTCGCACATCAACCGATAACACTCTTCCACTGTTGGAATCTGTATGTTTAAGTTCGACACCATTTTTTGGTTTCTTCAAGAATTCATAAGATTTTTGTTACAAAAAGATTCCACCTGAATGAAATCATTTTTTTATGGTGCCATCGGAATTGCATAGGGGCCTTCATCGATAAAGCAGATGGTGGGTTTCTTCCCCCGGAATCTGGGATGATGTGCGGCGTAGATCACTCCGTTTTGAAACATGGCCTCGGCCTTTTCACGCATGGTTTCAAAATCTGAGTTTTCTGGAATAAATTCATACCCATTGACTCCCGGAATGATTTTAAAATCATCTTCCGGTATTTGAGGGGCACAATAGATCAACCCATCTGCACCAACCTTGCGGAAGGGTTTTCCCCACATTTCGGGCTCCCATTGGTCCTTTGTAAAAACCCAGTCCGGGTGTTTCAAAATAGAAATATAGCCATCCGGTCCCAAAATCTTAAATAGATGCAAAAGGGTTTTATATTCCCTGGATCCGATCGGCTCGGAGTCGCGATTATTGGCAACCATAACGATCAAACCGTTTTCTTTAACGGCCGGCATGGCATTGACAGCGGCTTTGACACTTTGATAGTGGTCCCTCCCTACATAACCGGCATGCGTTAAAACCACATCATACGGAACCTGAATCGGTATCCGAACGAACTCACTCATGGCGTCAACAGCAGCCAGATGGGCTTCAATCAAATCTCCGGCAAACACACCCGTTATGGACAACTTGTGATCCAGAGTCGTACTGATCATAAAATCAACACCCACACTCTGAGCCACTTCCAGCGCTTCCTCGTGGCAAGGATTACCATCCAGAATTAAATTGGTCGCATTGGGATGTTCCAGAAAATCGACCCCATGAAATTTCTGAATGGTTTGTGTATTGACCAATGCCGGGCATACCGCTTTTCTGCCCCCGGACACGCCTGCCATGAAATGACTCTCAACGAGCCCGGTAATAATTTTTACATCGGAATCAAAAAATATTTTATTCAAATAAACTTCCGTCCCTCTAGTAGTGTGGGCAGCTAGTACCTGGGAGGATATGTCTTCGCTGTTATGATCTACAATCCGATAATTATCCACCACCTCTTTGCCATACATCGCAATTCTCTCTTCGAGGGTGCTGGCCCGGTGCATGCCATTGCCGATTACAATTATAATATGCTCACGCTTTACACCGACATTTTCGATAATCTCAAAAAGCGGCAATAAAATACCATTTTCGCCTTTATAAGGCGCCGGTCGGGTAATATCGGAAACCGTAACACAAACCGTCAGCTCATCCACCGGTTTGCTTTTAGATTGAATTATTTTTGACAGATGGATTGTTCCGATGGGATGATTCAAAGCGGTTGCAATTTCTTGCCTGGATTGTGCCACCGGGGGCATCTCTTTCATCTTCAGGATCTCACATTCCGGAGGCGTTAAAATATTTAAAAAGTCATCTCCGAATTCGACGTTGATCCGTTTCCAACCTTGGGTGTCAGCCTTAGAGATAATATCTGTAACTATATCTTTCATACGGTCCTCCGAAATTATTTAAATTTGATTTGAAAAAGGGTGGCCCGGCTGTAAAATTGAATGGTCCGGTCTTTTTTTAAGAGCGGGTATCCATTATGTTCAGGAAAAAATGGGTGTCAGGATACAATCAGATGAATTTGACGTTAATATCACCCATGCTTGAAAAATTGGCCGCATAGCCGGCACCTTCTTCAATCGGGATGATCGGGGTGAGTGTTCCGGTCATGACAACCTGTCCCGCTTTTAGCCCCCTGCCACGATTAGCCAGCTTATCGACCAACCACGATACGGCTTTTGCCGGGTGCCCCATGGCCGATACACCTTTACCCTCGGCAATTTTTTTTCCGTTTAGCTCCAGGATGACGGTTTCAGCCTGCAAATCAATATCTCTTACGGGATACCAATTGTCTGCAAGAATAATCCGCGCCGCAAAGCCGTTGTCGGCAAAAATATCGGGAAAGGGGCAGCTCCAACCCGAAATTCGGGAATCACAAATCTCAAAAGATGCGCATACACCTTCTGTTGCCCCCATAACATCTTCTACTGAAATACCCTTTCCGCTCAAATCCCGGCCTAGTTTGAAGCAAATTTCACATTCTATTTTAGGAGTGATGAGCTTATTTATCGATACAACCGCCCCTGTCTTCATGACCATTGAATCCATGATATAGCCGTACATGGAATCCGGCCATCCCATTTTTTCCCGTGCCGGTATATTCGTGAAACCGACCTTATATCCGGCCAGACTCTCTCCGGCATCCAGGCGTCTTTGAATACCGCCTTCACAAATCCGGTGGGCATCATCTAGAGACAATTCACCGGAAACGAGATCCGATATCGGCCCAATCGGTTTTCTCTCTTTTTCAGCCTGGGCTAAAATTTGAATTTCTCTTTCAAAATCCATTTATCAATCTCCCTAGGGGATGTTATCCCTTTACTTTTTCAATATGGATGTGATCTCCATCTAAAACTTTATTAAAAATGGTGGCATCTCCGTCAACCTGGCCAAAAACATTGACCGCACTGGCGGGTCGGATCTCATTTTCACGGCTGATTGGTGTCGGTCCGAAAAAAACACAAAACGCATGGCCTGACGGCCAATATCCCAAATGCCCCATGTCGACTGTTTCACGCGCATCTTCACTTTCATCCAGATGTACCGGGATGCTAAAGTAAATCTCTTCGCCCCAGGTGTTGACCTGGGCGTCAATCGGCAGCGCATCCCAAATCGCATCAGCGGTTTGATTGTCAAACAGAAGAGCCGCTGCCGAAATTTTTCCTGCCGTGATTCGAATCTTACGCATTTGAACTGCTCCTATTGCATGGCTTCAACGACCAACTGTGTCAGGTCTTTTACAATCAGATCGGATTTTGAGCGCTTAACACGCGTTTGCATCGTTCGAACGCATTGTTGACAGGCCGTGAGAACCGTATCCGCCCCCACACTTTTGATGGTGTCGAGTTTCACTTGAGCAATCGCAGCCGAGAGTTCGGGATCGGTCATCTCCACATTCCCTCCCCCTCCGCAGCATACGGAGAATTTCCGGTTCATGGGAAGTTCCACAAATTCGAGGCCGGGAATGGACTTGATGATTTCTCTGGGTTCTTCATAAATACCGGTATTTCTCCCCAGATCGCACGGATCATGATAGGTTGCGACACCCTCTATATCTCTTTTAAACTCGATTTTCCCGGTTTTGATCAAGTCCAAGATGAATTGGCTGGCATGCATCAGTTTCATTTCCGGCTGGTAAAAATGACGCCAGGTATGATAGCAGGAGGGGCATGTAAAAACAACGGTCTTTGCCCCCATTTCCGCCACCTTTTTTAGATTGTGCGCTTTCATGGCTTCAAGCTTTTCGGGCATTCCGACACCGACCAACGGAAACCCGCAACACCACTCTTCACCCCCTAAAATGGAAAAATTCACCCCGGCGGTTTGCATTATTTGGGCCATGTTGGCAGGAATATTTTGAACCATGGGGAAGAACGACGCCACACAACCGACAAAAAACAAGACATCCGCTTTTTCTTTTTCAAAGGCGCCTTCAGGCAGTTCTTTGATGAGTTCCTGCCATTCGGTGCGATCCTCTTGATCGTCATCCGAGATATTATGGCGATTTTCAAGTGTTTGCACCAGGCGCTGGGCCACCTTTGGATAAAACCCCGTATCTACCTGGCACTCGCGGTTCTGAAAGATGAGATCCTTGGTCTGGACGCTGGACAGACAAACTGCCGTGCAGGCGCCACACCCCAGACAGGTAAAAATGGCCTTTTCCGTATCCTCATTCAGTTCCAGCTTGTTCTCAATGGCAAATCGCGTAATGGCATTTCGCCCTCTGGCTGAATACGCTTCTCCTTTTTTAACCAGATACGTGGGGCAACTGGGCAGGCAAAACCCACATTTGTTGCATTTTGCAACTTCATCGTAGGACAATCTTTTGAGTTGCGCGAGGTTCATTTAAATCACCTTCTTTGTGAATTTGTATGACTGATCAACACATCCGTGCCAACCGAGATAACAAAGGATATCTATGAATTTCATCCATATGAAAAACTTAAAGACCGTTCACAAACCGGCCCGGACTCATAATACCGTTGGGATCCACCTGATCTTTGAGCCGTTTCATCACCACAAAATCAGAACCGCTTTCACCCCACATTTTGAGTTCTCCTTTGACCTGGGTGGGTGCATGCTGAATAATCAGATTGCCGTTATTCTCGTAACAGCGTCCCAGCAATTGCTCCATTGCCGCCACCGCTTTTTTTGTCGCAGCAGTGTCTTGTTGATCAATCAGCAGACCGGCCAGGCAGATGCCGTTTCCTGCATGGGCCTGCAACGTGTAATTCAAGTTGGCTTTAGAAAAGACGGATTCTCCAAATGCCATTGTCTCTTGGCCCAATGAAAGCGGATAATTGAGCTTGCCGCTGATGAAACCGGAAAATTTTTTGTGAAGGGTTGCAGAAAGATGACCCATTTCCAGCCAGAAAGTTCCATGATTTTCTCCCTCCAGGACAGCATTCTTTTCGCCCCCCTCATCTTTGGCCATCTCCAATATTTCATCTCGCATCCTTTTAACAGCCGGGTCAAACGCCTCAAGCGCGACGGCTGCCACATACCCATTGGAACCTAAATCAGGAATTTCGCCTCTTTTTAGGTGGCTGTAGGCTTCTTTATTCATAATGTCGACGGCTGCCGGCAAAAGGCTGGTTTCAAAAATGCGTCCGGTAAAAGCAGATGCCTTGGAAAGAGTCGGAAATGAAATCAGAAGCGTCTCCATTTTTTCCGGCATCGGAAGCATTCGGATGGTCATTTCGCACAATATGCCAAGGGTTCCCATGGAGCCCACCATCAGCTTGGAAATATCGTATCCGGAAACATTTTTAACCGTTTTACCGCCTGCCCCCAGAATATCTCCGTTCGGAGCCACCACGCGAACGCCGATAATGGAATCTCTGGGAAGACTGTAGAGAAGTCGCCTGGGCCCTATTGAATTGGTCGCAATGATACCGCCAATGGTGGCTTTGTCGGCATAAGGGGGGTCCATGGGGATAAAGCATCCGCTGTTGGATCTGTCTGAGCAGATTATCTCATCTTCATCTTCACCCATCTCATGGATGGGCAAATAACATCGGTCTTCCTGTGTTGCCAGCCGGGCCTGAATGTCTCTGAATTTCACACCGGCCTCCACGGTCATGGTCAAATTCGATGTGTCCACATCCAGCATGTGGTTCATCCGTGAGGTCGACACCACCATGTCCAGTTTTTGGGGGGGATTTCCCATGCCGATTTTTGTCCGGCTCCCACATGCCACAATGGCCAGGTTCTTTTGATTTGAAAATTGAACCACCCGGGCTGTCTCATCCGTGCTGTTTGGAAATACCACGGCTTTGGGCACAATTTGATCCACGGCATATTCAGCCGTGACTTCAGGGGCGGTTTTTACATTCTCTTTACCGAGAATTTCAGCCAGACCTGCAAACTTTTCCGAGTCCTCCATCACATTGAAACTCCTTTTTTTAATAAAATGATGTCAAATGGAAAGGGAAGGACCATTTACGCGATAACGGATTCAGCAGGAACCATTTTCCCCGGATTGATGATGTCATCCGGGTCAAGGGCCTTATGAATCTGACGCGCGAACTCCAGATCGTATTCACTGAAAATAAAAGCGGTCTCCTTTAGCTTTTCCATTCCAACGCCATGCTCTCCGCTGATGGTTCCTCCTGCATCTGCGCAGGCTTTCAAAATCTCAGTTGCCGCCTTGAGGACGCGGCCAGTTTCATCTGCATCCCGTTCGTCAAACATGATCAGCGGATGGAGATTTCCATCACCGGCGTGAAATACATTTCCGATGCGAAGATCGTACTTCTCGCCAATCTTAATGACCTGGTCCAGAACCTCGGGAAGTTTGGTTCGTGGAACCGTACCATCACAACACAGATAACTGGGTCTCACTTGGCCGACGGAACCGAAAGCCCCTTTGCGACCCGCCCAAAGTGTGGCCCGCTCGGCTTCATCTTTGGCCAAATTGACTTCCCTGACATTGTTTTGCTGACAAATGTTTATAATTTTTTGGGCATTTTCGTCCATCCCCTCCGGCATGCCGTCCAGTTCGATGATTAAAACGCAAGCGGCATCCAACGGATATCCCACTTTGATGGTCTTTTCCACAGCCCGCATTACCGTATTATCCATCATTTCAAGTGTGGCGGGAATGATCCCTTCGGCAATGATGGCGGATACCGTATTGGCTCCATCCTGGATTTTATCGTATATGGCCAGCATGGTCTTGACTGTTTCAGGGGCCCGTTCAAGTTTGAGGATCGCTTGAGTCACCAGGCCGATGGTTCCCTCACTGCCGACAAATAGGGCGGTGATATCATAACCGGGATTGTCTCTGGCCTTGCCTCCGGTATTGATGACCGTTCCATCATTAAGAACCACCTCCAACCCCAGAATATGGTTTGATGTCACACCGTATTTAAGGCAGTGGGGTCCGCCTGAATTTTCGGCCACATTACCGCCGATGGTGGACACCTTTTGACTGGCCGGATCCGGTTGGTATACAAATCCTTTTTTCAAGACCTCCATCTGCAAATCCAGAGTAATGACTCCCGCCTGTACGGTTGCTGTACGGTTAGCATAATCAATTTCCAGAACCCGGTTCATGCGGGAAAAATGAACCACAATGCCGCCTTTTACCGGCACCGCGCCGCCGGTCAGGTTGGTGCCTGATCCCCGACCGAGAATCGGGATCTTTCCCTGGTGGGCCAGAGCCATGATTTTTGATACTTCTTCCGTGGAATCCGGCAAAACAACCACATCCGGCTTGGCCTTTTCAAGAGAAGCGTCATAACTGTAAAGCAATCGATCCATTTCCGTGGCCAGGACATTTTTCGGGCCTACAATTTCTTCGAGGCCGGCAATCAGATCCTGTCTGTCCATTAGGAATTCCTCCCAACTCAAGTTTATATGTTTTTAATTGTTTCTAAATCTCCATCCCAGGCAGCTCCACAAGCTTCTGCAAATTTTACAAACTCAAACCCCCGGCCTTCATTTTCCGGGAGGTCAGCAACCCCCCCTGACTCTAAATCGGAAACCGTTTTGCCGGTTACTCCTTCGCCTCGCTTTGGCATTTCTTCAGGGGTGCACTCCTTAAAATCAGTCGTAGCATATTTGCACTTCATAGTCCATATCATGGAGATATTTTTCCGTTTGGCAAATAAGATCCGGAACCACAACGACACCCCCATCACAAATGGCAAAGTTAGCGCTCTCCCCGGTGATGGACATGAGGTGTTGCAAATGTGGGTGCGCGATGATGGTAATATCGAATTGCTGTTGGACCTTTATGCCCAGTTCCGGAAACCGAAAAGAAAGCGAATAATTCTTAGTATCGGGATCCTGATGAAAAGAGTGTCTCTTGACCCGTGTGGAAGCAAATCGGGGGGTTGTCGCCGGCGGGAACCCTGTTGCCTGTGAAATTTTACGAATCTCGCCACTTCCAAGCTTGCTGACCGCATCGATAATGTCCAGCACTTTGTGAAGTGATTTCATTGGGCGATTCCATTATATGGAATTAAATTCTACTATTTGGTATTTCTGTAGCGCGCCTTTTCTAGGTTGTACAAGAATCTTTTCTGAAAGAGGTATGCCTGGCGGGATAAGCCATAGACAATGGCTTTCCACGACTTTAAAACAGCTAGTAGTCGTGGCCCAATTCAGTCCCGCCTCGGCGGGATTGGCCGGGTCAAGTTGAGCACAGCTTATAAAAGTCAGAGACAAAATCCGGCAAAGCGGGACAGGAACGCTTACGCGCTAAACCCACACCCGAACGCTCTGCAGGGCAACAAAGGCTATTTATGGATGGACAAGTGATAGATTTGATAGATCCGATCCATTACGAGGTGAAGACCTTTACCCAATCATCCAATGCAACTCCAGGAATTTCAGTATTCGGACGATTACAAAATGCTGTCAATACTTCAACAATGTTGGTGGTCTCACTTCCTTCGAGCATCGATTCCAATTGGGAGATCGCATCTTCCGGGTAGCAGAAGAAATCGCCTGATATGGAAACCCTGAATAATTTACCTTCCTGAACCTCAAAATCCGCTCGAATCAAACCGCCGGATGCTTTGTGCATCCGGTGTTTCACCTCTACCCCGAATCGAATTTTGACCGATTTTTTCAAAAACGTTTTTTCTTTCTGATATAACCAGGCATCATCCATCAATTGTGTGCCCAACTCATTCATTCGGGACATGAGTTCGTCATCCTTCTCCACCGGATCTAAGGGCCCCAGCAGTTTACCAAACTCTTCCTTCATCAAAGTGTTTAATTTGGCTTCGTTCCATTTTGCGATACCTTTGTCACCCAGTTCTCTGCCGATAGTGGTTAAGTTATCCTCTATGGTCTTTCTGACTTTGTCACGGAATTTTTCATCCGGAACGTTAAGGACACGGGACATCATTTCATAGTTAAAATCGATAATGAGGTTCCCGACAAAAACGATACAATCACCGATTTCACCCACCCCGGTGCCGGATATTTTTTTAGCCTTGACGATGATATCGTTAACCGGTTTATATTCTGCCGGAATACCGATCCGATGGTGTACATTAATAATCGGCTGCAGAAATTTTTTGTAAAAAACATTTTTGGACCGTGGAATCAACGGGTTATTTTCCCGAAGAATGAGATGGAAAAAAAGCTGTCCTCCATCCAGGAAGACGGCGCCGCCACCGACTTTTCGCCTAAAAATCGGGATATGGTTTTGTTTGCAGAATTCAACATCGACTTCGTGCTTTACATCCTGATGATACCCGATGCAAACATAGGGTGACGCCGGTGAAACGAAAACGAGTGATTCTCGTCCCAGATCAGCCAATGCATGATAAATCAATTGTGTTTCTTGCCATGGAACCTTGCCCAGATTGTACAATTTCATATTCTGATTCTCCTTATGCCTTCAAGCCAGATAATACTCGCAAATGTTCTCACCGGATAGCATTTTAAATACTTCACAGGTGCGAGCGACATTGGATAAAATAATCCTCTCTCGCCGGGTTAACCCGATACCCAAGTCCATATATATTTTATAGGATGTTCGCCAGGGGCGGGTACGCAAAGTTTGATAATCGATGCGAACCTCTATTTTATCAAGGTGTATCTGTTTATGATCTGCGACCGCAGCAATTGTCAGCGTGACTCAACTGCCCAGAGCACCGACCATTAATTCAGTGGGACAGCACAGTGAACTGTCCTCGGCATCTAGGCCGGCAACCATGAATGACCGGGTGCCGAAACGGACTTCGGCTTTGTTGTTTAGAAGCTTCACATGGGAAGAATATACCGTCATCGAAAGTCACCCTCTTTTTAAAAAACCCGTATTTGTCACGACACCGCAAGCACGATTCGCAGGTCCATCACATTTGTGTTCGTGGGCCCTGTGATGATCAAATCGTTTAAATTTTTAAAAAAATGATAGGAGTCATTGTTGGATAAGTATTTTTTGGGGTCCAAACCCTTTTCCGTGGCTCGCAAAATGGTGCCGGAATCGATCACCGCGCCGGCAGCATCTGTGGGCCCGTCCGTACCATCTGTGCCGGCCGCCAGGATAACGATGTTTTCATGCTTTGAAATATCCGGTGCGGCCGCCAGTACAAACTCCTGACACCTTCCGCCCAGCCCCTCTCCGGTGATCGTCACGGTGGTTTCTCCACCCGAGAGAATACAGGCCGGCGAGGGCACCGGGTTGCCTGTTTTAATGATTTCTCTGGCAATAGCGCCATGTAC
>SDBV01010637.1_pt1 | contig 12031 bp, 20 predicted proteins | sample 2277081 | NCBI WGS metagenome assembly SDBV01 (sample SAMN10402039, study PRJNA504765) | marine sediment metagenome | isolation source: marine sediment core GS10_PC15, 223 cmbsf | place: Arctic Ocean: Southern Knipovich Ridge | collected 2010 | reverse complement strand
CCTAGACGAGGTACGAAGACGAACTCCCATCCTAGAGCCTTTGCATGATTGTATACATAATGTTGAAGTTGCTTGGCTCCTCGTCTTATGAGCTGGATATTTGCTTTCTGTCTCCAGTTATATTTCACTGGAACACATATTAGACCCATCTTAATGTTAGAGTAGTATTGAGCTCCCTCATCTACCCAAGATGTATTCTTGATATGGATTCCTAGTCTCTTAGAAAGCTCTGGATGTCTTCGATCAGCATCTTTTGCCAAACCTTTTCCCATAACAGCTCTACCATCATTACGAAGAGATAGATTGGTAGGGATTACAATAGGACCACCCTCAGTCTCCCAGATGTCAGTGGTTAGCGATCGCATCAGTTACTTTCCTTTCATATTGTTGAAGACATATTTCTTCTTCACAATCTTGTTGTGAGGTCATACCTAGTTCTTTCAAAAACTTCATCCAGTAGGATTTAATATCACTAATATGTGAGAAGTTATATCCTAGATAGTTCTCAAAGTGAGATTCTGATGACATATTGGCAATTGCCATAGCTAACCCATAGGAGTATGATATAATCTCATTAGTCTTGGGATTAAACGTAATAGGAGAGTAGGCTCCACAAGTACAAGAGATAGCAAGAGTCATACCTCTAGTATAGTTGCTAAAGACTAGATTGCCACATCCTACACAATGAAGATTCATGATTCTCCTCTTAATGAGGAGGATATCCAAAGAATCATATCCTTAATTAGAAAGTAGGTTAGACTAATCGATATTCCAATCACAATCCAATTAGATATACCACTAGGAGCTCCTAACCACTCAATCATAAGCCTCGTCCTTTTGCTTTTGCCAATTGTCTAAGGAACCCTTCTTAGGCCATCTTCGATCATACCATTTATCTAATCGAGAGAAAGCTATCCAAGCTAATATATGTAGATAGATTATAAGCTCAGCGAGAGTCACTTCTTTCTCCAGACATTCTTACTAATCTGCTTGTTCTGAGAGTTGACTTTAGATCTCTCTTTGATATCTAATCTAGCTAGTAGATCTCGAAGCTCATCAGGAGATATCTTAACCGTTGGCTCCTTCTCCCATCGAGTACGACTAACTTCAGCTTGCCTTTCTAAGATCTCTTCACTTGCAGGAGCTGGAGATATATCTACCTCTAGAAGAGTCATTCTTGGCCATTCTTGTATGGGCTCACTATATAGCCTTGAGACTCTTCCATCAGAGTTAGTACATCTCAGACAATAGTTGGTGTGGTTTGGATCTCTATACCTAAGCTTGACTTTGGTTAAGCATGACTTGCAGTAGAAGCGTCGAGTGTCTAGAAACTTGAGAGTGTCTAAGAGAACCTGTTTGGACATCCGGATGACTTCTCCGAACCCTGTGATGATGCATTTTCTACATCTCTGATCTATATACCCAAACCCTTCGAAGATGGTATATACTCGAATATCAGGTTCACTGAGAAAGCCTTCACAAGCTGTGCAGATCATATTCCACTATCTCCACATACATTTGCTACCATATCAGTGAAGCCACAAGTACATTGTTCCTCCTCATTGTAAGTCTTAGCACATTCATGAAGATGATCTCCGTACTTAGCGAGATACTCTAATGCTTCTCTCTTCTGTCTGATTAAGACATTTACTTCATCCCTGAGCTGTTGCATGGATCTTGTCTCCTTTTTTGACTTCTCCTATAGCTTACTACATATAAACTAAAAGGTCAACAAAAATTAAGATCATTTAAGATCCAAAATTAGTAGCGATTAAGGATGAAGCGCTCAACCTTAGCTACATCATCTTCATAGATATGGGCGCTAGCTGCATTGACTATGACTTGTGATGTCTCAATGCTCATATGATTAGCTATATGTGTACTTAAATCTCGGAACACGTACATGTCATAAGGAAGTCCTAACCATAGATCCCAAGATCTCATTGTATAGATAGATACTAGCTTATTTCTTCTGATCATAAATGGAGCTGTACTTAAACAGGGATTAGGAGTTGCTATATTTGCAACATGAATCACAGCTCTTCTTGTATTTGAGTTATGGGATAGCATCTCATATATAAGAGGTATTCCATGCCCTATAGATATACTCTCACTCAAAGCTCCTTCAAATCTATCTAGCTTAGCATTAGGAGCTGCAGAAGTAATCTCATTGAGATCAAAAATCCCATTTAAGGTTTGAGATGATAATACTTCAGCTAGCTTCCTATTAAAGTTTGGCCTGCTAGGTAAATCCTCCCAGTAATCTAGAATAACTTGCTCAGCTATGAGCTCTCGAGTATCATGAACTTTGATACCTGTAAGTAAGGCTCGATTTAGAAGTACTTTATAGGGGGGATTCATAAGTTGTTATTCTCCTGTAGATATCAACTTAGCGAGAAGAGTCTTCACTAGCGTGATCAATCCTTTGACTATGAGACCTATCGAAACTGCTAGAATTATCCAACCATTAGTTACCCCTAAAGAGGGTAGCTCAAATTCTATTGGAATTGGATCTGAGCTAACTATAGAATTAGCAGCCCAAAGTCCTATTAAAGTTAGGGTGAAGATAGACTTCATTAAGTTATAGGAGGTATCCATCGTTCCTCTTCTCTAGATTTATATAGTTGATTAAGTCCACCCAAATGCTCTGGATATATCATGACTGAGAGGAGAGCTGTAAAGCCTATATATAAGATGATCATACTAATTTGGAACCATATCATAATCTCTTATTTGCCTTTCGAATAGCTCTTCTAATATTCTTCAAGGGTATAGCATCTTTCTTACCTTTAGGAGGCTTTGGTCTTATATGCATCTAAGGCCTCCCTAAAAACATAACCATAAATACTAAGCTAAGCATTAGAGCAAAAGTAGCATATAGTATGGCGAACCCTAGATTATATATTATCAGAGAGGCTAACCGCTTCATTCTCAACCTTCCATACATATCCTGTGTAAGCAATACCTGCTACTACTGTACCTATTAAGATTCCTGATACTCCAAAGGGTATCATAAGTAAAGAACTAACTACTAGATTTACTATTACTAGAACTATAGCAGCAGAAGCCAATGGTCGAAATCTACTAGCTGCTATAATCTTTGGATAGATCACTGCAGCTAATACTCTAATAGGGACCACTAGTAGAAGAATTCCTAAGGGCAGTATCATGCCTTTTAGGCCTTCTGAGGACCAGGTAGGAATAAACTCCGAGAGATTGAAGGCTACTCCTATCCATAGTAGTATTGCAACTAGAGATACTATAATAGATATGAGAGAGACAACTAACTTATCACTTGATCTACCATTGAGTGTAGTTACGATTAAGCCATAACTTAGTAGCGTTCCTAGAAGAGAGCTAATTCCTTCAGCATACGTAACTCTAGTCACATCTCCTCCCTCTAGTAGAAGAGCTAGAAATCTGTCTGTCAGAGCTACTAATCCGGGTAGTACAGAAGCTACAACTGCTAAATAATCTAACTCATCTGTATCTTGTAGTAAAGTATCGAGATGAGCTCTGAGAATGATACATCTAATCATCTCAATACTAGATAACATTACAACTACTATCCACATCTCTGCAGTAAATATCAATATAAGTCCAGGAATGTATGCTACAGTAGATATAATAACAGTTCTATAGTCTTTCTTTCGATTAGCTATTCCAGTTAGACTTCCAGCTAAAGATATACTAAGTATAAGAGGTATGAATAGAAGCGATATAGGAGCCTTAAGTATGATACCTGTGAGGATCATTAAGACTATTCCAGATCCACTGCTCCATATCCAGAGAGACTTCGAAGGCTTCATTATCTCTGAAGCAAATACTACTATAGATGAGAAGAACGCAGCTATCCCATAGAGTATAAAGAACTCATCAGTAGCTTCTGATATTCCAAACAGAAAAGCTATTACTAGATAAATAGCAATTCTTGGGAGTCTAGAGATGCTAAGAGATATTATAGATAACATAACCAATTCCATAAACAGTATGAATAAAACTCTTACCCGGATTAGGATAGAGAGTAGCTCTAAGTAGTTGTATTTTCTTCTTTAGTGCATCGCTTCTTTCATAGGATTGATCATCTGGCCATAGATAGTTACATAGTTGATTAGGAGTACGTATAAGTCCTCGATTAACTAGAAAATAGTGTAACAAGTTGTATAAGGAGTAAGACATAGAAATAATTAGGCCATTGTAGCTAACTTGTCCTCCTTGTAGCTGTATATCTCTAAGTACTAGTTCGTCTTCTAGAGGATCCTTTATAGGATTGCACGTAATTGAAGAGCATACAACTGCTTGCAGATGCTTTTCAACTATCTTTGATATAGTAAGAGGATCGTCATCGCTATATATTGCAAGTTTAATCATTAGTTAATCCTAGTAACTCATGTAGTCTAGCTATAAACTTTTTATAGCACTCTTGATGAAACGCCCATGTAGTTCTGAATCCTAGAGGGCCATGTAGAAATACAGTAGGAGTACCATTCTCGTCACATTCCTTATTTTTACAGAGCATTCAAAGCCTCCAGTAGCTCCTGTAAGTTTTGGCATATTCCTGTATACATCTTATACATTAGCTCAGGTTTTATAGGCTCATAACTAAGTATATACACAGGTCTTCCTCTACCTCTATGCCATCCAGCTTCTGAATGAGCACTTCTATTAGAGGGTAGTAATAATACTACTACATCAGCTTCTCTTAGTCCATTCATATCTGCTTGGAAGCTATCATCTGCAGTAGATGTTGCAAGAGATTCCCTGAACTCAGATATAGTCCAGCTCTCCCAGTTAGGATCTATATCTCCCCAATACATTTCATATTTAGGGTCCTTGAAATCGTAGACCTCATATCCTCTAACTATTAGAGAGTTTCTAAGGTATTGGTAATGTGGGTTTTTCCATGACGTTGCGATATATATTTTAGTCATCGATGTGAAGCCTCTATATAGAATATTAGGATATGGATTCCTACTATGTATCTAGTACATTTCCTATCCTAGAGAAGTTTGAAGCCATATCTCAAAGTAATATAAATCGTAGTGAGAGAGCTCCAAATTAGAGACAATGAAAGTAACCTAGCTTTACCAAGAACCCCAAACATCATAAAGGTAATAAAGAATAATATAGTTACTCCCCACAATAGAATCCCAAGTACAAATTTCACACGTACTCTCTCAACTGTTCCTTTCCAATCATTGAATTCAGATACCATAACTATAGTTATAGTAAAGATACACATAGCTAGCAGTAAAGATAACCAAGCGATTACTTGATTACTCATCGATGAGAGGCCTCTATATACCAAGATACTCCATAGTATCCCCTCCAGGTCAGGAATTTAGCTATTGGCCAAGTGACAGGGAGAGCTAGAGTTCTAATCATCTGCTTCCAGAACGCATTAGGATTACCTCTCATATCATCGAAATTATCTTCATTAGCACCCCATAAGGAGGTTCTTATTCTAAGTAGCTCCTCAGGTTGAACTGGAACTCCAATTACCTGAACCTTTCTCCATCCTAGATCATATAGTAGAGAGTGGATATCAGTTCTCTCCCATCTCCTTAAGTGATTAGGAGGAAAATCCCAAGGCTCCCATCGTCCAGTAATCTGATGCCACCAACGCTCGGGACAGGGAGTGGACATGATTATAGTATGACCTTTGAAACTCTTCAGAAGCTCATAAGGATACTCTAGATGCTCAATAACCTCAAAGCATAAAAGAATATCAGCTCGATCTAGTTTAGTATCATCAGAATGAGAGACTACGAATCCTCTAGATCTAGCTTCTGAGATCATCTTCCAAGAGCTTTCACTACCTCGAACTCTATCGAAGCCCATAGATCTAAGTCTATTTAGAACTTCTCCTGATCCAAATCCTATCTCTAGAATCTTTTGATCTCTACGAAAACCCTGTAAACTTTTTAGAGCCATCTTTTTTGGCTGATCCATAGTCATGCCTTTCAGTACATAGAAAGTTATAGATAGTAGCTCGATCTCCACTTAATATAAGAAAACAGAAACAGGATTTACCAAGTACTCTTACTCTAGAACGTCCTTCAGTATTATCTGAAGTATAGCTCATGTAGTCTCCCTAGGAACAAATATAAAAGTATCTCTGATCTCTTTACTATAGTCCGGAAGAGGATCTAAGCATCTATAATTTAACTCTCTTAGTTCATACTCTATAAGGTGAGCTAGATATCCAAAGGGCTCGGTAGCTACATCAGCCAATTCAATTAGGATAACTGGTTGGTGATCTCTAATAGTTTTCCTTCCTCCTTGAATTACGTGAATCTCTGAACCTTCTACATCTATCTTGATTAGGTCAATGGACTCATATTTATAATCATCTAGTCTATCTATATAGGCGACTTGAGTCTTAACTAATCTATGATTATACTCTACTATATCAGCTTGAAGTAGAGAAGCAAATGAAGATCTACTCTCACTCCTTGGTAAGTAGGATAAGGGTTCAAGTCTATTAGATAGATTGCCAAGTCCTCTATTAATGAGATCTATATTCTTAACCTTTCGAAGTCTCTGATTCTTTTTCAGCTTCTTAAACTCAATATCATTAGGCTCAAAGGCAGTAACGAAGTTGCATAACTTAGATAATAGAAAGGTATAGAAGCCTTGACTAGCTCCTATATCTATACAATTCCAATGCGGTTTAGCATTTTCGAGAATCCAGGAGACTATATGAGATTCATAGGACTTACCTTTAATCCATGCTATACCCATTTCATCAGGCCAGATGTAGATAGGCCCTCCATAAGGAGCTCTCCATAGTATCGGAAAATTAGGTAGACTAAACCACAGTTTACTGAATCTCATTCCCAGCTTCTCGAAATGGCCTGACGAATACCCTTTGATATCAGTTTTAGATCTTGCCATAAGCTTGGCTCACTTTCCACGTACTCAAGGTCTAACTTGAATTTTGCCTCCATATCATCCTTATGAGATCCTAATTGAGCAGGTCCTATGAATCCTGGTTTTACCTTATGTCTTCGATCCCATCCTTCTATATCTTCCTGATCCCATAGAGCTAAAGGTCTGGGTCCTACTAAAGACATCTGACCTCTGAATAAGTTCCAAAGTTGAGGTATCTCATCTAAGGCGAAAGGTCGAATAAACTTTCCAATTGGAGTTAGTCTCAGAGACCTATCTTTTAGAGGACCATCTGAATCTGGTATCATAGTAGTGAATTTATATATGGTAAATTCCTTCCTATTATATCCTACTCTTCTTTGTCTAAATATAGGCAACTGATCGGAATATATTGACAAAGCTATCCATATTAATAAGGCCGGAAGAGATAGTAGCACTATCAATACTAATCCTATAGATAGATCTAGAACTCTCTTCCAGTCAGTTACTAGTCCAACTCCTAGTATTACTAGGATGAAGAGTGGAAGTCTCCAACGTATTAGAGGATTCATTGATACTGTTCCATGAGCTAATAGATATCCTAGTACTAGGATAATAGAGGTAAATACTAGAAACTCATATCTATTCTTTGATAGCGTAACCCCACCTATAGTAAAGACTATCAAAACCCCCATATAGTATACCATATACATACCAAACATATATTCTGTAGGATTGTTTGCTGTCCAGAAATGAGGTCTGATTGCTAGATCAATTAGAGTGAATCGACTAGCATTAGGATTAAATCCAGAGTCAAAGAACTCTCTATGAACTTTAGCAGAAATTTCAATTGTCTCTATTTGAGGAAGGTCAAATACTGTACCTCCAGTTTTATAAGGACTATAGATACCCCATAGTATCATAGCTCCTAATGCGATAGATATTGCAGTAGTAAATCTCTTTGATGTTATTGAGTATCCTAATAGAGGGATAGCTAGAGCAAATCCAAATTTGAATCTAAGCCATCCAACTAGTAGAACTCCTACAAATGGAAATAGTATCTCTCGTCGCGAAACTCCATACATCAAAACTAGAGTACCTGTAAGAAGTATAGTATCTCTAAGGTACTGGGTAGATAGATATGCCATATAAGGATCAACAGCTAGAAGAACTGCTGCAACCTTTTTACTACCTCCATATCTCTCAATAATCTTGTATCCTAAAACTACATTCAGGAGAGATAGAAGTATATTGAGGCCCTCTGGACCATAACGATTAGGTCCAAAGATATGATATAGCAGAGCTACTACATTGCTATATTCAGGATAAGGAATTAACTCTAGATGTCCTTCTATCCATAACTGTTGTACAACTAATGCCCATTCATGGTAGAGTTGCGAATCAGGATGCTCTAGTTCTCCTCCAAAGAAGAAGATATTCAAGCCTATATATAGAGAAGCTCTAACTAATAGAGCTATAACTAGAATGTGCCAAAGTTTCATTGATTAACCTTTACTTGAGGACCTTTATATACCAAAAGCCCCCTATCTTTCTTCCTAGCCAGTATTTAAGTCGTCGAGGAATGATATTTCTTAGGGTGGAAAGTTTTGCTGAGGGTAAATAGTGCTTTTCGAATTCTACTTTGCTGAATTCATGAAAGACTTCTATTAGCTCAGTCTTTGAATATATATTAGCAAGAGGATTTCCTACTCCATCGGTGCTATTACTTATTATCGTATCTAGAGTAAGTTTTTTGTTGTTAGTAGGTAATCCTAGTAAGATGTTAAAGTCTGATTGTCCTAACTTGTACTTTAGATATAGTAGCCTTAGTCTTCCATATATTTGTATTCCTAGATAGGTTAGAGACTCCTTAGCATATAGCATAATGATAGCTTTTCCACCAGGTTTGAGTACTCTATATACTTCAGTCAAGGCAACTTCTAGACTAGGAGTGTGATGAAGTACTCCATGAGAATATACTAGATCAAAGCTGTTACTAGCATAGGGTAGATGTTCTGCATCTGCGTTAGTAAATTCTCCATCTAAGTTAGATAGCTCAAATCCTCGCTTAGCAAGTTTAAGTGAATTAGGAGAAAGATCACACGCAAAATAGATTGCACCATGAATAGCAAATTGTTGTCCGTCTATTCCTATACCACATCCTATTTCTAGTACTCTCTTATCCTTGTAGTCGCAAAACTCAGCTACTAGAGGTATATGAAAGTATTCATCATAACGTGAGTTTTTTGCTTCGGCATAAAATTCCTTAGTCCCTGGGTTGGTTGTAGCATACTTAACTCCACAAGGAGCATTATCCCAGTACTTACGGGTTCTACTCTTTATGGTAGTAGAAGTATCATCAAATTCTAGCATGCTATAGTCTCACTGCAGGATTTCTCTTTGGAAAAGGTAAGAGAGCATATCCACATTTTATATGTTGCCAGCATTCTCTATAATTACTATACACAGCTAAATAAGGCATAGCAGCTGGACTGACAGTGTGCCCATTAGTATCCCTCCATAAGATCTTATCTTGGTCTCCAAAGTCAGTAGTCATTTTATCCTTTAACATCTACCCTGAGAAGAATCTTTTTTACCAGATCCTCCGCAGTAAATACATTGAATCATATTCAAGCATCCTGATCCCCAGCACCATCTACACTGATTTAGAATCTCTTCTAAATCTGCTAGAGCTTTATCTAACTCGATTCCTGTAGGAATCTTTAGTTTGCTATTATCTGACTGCATCTAACTACTCCAAAGATTAGAAAGCCCCAAAAGAGTATTGGCTTCCAACGAATGATCATCATTTCAAGAAGTCCCTCACTGTAGAGAATTCAGCTCCTAACCTAAGAGCTTGTGATCTCTTATTAGGAATGATATCATAATGAGGAAAGAGCTTATTTTCCTTTTGTAGATAACTACGCTTAAGTCCAAGACGCTCAGCCATTATATGTAATTCTTCAAGATCTCCATCTGTCCACATATGACTCCACTTATTACCCCATCTCCTTGCAGCTTGAGATATCATTACATCTGGATATGTTGTTATCTTATCAACATAAACCGTCACTTCAAATATACTCCTAACATATCAATAGTAGTAGAACTGGGATTAATATGATGTCCTTGTGGGAATCGATTCAGAAAGATATCACCCTCATATTGATCTGCTACTAGCTTAAAAGCCTTATCAATATTGCGAGCCTGTGCATCATCCTCTCCATATTCTAAGATTAGAGGAGTAGGTGCTATTTCTAGTAGAGTAGCTAAAGGTGTAGGACTGCATATATCTTGACCTTCAAAGTGAAAGGGATTATTGTTCCTAAATCCTTCTGTATTAGAGGCTAATCTAGATAGAGGATCTAGAGCATTTCCATTGATTACAAATACATCTACTCTATCTTCTACTGATGCCCACTTTCTTGAGATAGTAGCTCCCCAAGATATACTATATACCCCTATCTTATCTATATCTTGGAACTCTAGATAGTCTACCACAGACATCATCTTAGCTATCATAACTTCCATAAAGTCTACTCCATGATAGCTATACTTAGAAAAGAATCTAGCATTTTGAGTCCACTGTTCATCGCTGAATACAAATGGAGCTACTACCATGTATCCTTCATCTAGAAGTCTAAGACTTATTTCATTAGTATAAGGTTTTAGTACTCTAATAGGATTATTCTTTTTGAAGGACTCCTGAGGAGTAAGATCTAATCCATGTATGAATATTACAGCTGCTCCATTCCAATTCTCTGGTGTAGATGCTAGAGCTTCAACTGTTATATTAGGTATTCGACTTTGGATGTTGAGTTGGTATACATCCTTAGGATCTTCAGCACCAATGCTTAGAACTTTTCCTGAGACTACATTTTCTCCAGCAAGTACTATTGTGAATCTCTCAGGATTCTCAAGACTGCCATTGAGAACCGTGTTGCAAGGAAGAGAGGATATGATAAAAGTCTCTATCTCATCTCTTTGAGATTGATAGTTTTCAGCTATTACAGGCTTAATATATAGAGCTACAGCATCTTGTATAGTATCTTGATTAATCATTATAAAGTAGAAAGCTAGTAGATATATAGCTCCTACCCAGAAGATGCCTACTAATACTATAGTCTCTTTTTGTATTACCTTAGAGAGGGGGATCATAAAGAGTAACCCTAGTATAGCTGGTATACCTAGATATAGTCCTAGGAACCACGTAAATGTAAGAGGTCCAAAGTATATAGCTCCCAGAGTCACTAAGACGAATAGTATGTAGACTCCACTAAATAATCTAACTGCGAGCAACAAGTAATCTCTCCAAATTCTCTCTAATGGTTTCAATATCTTTAGTCCCGAAATACCAATCCAAGGTATCCTTGACTCCTTCTGCAAATGGAATAGGCTCTCTTCCTCCATAAGAAAGTAGCTTAGAATTATCAGCTACTCTATTCAGAGGTCCAACAGGTTTATCTAACTGATGCTCCATAGTAGGATAGTACTCATACCCATAATTGTGATTAGCTCGAGAGATAATGTGACTTATAGCTTCAGTAACTGTTATCTTCTCCATAGTTCCTAGATTGATAGAATGATATCCCTCGTAGAACCCATGATGATCTACAGCTAAAAGCATACCATCTACTATATCAATTACATGGGTCCAGTTTCTGATCTGAGATCCATCTCCCCAAACGGTAAAGGGATCAGCTTTTATGAATGTCCTAGCTATAAAGGATATGATTGCATGATTCTCTTTTGCTCTCGGACCATAGACTGTAAAGAATCTACAGGATACTGAGTTTAATCCTTTCTCCTTAGACGCTTCAACTAGAGCCATCTCCATAGTTATCTTTGCTAAACCATAAAGACCATCAGGTTGAATAAGTCCATTTAGATCATCTGGCCTTAGCTCATTATTGACCCATTCGGTTCCTATTGCACCAGTATATGGAATAAGAGAGGCTTGGCTCTCTCTCAAAAGAACTTCCTTAGTTATATCATTCTGCATGAACATAGGATAGATACAACCTGAGGACGCAAAGATTAGCCTAGGAACTTGAGCTTCTATAGTTGCCTGCAGAACGTTATTATCTATAACGAAATTGTTACTACAAGCTATCTGCTGAAGCTCCACATATCCCCTTCCACCATGATCTGCTGCTAGATG
>SDBV01010636.1_pt1 | contig 12032 bp, 21 predicted proteins | sample 2277081 | NCBI WGS metagenome assembly SDBV01 (sample SAMN10402039, study PRJNA504765) | marine sediment metagenome | isolation source: marine sediment core GS10_PC15, 223 cmbsf | place: Arctic Ocean: Southern Knipovich Ridge | collected 2010 | reverse complement strand
AGAAAAATATGGGGTTGATGCTATAGTAAGTGGCGCCATAGCATCTAATTATCAGAGAGAACGTATAGAGAATATCTGTAAAAAACTAAGTCTGAAATCAATAACACCTTTATGGCATAAAGATGAAATAGAATATTGGAATGAGTTATTTGAAAATAACTTTGAGATTATGATGATTGGAGTTGCTTCTGATGGATTATACGAGAAATGGTTAGGTAAGATTATTAATAAAAAAGCATTAAACGAATTAAAACAATTAAAAGAAAAATTTAAATTTCATTTGGCTTTCGAGGGTGGTGAAGCAGAAACTTTCATAACAGATTGCCCTCTCTTTAATAAAAAAATTAAAGTAATTAAAGGTAAAAAAATATGGGAAGGCAATAGTGGGAGATACCTCATTAAACAAATAGAGTTAGTCAATAAGTAATTTATATTTTCCTCTTTCAATCTTTTTCAAGATTCCTTTCTTTTCATATCTTGAAATATAAACTCTGGGTGAAACATAGCCTAATTTTTTCATTTCTGTAACAAAATCAGAAGATTTTATTATTTTATCTTTTGCTATCTTTTTCATAATTTCTAAAGAGAAGTACTGTTTGTTATTTCCTTTAATTTTTGCCATCTTTGAAGTAATTTTCTTCTTCTTTTTACTCAAGAAGTTTATTTCTTTAATGAATCTATTAATAGAGTTAGCATAAATGTATAATGCCCATCTAACAGCAATTTTTCCTCCACATCTATAAGCTGTCTTATTAATTCTTATTGCTTCAGGTTTTATTACACTATCAATATTGAAATAATGTTTTAGGATTAAGTGTTCTCCCAACAATGTTTTAGGAGGGCAAGTATAAATTTGTTTAATTAATTTAGGATAGTCTTTTGAGAATTTTCCCATATAAATTCTCTTTTCTTCTGGATATTTTAATTTTTCTTTAACTAAATTATCAATGCTCGTATTTCTTTTTAGACTAATATATCTTTTAGACCCCATAAAAATAGGACTTCCTTCAGCTTCAAAAGAAATTTGTATGTACTTTCTACAGTATTCTTTATTTTTAAGGATAATTCTTGGAATATGTTCTCCCATAGGGAGAATATTTCTAACAACTGCGGGAGCAGTACTTCTTAGAATATTTTTCTCCTTTTTTTGTATTATTAACTTTTTTATCTCTTTTCCAAAAATATTCGATAAACTTTCTTCAAAAATATTATGAAAGATTTTTTCTGGCACATGAATTCTAAATTCAGAAGTATATGATCCTTCAGATACCATCAGAGAATGTAGATTAACAAAATTTATATTATTTAAAGACAAAGGTAATTTTAAGGTCAATTTTCGAGAATTTCTTAGAAATAAAATAGATTTAATATTTTTATTTATTTTTTTGTCTTTTCCAATTGTAGATACTAATCTCTTTACTGTGATAGAAGTTCCTCTTAATCTAACTTCTTTTGGGATTGGAGACAATTTAATACACATATTTTTAGGCAGATCCCAATAATTAATTTCCTTTTTTGTAGGGGCTCCATCGAGATATTCAAAAAAAGTTGTTTTTACCTCCATAATATATTAAAAACACTAAATTATATAAATCTTTTGGAGGGAGAATTTGAAACATTTGTTATTAATTGCCCTTTGTTTAAACAAGAATTGAAAGTTAAATCTTTTAAAGATATCTCAACAGGTGAGAACAGTTGGAGAAGAGAAATTGAACTAGAATAATTTTATATATCTATAATTTCTATTTATATTATGGAAAGAGGGTTTGACACTGACAAATATATTCGTGCTCAGAAAAAAGAAATCCTTAAACGAATGAAAAAGTTTGATCGCCTTTATTTAGAAGTTGGAGGACATTTAGCACATGATGGCCATGCTTCAAGAGTCTTACCAGGATATGATTCTAAAACTAAACTTAAACTATTAAAAACATTAGGAAAATTAGAAATAATTTATTGTGTAAATGCTAAAGATTTAAGCAGTAAAAAAAGATTAGGAGATTTTAATCTTAATTATAAAAAACAAACTCTAAAAGATTTAAGACTTTTCAAGAAAGCAGGATTAAAAATTGATTATGTTGTAATAACAAGATTTAATAATGAAAAACAAGCAAAGAAATTAAAAAAGATTTTAAATAAAAAAGTAAGAAAAGTTTATTTTCATAATGAGACAAAAGGTTATTCTAATGTAAAAAATGCGATTAAAGGATATGAGAAAAATCCTGCAGTTCCAATAACATCTAAGTTAGTAATTGTAACTGGTGCAGCATCAGGTTCTGGAAAAATGGCTGTTACAATGAGTCAAATTTATTCTGATGCAAAGAGAAAAATTAAAGCAGGATTTGCAAAATTAGAAACCTTTCCAATATATAATCTTCCATTAAATCATCCTATAAATATTGCATATGAAGCAGCAACAGCAGATTTACAAGATAAGAATAAAATTGATCCTTATCATTTAAAATATTATAAAAAGAAAGTAGTGAATTATAATAGAGATATTAATAATTTTGGGATTTTAATAAAGATTTCAAAATCAATAACAAAAAACAAAGGAGCTTTTGGATATCATTCCCCAACAGATATGGGGGTTAGTAATACAAAAGCAGGAATTACTAATGAAGAAATTTGTAAACAAGCTGCAATTAAAGAAATTAAACGAAGAGAAAAAGTATATTTACGTGAATTTAAAAGAGGAAGAGAATCAAAAGCAACATTAATTAGGATGAAAGAAATTTTAAGAAAGCTTTAGTAAACTCTCCTTCCCCGTCTTCATATCTTTAATCTTAAACATCTTTACCTTAACTTCTTTAGAACCCACAACAATTACTCTTTTAATTCCATACACATTTGCATATTCAAGTGCTTTTGAAGGTTTACCAAAATAAACACTTACATTTTTACCGGATTTTCTTAATTGTTTAGCCAAACTAATAGCTTTTTTATCTTGATTTAGAGAAACAACTAACATCTTATCTATATTAATTAACACTTTTGTCACCAACATTAATCTTTCAATACCAAATGAAATACCGCTAGCAATTACATTTCCAACATTATAAGTTCCCCCTCCACAAATTGTTTCTTTTATATCTGATTTGATTTCAAATACATTTCCAACATAGTATGAAAGTCCTCTTGCTAAAAAAGGAGAGAACACAATATCAAACCCATAGTATTTACAATATTTTGCTAATTCTTCAATTTCAGAAAACGATTTATATTTTCTAAAAGATGGCTTTGGTCTTTTAAGAACAGTAAGAATTTTCTCTGCACCTAATTTTTTCAAATTTTCTTTTACTTCTAGAACAGGTAATTTATCTAACTTATCTAGTTCTCTTATTACTTCTACTTTATTTTTTATTCCTTGTTCTTCTAAAATTTCATTGAGAAGTTTTCTATTATTTACATAAATAGTTGATTTAATCTTCAATGCATTTAATACATCTTTTGTTGCTGCTAAAATCTCTGCTTCATCTTTAATACTAGCGCCAACAGTATCAATATCACATTGTGTAAATTGTCTTAACCTATTTCCTTGCACAGGCTCATCCCTAAAAACAGGCCCTATTTGAAATCTTTTAAAAGGTAATTTTTGATTTTGAGCAATCCTTTTTAATTGAAAAGTAAATTCATATCTTAGAGCTAGATTTCTTTTACCTTTATCTTGAAGTTTAAACACATCTGAGATTACTTCATCAGAACTTTCCCCTTTTACAAATTTTTCATCTTCAATTATAGGTGTTTCTGTTTCTTGGAAGTTATATTTTTCAAAAGTCTGCTTAACAACTTCTCTAATAAATGCAGCTTTTTCAGCTTCTTTTCCTATTTTATCTTTAAAGCCTTTTATTGTTTCTGTCATTTTATTTCATCCTCCTTTGAAAAGGGCGGAAGGGGTGCCTATATTCCGCACTGAACAATTACCCCTTAACCTCCTTATTTTCCTTTAAGAATTTCTCTCCTTCTGGGGTTAAAAAATATTTTCTATAAATTAAGTTTGGAGTTAAAAAAGGGAGAGTTGTTATAGCCATAAACATATCGTGATTTTTGGGAGGATCAGAATCGATTGGGAAAATATAAAACATTTCCTTTTCTTCTATCCCATCTTCTTCTTTTATTTTATGAAGTATCTCTAAAATATATTTATTCACTTTTGAACTATTTTTAGTTCTTACAAGTGTGCTTTTTCCAACACCCCTTTTATCAACTTCAATTAGATTATTTTGTTCCAATTTATCAAGGCGAACTATAACATTTTTTACAGCTATCCCTAAATGTTCTGCTATCATTCTTGTGGTTCTTTGGGCATCTTTACAAAATTCTAATAATCTCTTATCATTCTCATTTAACACTATTTTTTCCATAAAAAGTATAAGGTAATGATATTTATAAACCTTTACCTTATAGTGTTACTCTTTTGTAATGGTTAGAAAGCTATATAATACTTTAAGGTATTACTATGGGGTATTAATATGGAACAAACAATTACTTTTCGTGTCAAAGCAGAAACAAAAGAGAAAATAAGAAATCAAGCAGAGAAAATTGGATTGGGAATGGCTGGATTTTGCAGATATATTGTTTTAAGAGAATTATCAAAGGAGGGTTCTCAAAAGTAATTTAAAATGGAAAATAAAGAAAAATTAAAATCAAATGAATTTTATTTATTAGTTAATTCGTCAGGCCAGTATATGAAAACAAAATTTGAAGAAGATTTTGAGAAAGTAAAAACTTGGAATGGTGTTATTTTTGCAGAAATAGTTTCTAATTCCAAAACTTTATTTTTTCAAGTAGGATCTGTTACCCAAAAAAAGAAAATAAACCAGTTACACATAGCCAAACCACAAATTTCAACCATTTGGTTTGACATAGCTGAACTTGATATGAAAGCTGGGAACAGAATAAATAAAGTTTTTGTTGGTGGAAAAGGAGATGATTATGAAAGGCTATGATTTACCTTGCTGTAACTATCAAATTCGTAGCTTAGAAGCCTTAAAAGTTTCAAGGAGTGGAAAAGCTAACCTAATACTCACAAAACAAAACGATAAAGGAAAAAATGGAAAATAAAAATACAAAAACAGAAGAAGAATATCCAAAAATGGTTTTAATAATAAAAAGCCAAGTTAGAAAGTGGTTTAAACAAAAAAAACTAAGAGTTGGCCAGCAATCTTACAGAAAAATAAATGATGTTGTTCTAAATTTGTTAGAATCAATTGAAAAAAGAGTTATACAATCAAAAAATAAAACAGTTGCACCTAAACATATCTAAATGAAATTAAATAAAAACGAAAATGAAAATGGAAATTGGAAAAACATATAAATTAGTATTTTTTCTTTTTGGAAAAACTCTCACATTCACAGGAACAATTATTTCTATTAATGATTTTGTAATTTTTAGAGATAAATATGATGTGGTTCTCAATTACAATAAAAATTGTTTAGTTTCATATGAGGAGGTTGAAAAATGAATAAAAGAATTTTAGTAAGAATGTTAAAAGAGGGTTGGAAGAAAGAAGGTTTAACAGATAGAATAACAATAAGACAGGCGGAAGCTTGGGCTTTTTCTGATGTTGTAATGAAAAGAAAAACATTTGAAATAATTGATGAGAGAGTAATAATAAAAAAATCATATCCAAAATGTTTGGATGAAAAAGAAGTTATTGATATTACATTTAAAGAGGGGGGAAAAGATGGTAAAAACAGCGGAAGAATTTAAAGAATTAATTAAAAAAAGAATTGAAGGAGAAGAACAAAAAAAGAAAGCAGAAGTTATGGGAAATTTTAGTTTATATCATAATGGGATAAAGAATACTGTCCCAAATGGAAATATTGATATAGTGAAATTTATAGAATTAATCAAAGAAGATAATCCTTTGATTGAACAAATTAGAAATGAAAAAGATAAAGATAAAAGATATGAATTAAAATTAAAATTATCTTATGTGACTTTCACAGGAACTTTTGAAAAAAGGGGAAATAATAAATTACTTAAATCGTCTGGATTAATTTGTTTAGATTATGATGAAATTGATAATTTAGAAGAAGTAAAAGAAAAACTTAAATGTGATAATTTTATTTATTGTTTTTTTGTAAGTCCTTCGGGAAATGGCTTAAAAGTTATTGTTAAAATTCCAGAAGTTAAAAATGATGACGAATACAAACAATATTGGAACTCTGTTTCAAAACATTTTAAAATAGTTAAAGTAGATAAAGGAACAAAGGATATTTCTCGGGCTTGTTATTTAAGTGTGGATAAAAATCCGTATTTTAATCCTGATAGTGAAATTTATACTGATAAACTTCAAGAAAATTTGGAAGAAAAAGAAATTAAAAAAGCAACACAAATTAATTTATCTTCTGGAACTCCAAGCATAAATGCTTTTATGGATTTTTGTTTGACCCACGAAATACCTAAAGGAGAAAGACATTCAATAATTAGCAGAAATATGGCCATCTATATTTCAGATAATCCAGATAGAAAACTATTGAAAGAACAGTATATTAAAATGCAAAAGGGAAGTGAAGGAGAATTAGATCAATACTTAAAAAATATTGATGAAAATGGAAAAGAAGCATATCCTTTTTCTATTGGGGAGTTAGTAACATTTACAAAAAAATATAAAATACCTTTTAAATGGAAACAAGTTCCAGAATATATAAAATACAAAGAATTAAAGAAATCTGAAAAAATACTTGCTAATGAAGTCAAAGCAGAAAAGATAGCAGAAGTAAGCGAAATTAATTTAAGTGAATTAAAAGAAAATGTTTTAACTCTTATTGCTTTAAAAAAACCAAGAGAAGCAACAGAAAAGATAATGGAAAGTTTTATGGATAAAAATTATATTTATTCTACCAGAGATGATGAAAAATCTGAGATGTGGATTTATGATAATGGTATTTATATTCCACAAGGTAAAACATTTATTAAAGAATTTTGTGGGGTTGTTCTTGGGAAAGTATTTACAACTCAATTAGCAAATGAAGTAATTGAAAAGATAAGAGTAAAAACATATATAGATCAAGATGAATTCTTCAAAACAAATTATGTTTATGAAACACCTATCTTAGATGGAATACTTAATCTTAAAACAAGAGAGGTTACACCATTCACACCAGAAAAAGTATTCTTTAATAAAATTCCTTTAAACTATGATCCTAAAGCAAAATGTGAAAAGATAATAAAATTCTTAAAAGATGTTCTTGCTGATGGAGAAGATATTAAAATAATCTTTGAAATATTTGGTTTCTTATTATTGAAAGAATATTTAATTGAGAAGGCTTTTATGTTTAATGGTTGTGGAAGAAATGGAAAAGGAAAATGCCTAAAGTTAATGGAAAAGTTTGTTGGAAGTGAGAATTCTTGTAATGTTCCTATTGGTTCTATGCAAAAGGATAATTTTGATTTGGAAGATTTATTTGGAAAATTAATTAATGTTGGTGGAGATACTGGAAAAACAGCATTAAAAGATACTGGTTGTTTTAAAGAATTAACTGGTAGAGATGGAGTTAATCTAAAAAGAAAGTTTAAGAGAACTTTAAGATTTGTTAATTATGCTAAGCACGTTTTCGCTTGTAACGATTTACCCATTGTTTATGATAATACAGAAGGGTTTTGGACTAAATGGGTTTTACTTGATTTTCCTTATGAATTTAAAACAAAAAAAGAAATTGATGAACTTCCAGAAAGAGAAAGAGAAAACAAGAAAATTATTAATGTGAATATTTTAAATCAAATATCTACTCAAGAAGAATTAAATGGATTATTAAATGAAGCTTTAAATGGGTTGGATAGAATTCTCAAGAATGATAATTTTTCATATTCAAAGGGAACAGAATATATAAAGAAAACTTGGAAGAGAAGAGCAAATAGTTTTCTTGCTTTTTGTGAAGATTGTATTGAAGAAGATGAAACTTATTCAATTATTAAAATTAAATTGAAAAAAGAATATGGAAATTATTGTAAGAAATATAATTTGAAAACAAAAGTTAGTAATAAAATATTAAAAGATACTTTAGAGAATGAGTATGCTGTTGAAGAAATTAGAGATTTTGATAGAAATAGGTTGTGGAGTGGGATAAAATTTAAAGAATTACCCATGATACCCATGGTAAATGACCTTATAGGTAAGAATTTAAATCACCCTATAGGTTCAAAAAGGGTGGGTATGCTGGGTAATGAAGATATTTCAAATAATTCTCAAAGGGATTTTAATAAAATTGAGGTAGTTAAGATAAAATGAAATGTGAAAATTGTAATAAAAACAAAGCAACAGCTTTTTACAAATCTAAACCAGTTTGTTCAAAATGTTTTAAAGAATTACTGGTAGGAGATAGATCAAAAAGAAATTTAACATTAAATAAAAATAACAAAAGGAATCAATTTAGAAAATGAAACAAGAAGATAAAAAACCATACATTGAAAGAATTGCAGATTGTTACCGAGAAGGTTCTGTTTTGAATATGTTTTATAATTTCTTAGCAAAGAAAAAAATCAAAAGGGAGGCAAAAGAAAATGAAAAAAAATAAAGCAATACCTTTTAGAGTTTCAGAAGAAATGCATACCAAACTAAAAAAAGCATTTCCTCAAAACATTTCTAAGAAGTTAAGAGAGCAACTTGAAGTATGTTTAGACAAAGAAGATAAACACATTAAAGAATTTACAAATTGTATGAGATGTATTATTTTATTAGAAAAAAAGAAACTAAAGGAGTTTAATATTGATGAAATGATTGTTACTACACCCATTGAAGCAGAAAAAGGCAGTAAGGAAGTATATCAATATATCCTTTGTCCTGATTGTTTTGATTATCTTATTTTAAATGAAGAAGAATTATTAGAAAAAAAAGATAAGTATAAAGATGAAAGTAAATTTCCTTTCGCATTAGGTATGAGTAATATCCTTTGTTGCCTAATAAAAGGGAATAACCATCATGTTGCAAGGGTATATTCTGATTTATGTAAATACTTCCCTAAGAAATGGAAAGTAAATAGTGGGAGGATAACTTCTTGTTTAAATAATGAAGAAGAAATGTTGGAACAATTCAAAAAAATCAATAGAATAAAAGGAGTAACTAATAAGTAGGGGGTTAATGCAGGGGTGTTCAGATATACACATAACACCGACAAACCACCCCACCCCTAACTTAACTTACCTATGGTAGTAAAAAATCAAAATCAAATAAAAAATGGAAGAACAAAGACAACAAAACATCTCAAATCAATACAAATTGATACAAAAGAAGGGATATTCCCTAACAAATCCAGTATATACACCTATATATCTATAAAAAGGTGTATAGAACCCTTTAATCTTAACTTATAGGGTTGTAGGGTGGATGATGGTGGTGGGTAGAGTGAGTGAGCAGACAACGCCCTATACAATGGGGCCAACAAAAAACAAAATGGAACAAAAACAACCAACAGAACCAGAGAAGATAATAGAAGGACAGATGCAATGTTCTCTGTGTGAGAGTTATAGATTGCAACTCTTATTTGTTCGGAGCAACACAAAAGATAGAACAATTCTCACTCTCTTATGTTTAAATTGCGGGGTTGTATTACACCAACCAATAAAAGAAGAATGAAAAAACCAATAACTAAAACAATTAAATTTACTACTGAAATGGATAAGGAGATAAAAGAAATAAGCGAAGCAACAGGATTTCGAGAAACAGATTTAATTAGACACTTATTAAATAGAAGCTTAGAACAATTTAAAGCAGACAAATTAAAAGCTGGTGGTTATGATAAGTTAGAGATTACTTTAAGGAAAATATAATGACAAGAGCAATAATATATGGAAGATGTTCGACAGATGAAAAGAAACAAGATGTAGAAATTCAAATGCAAGAGTTAAGAGATTATTGTAAAAGGCAAGGTTGGGATTATGATGAAAGAAAAGAATACACTTCAGGATCTAAGAAAGTTCCAGACACATTAAGAAAGATATTAAAATTAATTGAAGGCAGACATTATGATATTTTTTTAGTTTATGATCTATCAAGGTTTTCAAGATTGCATCCTTCAACAACTTCAAAGATGATGGACTTTGTTGTTCAACATAAATGTAGGTTCTTATCTCTTCAAGATAATATTGATAGTGATGATGAGGTTAAGTGGCTAGTAATAAAACCATTGTTTCAATACATGGCTTATATTTATTCCAAGAACTTATCTGAGAAAGTTAAGCTAGGAATGGAGAAAGCAAAGTTAAAAGGTATTCATACAGGCAGACCTCTAGGTTCAAAAGATAAGAAACAACGCTCAAAAAAGGGTTACTACATTAAACAGAGGGACAAACTTCCATTTTAACATGGTAAAAAAGGAGTTCCTTTTTTAATAGTCAATACTACTTTCTACTACTTTTAACTACTTTTGATTACCTAACTTATAAACTAATTAATTTTTATTTTTTCATGGCTTCAGACACTTTTATTTTAGATTGGAAAAAGATTAAACCATTTTCTTTGCCTAAAGAAAAAATTATAGCAAATAAATTATTCAAAGTTAGAATTAATAATGAAAAAATTAAACAAAGAAAAATCAACAGGAGGTAATAAATAAAAATGAATCAAAAAGAAAATTTAGAAAGAGAACTTACAAAATATAATTATTTTAGAGGTGTTCTTGTTACTTTTATAGGACTTGCATTTTTCGTTTCATTTCTAAGTTTAATGTCTATAATTTTTGTTCCACTAGTTATTCTTTTACTCGTTGGGGTATTGCTTATATCTAATGAGTTGGGAAAAATAAAAATAAAATGGGTAGCTCACTATAAATAAAATGGGAAACATACAACTTACAATATCTCTTGTATTTATTTCACTTTTTACAGTAGCAATAATAGGATTTGCTATTAATTTTGCAAGTGACAATAATGCTCCAATAAGTATAGCTGATGACCCTGAACTTATTTTATTACAAACAAATGTTGAAAGTGATTTATCTGATTTTAGAGATGACTCAGAAGGCACATACAGTTCTATTGTTGAATCTTCAATAGAAACAGGAGATACAACTCCAAGTGGTGGACAATTTGCAATAACTTCTCGTTCTACTATTGGACCAGTAACTAATATTTTCAAAACAGGATACATTAAAATATTTGGAACAGGAGGAGGTTTTGGAATATTTTTGACTACATTCATTAGTGTAATTTTGTTTATAATTGGAATGTATATTTGGAAAACATGGGCGGGCCGTAACCCTGATTGAAATGGAAAACAAAAACCAAAACCCCGAAAAAGCAATTAAAGAATTTCCTATGATCCTTTCAAATGATGTAAGGAAGAATGATAAGTTATTCATTGTTAGAAGGAACAAAGTTTTTTATGTTGGAACAATAAAAAAATGAAAAAAAAATATTTGTTAATGATTGGAATATTTGTTTTATTAGTTGGGAGTATATTTTTATTTCTTAACATTCCACAAGAAACAATTATTATAACAGAACTAGCTCCAATTAAATTACCCGGAATTGTTATACCTTAAAAAATGGGGATTAAAGAATACTTAGCAAGGAGAAGGGCAAAAAGAGGAGAAACAACAACACAAGATATAGCTCCAACTACATCTGGAATAGTTAGCACAGATTATGAAAGTGGTGCAACACAAACAAGAGAATATGATTATTCCAAAGGCACTGTTTCTATTTCTGGAACAAGTCCATATACAGGGGGGATTGGAAGAACAGGTGGAGGAGGTTCAAGAAGTTCAACAAGTCAAATTTCAGGAACTCCAGAACCAACCACTATTCCAACCCAAGCTCCATCTACAACTCCATCAGGAGTTCCAACAGAGCTAATAGTTCAAGCAAGTGGTGGTGGAGTTCAAGTTGGAAAAACAACTTATATCGGAAAAGCAGAAGTTCCATATACAAGTGGAAAAACAGCAAACCAATTAAGAGCAGAAATTGTAAGAGAAGCAAGACAAAGAGGATTTCGAGGAGGAGGTTATAGAGCAACAATTCCAATACAAGAAGAAACTCTTGAACAAACACAATCGGCTGCTATGAACATGTTAATTGCATATTTTCT
>SDBV01010635.1_pt1 | contig 12033 bp, 13 predicted proteins | sample 2277081 | NCBI WGS metagenome assembly SDBV01 (sample SAMN10402039, study PRJNA504765) | marine sediment metagenome | isolation source: marine sediment core GS10_PC15, 223 cmbsf | place: Arctic Ocean: Southern Knipovich Ridge | collected 2010 | reverse complement strand
GGTCGATGAGTGTTATCTTTGCTGTTGTTGTTCTTGAGAATTCATTGCACAAATGACGTATAAGACGGCTCTTTCCTGAGCCTTGAGGCCCTATGATTAATAGACCTGTAAGAAGTTTATTTGGGACAATTTTGAAAGGTGTATTATTCATCCATCTGATCCATTAAATAAAAGTCACCATTATTCAACAATTGCTCTGGTCCATACGGCCTGAATTCGTCAGGTTTTCTGATACACTCCGTCTCATGTAATTCCATGATGAGATGTAAGCGACTAGTTGCCGAGTCATAGATTGCCTGGTTGAAAGTGGAATATGTCGTTTTTAGCAAGCCCTTAACGTCAGAGCCAAAAATCAGTGCCTTGTCTCGGAGCTCTTTTTCGAGGGCTCTGAGTTCTTGCGACTCTTTATCAAGTTGTGAAATTGGTACTCTCAATTTTGTTCCTCGTTCGGATTTTTATCTTCCATAAAAGGTGAAAGTAAAAAACCGAATATTCCATTTCTTAAGATTTGCCATTTAAGCTTTTTTTGACAATCAACACAGAGCAGTTGAGTTGAATCGTTGGGCATTTGAATAGGTCTACAGTGTCGGCAGCATGTGTTAGTGCCGCAGATGTCGCAGCGTGATGCAGATAGGGTGTCATACAAAGATTTGATTTGTGCTTGTTCTAAGCTTATGAGTTTTTCTTCGAAAGCTTGTGTAGCTTCGGCCTGACAATATCTGCACACACCGGCGAGGTCTTCAATTTTACTGACTAGCTTGCCAGAGCCTACGATGTGACTTTGAGTTTGTGAGAAATCTTTAGCTTGTCCTCGGCTATCAACCTGTATCATCTTTTGTGTTCCAAATCCAATGTTGGTTCCAGCGATGGTGTGCATGTTTGCCTCAGCCTCCGTGTATGAGAGGTCTGTGTTTGTACCGTTAGGAAACTGATTTGACGACGCGCCTTGCTGGTGTGATGGCGGTGACGCAATATAAGGCAAGTGTGCCGGATGGGCTTTTGTACCTAACAGTCTTTTGAAGAAGTTTTTGAAGTTCATTTTTCTCTCCGAAATCAAAGTAGGATTTTTGTATTAAACTTTGAAAACAGAATATCATAAATTTTTTCACCCTAGAACTTTTGTGAACATGTACAATTTGAACATCTACTTGAACTCTGATTTGAACACTTTGTTATTTCCATAACCGATATATTTTAAAGGAGTTATGATTTACTTTGGTATGGCAAAAAAAAGTTTTATCCAACAAGCGAAAGAAGGGGTGGACAAGGGGATTGCGTACCTTTTTTTTGACAGATACAAATTGGCTACGCAGTGTTTTAAGCAAGTAATAGAAATAAGTAAGCCATTATATGAGCGTGGTTGCTTCTCGGGTTCTAGGCCATATAGTTGCTATATTATTTCTTCTGCTTTTGGTCTGGGGTTTACGGAGGGTCTTATTGAATATCAATCTTCGCCAAATCAAACTCTTGATTATTTTTTAAATGCATCGCATATTCTGTGTGAGTCAGCAAAGGCGTTCCATGATTCAAATGCCAAGGATTTAGAACAGGAAATACATACAAAAATTGGCAAAGGCTATGGATTATTGGGGTTAAAAAAAGAAGGACTTAAAATCCTTGATAATAGTCGAGAAATGCATATATTTGGGTGTTATGGATATGAGTAAAACTATTATAGTATTATTGCGGAAAAATTCTACATCTTTTAAGAGGTTGTTATGCTTAACCAATTCTCGCATCAGTATTTAGATGACAGGCACTTTACAAAAAACAATCTTGAAGGACTTTACTTGCAACAGTATTACAAAGACTGCAAATATTCCATGCATATATATTTATCTGCAAGTCATCAATTCAATTCAATCACAGTCGAAACTGCTCATAAGGATCGTGAAACAAGCTTGGTCGTTGTCTCGGAAACAAGGAATCATGCACATAAGGATAGAAAAAGCGTTGGAGCATTACTTTGTCTTTTGGCTTCAAAGCTAAAATTTGATTTGCTTAGTGAACTGGATATTGATAATGCTGGTTTTTTACATAGTACTGAAATAACAAAATTATACGAGAAGGGTATTACAAGAGTTCCCACTACAATCTACAGGGGTATTACCAAATTGCTTCGCAAGTCACTAAAAGCCCCCAAATCCCCTGAAACATCGTTTTTATCTAAATTTTTATTTGAACCTTATCAGTTTTGGCATCTTGTTAACTGGCATGGAAAAATAGGAGCCAACAAAGAGGAGGCTGATACACTTTGGTGGTTGAATATACCCCCGAATAATATTCATTTTTATGATAAAAAGAAAACACCTATTACCGATGAGGATATTTTGAAAGGATATCTTAAGAGCGTGTTCCCAAAAAAATGCTTGCTGCTAAAGAGGGAAATTAAGGAGTTTTGTGAGAGGTATATTGAGGAAACATCGGACAATAAAACAGATCAAAAAAATACAAAGGCAGACAATGGTGATGCTACAACGGAAGCAAATGCAGACAATAATGTAGATGTGGAGATTACGCCAAAGTATGAGCCTAAAACTCTTATTGTGGATGCCTCTCAGCAAGGAGATTTCGCCAAGATTTCTGATGCTATTAAGTCTGCATCTCCTGGTGACAGAATTATGGTTAGGCCAGGAAGCTATAATGAAGCAATTGTTTTGGATAAGGCCGTAGAAATAATAGGTGAAGGAAAAAGGGAAGATATAGTTATATCTTTTTGCAATTATTGTGTAGCGATGATACGTACACCGAAGGGAAAGTTTTCTAATCTTACTCTGAAGCAGTTAGGTGGCAAAAATATGTCATGTATTAATATTAGAGCTGGCGGATGTGAGGTAGACTCATGTGAAATATCTAGTGCTGAAAGCAATGGTATTGATATCTCTGGGAATGCAGAACCCAGGATAAAGCGATGTCATATTCATCATTGTGGAATGGCTGGTATTTCAGTTGAGGATAGCAGTGCTCCTGTGATTGAAGGTAATAAAATTTGCAATGTTAAATTCTCTGGGATTATTGTTAGAGGGGCTTCAAGCCCAACAATCCGAAAAAACAGGATATATGAGTCTATGCAAGGTGGGATATATATTTATGGTAGTAGTACAGGGCTTATTCTGAACAACAAGATATATAATAATACTTACAGTGGAATAGCTATTAAGGATGGAAGTAGGCCTATAGTCAAACTGAACACTATTGCGAAGAATGGTCACTTTGGTATCGAAGTATTTAAGGGTGGAGGATGTATAATAGATGACAACAATGTATTTGATAATAAAGTTGACAATATAGACGTATCCCCCGATTCAGTTCATTTAGTAGAGTTTAAAAAGAATGAACATTAGCTTATCCCAAATTCCTCGCAGTTTCGATATTAACTCCAGACTCTCATCGCTATATTATTGTAGATTTTAAGAAGCATTCAGATATTTTGGAAACGAACAAAATTTGAGAGAGTGGCATGCCAAAAAATGAAAATTTAGCAGTAACACCAGAATCAAAATCAAAAGTGAGGTGCTGATTAGCCTCCTTCACTAAAAAACATAAAAGGCACTTCAGTTAACCATTTAAGTTTTCTGTTTCTACGAAACCCGCTTAGTCTGGCAAAGTTCGGACTTGTCCTCACGGGGGAGACTTTCCTTTACTGTAAAGCCCAAGGTTCCTTGGACTCAAAAGGTAAATATCTACACGAGTTCAGAGAGCCTAAAAACTGAAAGGAGGAAAAAGTGAAAATGAGCAGAACATACAAACTTGCGATTGAAGCTGTTGGGATAACCAAAGAGCAACTTGGCAAAATCGCAATAGAACAATTTGGCTGGGAAGGTGAAACTGATAGCTATAAAGGAAGAGTATACTTTGATGGCGAAGGGCGTCTTTATGGAGGAATGGATGAAGAAGACGCACACATACAAATCTACAAGGCTATAAAAGCTATCAATTCAGAAGCCCTAGCCGAAACAACGTGGACTAATTTAGAAGAACTACCCTGCGAGTCTTACGGCGACGTCATAGAGTAAGATGGAAAGTAGATATGTTGACTGGTGGGAAGCATTTAAAGGTGACGAGTGGGACTGTCTGGGGCGTCATGTGATGGAAGAAAAGAAGGGTGAGTGGTCTGAAGATAATCAGGAAGGATTGGAAGGTGATGATTACATGCCTATGTTTAATTTCGCATACCCCCTCGGCTTAAGCAGCTTAGACGAAAACAAAATTGTAAGGATATGCGAAGAAACAAGTTGCACCGTAATTTACAACGACGAAGAAAATACTTTATACCTCGCCTTATGCGGTTGCGGCATGAATCTCTCGCAGGACATAGCTTTGGCTTACATGATAGCTTACTCGTATGCCGAGGAAGAATACGGACGAATCCCTGCCCACATGCTTTTTGATGTGTATAAATCAGGAGCCCTCAGTGTTAGCAAGAAGCAATTCAAACATATTCAAAAAGCGTTAATCGAAGGGTTCGAAAGCCTTAGGCAAAGTTGTGAGCGAGAACTTGAAAACTTGAAGAAATAATTTTTTTTAATCTCTTTATTTTTGGAGATTGCCCCTTTTTAGGGAGTGGGAAGAAACCACTTTAAAAAGTAAATTGCAAGGAGGAAAAAATGAAAAATGAAAACAGAAATGAAAAAAAGCATAAGCCAATATGTTGAGCTATACGATGCAATTCAGGAGAAGACTAGCAGTGACGAAGTTGCGATTGCGATTTTGCAGGAAATTGGAAAAGACAAAAGGTCAAAGTTTTTCGAAGAGGCTAGCAATAACGAGTTAGCAACTGAAAAGCAGAAGAACTATTTGAAGGATTTAGGGGTTGAGTTTGACGATTCAATCACGAAGAAAGAAGCTTCAGATATGATTGAGCAAAGTAAGAATTGCTAAAGGCATGAGTTGGAAGAGCGGAGGCTTCGGTTTCAGCTTAAATTTTGAATGAACCCGTTAATTTTTTGGGTTCATCCCTTTCGGGGAAGTTGGCGGACATTGTAACGCGAGTTGATTCGATTATAGATGTTGGCGGTGAACAGTCAAGGCAGTTTACGGTGCGGGTTGGTGTGGACAATTCCACCTTAGCCAATTCGTGCAAACTTTTAAAAAGGAAGGATCTCTTATGATTATTATGACAAATAGGATTAATACAAATTATACAAAAACTATCATGAACCAAGAGCCTGAATTATTACGTAGAAATGAGAAACAAATTAACAAATATTGGGGAGCATTAGCAAATAATGAGAGGGCCAAGATTCTTAAGGATATGAGTTGTGATAGTTGGAAATACCGGGATAGCGAGGGAGTACTTGGTCGCGGAGAGATAGAAGTGCCAACCAGAGTTTTTCAGCATATTTATGATCTGATGCATGATCCAAAAGGTAAAAAATCAAAATCTGGGGGGAATCTTGAGGGAAGTCTGAACATGATGATTATTTCCTTGTGTGGCTTTATTTTTGGACTATTTTTTTTATCATCTAAAATGACCGGATTTGCAATAGCAAATCTAACAACTAAAACTTCAAGCATAATTGGGGCAAGTTTGTTTGTTTTAGGAATAATTGGATTTTATTTTTATTTCAAAAAGAAAGAAAAATAAAAAAAAGGGGGGGACGGTTAACTCCTTCTCGCCTCTATTTACTGAAAGCGAGACCATTTGTAGCCATAGGTGATGTCGGTTTCGATAATAGGCCCGGTAATGGCAGCTTGTTCCATTCCAGACTTTTGGAAAATCCTTAGCCAATGACAGTATTTTCTCGCCGCACTTTTTATCACTGACATCAGCAAGTTTGTTCATTTTTTAAAGAGCAATCATTAGAAATTCAGCCGTTTTGTGGCGGTCCGACAACCGCTTGACAAGCACATGATGTAGATTCCATTGATAATCATTTGAAATCACAATACTTTAGTATCTGATGAGTTTATGCCTTCTTTGAAAGTTGTGGGAAATACGCTTTAATAAACTCGTTTGGATTTGCAAACAAATGTGTCATATCTTTAGGATTCTTGCTGAAATCTTCAAAAGAAAGCAAGTGTGAGAACTCATTAGGTTGTTCAATTCCTCGCTTGCCGGAGGCACTAAAACCGCTTAATGTCCATTTTTTTTCACTAATAGCACTTTTAGTCAGTGGACTAAATATAACGGTCATTGCACTCGCATGTTCAGAGTTCTCTGCCAAGAAGATTCTGGTATCAGAGCGACAGCCTTGATAAATTGTTAGGTTAATTTTATTTCTCTTTTTAAGACTGTAAAGCTGTGAGAATACTTTTTCAAATTCAGTGATTTGTTTTTGAATATTATTGTTTAATTTTACTCCCCCAAAGACATCAGCATGGTCTTGAATTCTCCAAAACGTGAGTGTTAAACTTGATTTATTAGCACGCTTTTCACCTCGTTCAAATTCTGAGACCCATACTTTTAAGAAATCTAGAAACAATTCTAGTGAATTCACGCCAGGAGATTCTTCTTTTTCTTGGACGCCGATTCCGTAAAGCGGTGTTGAAACCGCCAGTTTAATGGTCACGGGTTTTTGAGCAAAATTAGATGGGTTTAAGTTATCGCTAATCCATTCTAGTTGTTGTCGGAAAGATAAAAAATAATGCACTTTGCTATTTGCTGAATGGTTAGCCATATTATAAGTAACTTCCGAAATGATTTGTTGACGTTTAGAATTATGTAGCAGCACAATTGTAAAAATGCATGATGAAATTGAAAGAAAAGCACCCATAAGTCCAAAAAGATCATTTATTTCCTGCGAAGGCGTTTTTATATGGCAAGCAACCATAATTATTAGTAATAAACTGATGAGAGCAATGACGATCCATCTTAATTTCCTATCGAATGACTCTATGATCTTCATTCTATTTGGGTCACGAAGTAATATTTTTTTTGTATTCATAATATAAGCACAAAACATTTAGTCTATTGTAGTAATACATTTAAATTTATCGAATCCATAATTGAAAATAGCATTTAATACTAGCCCTAAAATTGCCGTGCATGCAATATAAACATACAAGGCGTCTATATCTAATTTCAAGTATGCATTGTTCGCTTTCCAACCAAGTCCAGAAGACGATACAAAAAACATTTCTGTAACGATGACAACAACCAAAGAAAGTGATATTGCTAATTTTATTCCGGAAACAAGGGATGGTAAGCAATCCCAAAATATTGTTTCAATAAAAACCGAAGGTTTTATTCTATTATGGTGTAGACGAAAATAGTCCCGGCGTGATTGTGCGTGGTTTTTCCCCATATCAGAAGCAACAATTGATATGATAATGATTGGAACACTAAGATACAAAACAATTAAAACTTTGGCCAATTCTCCAAAGCCAACAAAGAATATAAATAGCGGAAAAAGCATCGATGTAGGTAGACTTCTAGCCAGTTCAACAAGTGGCATAACCTGCTTTTTAATCTTTGGCTTATAGCTGAGCAGAATGCCCGAAGGTATGCCAATAATTAGAGACATGGATACTCCAGCAAAGACTCGGCCAATTGTGGCACCTATATGTTTTAGTATCTCGAAGCCTAAAAGTTCTCTTGAAGCCGCCACAAAGAAAGTTGTAGCATCTGGTAAAAAGTATTGGTTTAAATTAAGAGGTATGCTTAGGACAATCCACACGACCAAGATAATAGCAATAAGATACATTATATATTAACACCTTGTTAGTTTGTACTCATAAGTTTACTGCGACTCTTATTTATGGCTTTTAATTCAAACACTATTGATTTCCGTTTAACGACTTCAGGTATTTCTTGATGTGATGAAATAACGACACAAGTGTTCTTTGGCAAATGGGATATCATCAAATCAGAAACCAAAGAAGATGTTTCGTGGTCCAAATTCGAAAAAGGCTCATCTAGTATTAATAAGTCTGGACTAAGAAATAATTCTCTTAAAATAGATATGCGTTGACATTGACCGCCGCTCATTTTAAAGACTTTTCTTTGAAGCATAGACTCATTAAGTCCGACAAAACCAGCTTTTCTCAGTATGTACTCCTCAGAAACTCCGCCAAAAATAGATAGATTCTCAAGACCGTTCATCCAAGGGAAAAGTGCCGACCTAAAATCTTGGGGCACATATCCCATGCCTTTTGGGCAATTCGATAATCTTTCCACCCCGCATTCCATAAGGCCTAATATGGCGCGGATTAATGTAGTCTTCCCTACCCCACTTGGGCCTGTTATCCGATACCAACCTCCTTTTACTAGATGAAAAGATGGATGCTCAATGGTAAAGGTGTTATTACTAATATCTCCCTTAGTTAGGGTAAGTCTGGCGGTTTCTTCCATATCCACTTTCGCTTCGGAAAAGCCTTAATGGCATTTTCTTGGTTCAATATTCTCGCTAATGTCATTAATGAGGCTTCTGCATCTGGTACAGTAGTTAGCCTCCAATTATTCAGGCCTATAGATGAAAAAAAATCAGTGGGAATGCTTGTGTAGTTTTCATAATGCTTAACAGCATTATCAGTATTTTCATTAATGTATTTCAAAGCCTTATTTATAGAACTAACTATTTTAATTTGAGTTTGTTCCGGCAATCCTTCAGTAAACCAGAAAGCAGATAGGGGGATATCTTGTTGTACCTCAGCAAAAAAACCGTCTATTAAAATTACTCCTTCACCAGATTTCAGTATTTGACTTGCTGCTGGCTCCACTGCATTTACAGCTGAAATCCGGCCTGACTTTAATGCTGCAAACCATTCTGGTGGTACCATTTCGATATATTTGTAATCGCCTTGATTTAAACCATATTTAGATAAAACAAGTTTAGAAAACACCCTACTTACTGACCCTGGAAAAAAAGCGATAGTTTTGCCTTTAAGAGATGTCAACGTCTCGCCAGGCCTGCCTATCAGGTAGTCAGTTGACTTTCTTCCATCTTCCCCTTTTATGTAACCATTACATAGAAATGCATAGAAAGAAATATTGGCAACCTCCATCGTATCCAAGGCTGCATTTACTGCGCATGTTGCCATAACATCAACTCTGCCCGCTGCTCCTGCGATAGCTAGCTCATTACTCGTTTTAAACTCTATCAATTCGACATTAAGGCCTTCTTCCCATAGTCCTTCCTCCTCTGCCACAAATAGTGGCAAACTTGCAGCAATTGGAAGATAACCAATACATATAACTTTTTGTGATTCAGGCGGATTAATCCACATCCATACAAATAAACATATTAGTGATAAACAGAGGATGCACATTAAGGGTACAAAAAGTTTTTTCGTCATAACCTCTCCCATCTTTATTCATTTGTGTATATAAAATGTATAAGACTCAGTTAACAACTATATCCCTATCCATTCTTAAGACCAATATTTCATTTGTTTAAGATGGAGAGTCTACACATTAAACAAAAAACCATAGGATTAAGCAATATTTTTTCTGTAAATTCTTTTGCCTGAATTAGTTGATTCGTTCTTATCTGCATTTATTCTTTCCCTCTTACGCAATTTCCCGTTAATCTTTTAGGTTTTTTCTCTTTGGGTCGCTTCGCTAAAAACGTAAAAGGGTGGGAAATCTGCGATGCCATGGAAAAAATAAATTATCGCAAACAAGAACTTGGCTTCTGAGAGGAATTGGAGCATGATTTAAAACTTCGATATATCGAGTTTTTAGAAAAGGGAGCTAATTTGTAGTTTTTGAAAGGTCGGGTTAAAATCCCGGCTTTTTCTTTTATTGAACTTGGGCGGTTGGAAGTATGAGTTAGTGATGGGTGGTTTGTGTTAAGGTAGGCGTGGGGGATGGTATTATTGTGGACTTGGGCAGTGGTAAGCCCGCCCAAAAAACATAAAAGGCACTTCGCTTTGCTCAGGTTAGCCATTTAAGGTTTTTGGGCTTGTGTAGGTGGTTTCCTTCGGAAAAAATAGTCCTAAAATCCAATGACAATTTTGCGAAAAGTGCCATAGAATTTTGGTGTTGGATTGACGCAACAGTTATTTAATATGCGCTATTAAAGAACCCTTGCTTTTGATAAAAATCATAAAAGGCACTGAATTCTTCAGCTAACCATTTAAGTTTTTTATTGGTATGTTTTGTGGTCTCGATGAGACAGATTGGACTTCTGTGGAAGTCGTATTTATTGAAGCCCCGAAGGGCAAATAGGGTTTCTTCGAAACCAGATATATTTGACTTGGCGGTGGGGTAGTCTTGGGAAGCAGGTATGCTTTGGGAATGAGGTAGGCTTGGGAGGCTAAAGCCGCCCGCGATCGCTGTCGCGGGCGGGAGTTTGTTTGTTTTGTTGGATTTGTTTTGCGGGGGCGAGTAGTATTCTTTGGGAATGGGGGTGGTCTTGGGAAGCAGGTATGTTCTGGAAAGTGGGGTGTACTTTGGGAGTATGGATGGTTTTGGAGAGTGGGTGATGTGTGGGGAGTGGGTAGGTGATGGGGAGTGGTATATAGAGCCCCTGGAACTGGAACAACAGCGAAGAACCTAATTGCCTGTGTTCAAAAGAGTTGGCTACTAAGGCAGCCTAACTTAACAATGTGGAGCGGAACAACAGGAACTATGGACTTGAGTATATAAAAATATAAATAGTCTGGCTGATTTTATTGTGCGCATAACGCAGAGGTGACAAGTTTCGATAAATATTCTTCATTTAAAAGCAGGGGTGAAAGAGAAATAGCAGGCTTTCTTGAGAGGCAGCAGATTGCATATAAGTATGAATATCCATTGGCGGTTGTTGACAGAGGGAAGACTAAGATTTGGCATCCGGACTTCGTACTGCCGGAATATGGGGTGATTATGGAGTACTTCGGGATGAATGGTAATAGTTCATATGATGAACAGATGGCCCATAAAATGAAGGTGTATCAGGAAGCAGAAATTAATGGGATTTACCTGACTGAATCGACTATGAGAGGGCCATGGCAAGAGATGATTATCGAAAGAATTGAGCAGACTCTTGAGGGTAAGCTCCGGAAAATTCAGCGACATAGGATGGATATGAATTTTGGAAATACAGGCTGAATTACTGGAATCTCTGCCGCTCTTATTTATTCACTAGCCAATACAAGCTCGACCCTGCCGGCAATCAAAAGCCCGGCCCGAGCCAGTTGTTTTTCGATATTTTCAAAGGCGGATTTGTTGGTTGCGACGACCAGGATTTTGTTATATTTGGCAGCTAAATCCTGCTGCACATTCCTTAGAAAATTAGATTTACCGGTCTCGATCTCAATGGCGATTCTGTCATTCTCCTTACAAGCGACAACATCGACTCGGCCTGATTTACGAGGAACTTCAAAATCAACTTTATAGCCTTGTTGTTCAAACTTCCGTCCATAAAAACGCTTCCAATACTCGTGCACAAGAGAACCGTATTCAGGAATTTCACTATCCAGCCCAATCGCCTCTTTGGCCTGTTTAGTAAGCCTTAGTATGACCTTTCTTGTCTGGCCTAACTCAACTGTCTGGCTCTCGATCCACCCCTGGTATAGCAGTCCCTCCTTGGCCTGATGTCCTTTCTTATCGCTGACACCTAAACGTCGGTAGCGTTTTCTTACACCATCCTGTGGGTGTGTAAGTATATCATAAAGCAACTGCAAAGCTGGTTTTTCGAGTATAACATCTAAGGGAATCCGGGGGAATCCGTCAAATACAGGCGGTACAGACATCTTCCGTGGAGAATGCGTGTTTCCCGGAGATATTCCGCTGAAATACCTCAATAAGACCTCATCAGTAACCGCCCCTTTCTGAATATCCACCAAAGGAAACTTAACAAGAAATGGCTTCATCCATCTATCCTGAAGCTTAATAATTCCCTGACCCACCGGCAACATGCTGAAATACTTTTTCTCATCAGCATCTAATAGGCAAACTGAGGCGGCTTTACTAAGGTCACTTGCACTCACTAAATTCAGGAAAATATTAGTATAACAATTGGCCAGGACAACCTTAGACATTAAACTCGGCGTTTGATCCAGGACGACCGTTGCTATTCCTAATTCTCTGGTCTGTCTTAGCAAACGTTCCATTAATGTCCCGCTTGAACGGTTATCAAAGATCAAGTGGGCTTCATCTATAAACAC
>SDBV01010634.1_pt1 | contig 12034 bp, 16 predicted proteins | sample 2277081 | NCBI WGS metagenome assembly SDBV01 (sample SAMN10402039, study PRJNA504765) | marine sediment metagenome | isolation source: marine sediment core GS10_PC15, 223 cmbsf | place: Arctic Ocean: Southern Knipovich Ridge | collected 2010 | reverse complement strand
TCAAGAATATTATCAATCATAGTTGGAACATAAGACTTATGTTTGTGTGTACTTGGGCTCTTTCCCCTCATCTTTTTCGAAGTTCCTAATCTATTTGCCATTAAAAACAAAAGAAATAAGAGTTTAAAAATTACTTATTTCTTGAAAACCCCAAAACTCTACTTAATATTTTGATGATCCCAAATGTAATTACTGTTCCCCCAATTATTATTCCTGAAGACCACATTAAAAAATTTCCAATCTCCATTCTATAAGAAAATTAAGATTGCTTAAAAATGTTTTTATTTTTTAAACTAAGAATTATCTTTTTGGCAGAGTTCTTAATGTTTTTTAATGTAAATATTATCATGATGGTCAAAATCATAAAAGATTATTTTATTATTAACTTTATCATGTTTAAATATCAACACAAAACTTTTATCTATGTGAATTCTTTTGAAGTCTTTTAAATCATGTTTTAAATTTTTGTAGTGTTCAGTATTTCCAGAATTGATAACCTCTTGGATTTTCTTCCATATTATTTCATATCTTTTACTATCTTTCTTAGAAAGTTTTTGAAGAGTTCTATGAAGTCTCTTTTCTATGTCAAATTTACGCATTTTCTATGCTTTTTCTTAGTTCATCAATAGAATCAAAGCTAACATATTCTCCTTCTTTTTCAATGTTATCTAGTTTTTTAATATACTCTGGTTTTAGTTCAGGTTCCAAAAAGCTTTCTTCATATATTTTGGTAATCATCGCTACTGCCTGAGATTTATTTTTTAACCCGAATTTAGCTTTTACTATATTTAGAACTCTGTCTTCATTCTCATTTATATCAATGATACTCTGAACCATTTTGTTATAATTTATAATGAATTATAATGTTTATAAAACTTTCTTAGAAACTATTTATTTTTTGAAAATCCCAAGACCTTACTTAATATTTTAATAACTCCAAATGTAACTACTGTTCCTGCAAGTATTATTCCGGCAGACCACATTAAAAAATTTCCAAACTCTATTACTTAAGAAAATTAAGATTGCTTAAAAATGTTTTTATCCTCCCCCCTTCTCACGCGATGCCTATGCGTAATGGCTTGTTAGCACCAAGAATACCTAAGAGGCATAAATAAGAGCTATCTTTTTGGCAGAGTTCTGTTTTTAATAGCACCAAGAATAAGAATTATTTTATTAATTTTAAGATAATATTCTTAATGATTTCTAATTTCTCTTTTTTTATTTTGCCTATTTTTCGGATAATTATTTCTTTATCTATTTTTAAAATATTTTCTGATTTTATACAACAATCCACATATAATTTTCCTTCTTCTAAATCTTTATTTGATAAATTAGAAGTATATTTACCTTTAGAAATGTTTGATGTAACTGCCACAACTAAGATATCCTCAGAATTTAAATTAAATTCATCGTTACTAATAACAATAACTGGTCTAACTTTTCTACCTCTTTGATCTGAAAAAGGAAACGGAACGAGTAATAAATCTCTTTGTGACATCATACATATTTACTCCAAACCTCATCATCTTTTTTATTGTCCCATATTTTTGCAATTGATTTTTCAGCCATTAACATCCAACCAATCTTTTCTTTTCTGTTTTTATCAAGTTTCTCCATAATTAAATTTCTAATAAACTCAGACTTAGAGGGATATTTTCTTTTTTTTATGAATTCATTTAAATCTTTGACTTCATTCTCTGGGAGTTTTATAGTTATTGTTTTCATAGTAATCCTTATGGATTACTATTTATAAATCTTCCTTTTCTCAACACCAAGAATAAGAATTATCTTTTTGGCAGAGTTCTGTTTTTAATAGATTGTTTTCTTCTTGAAGGTTTTGTATTTCAGAATCTTTTTCTTGTTTGAATTCCTGAATCGCTTTTAATAAACAAAATCATGATGCTTAAAAGTTATAAAATATATTCTATTTTCTCTTACTGAGAATCTCAATACAAAAGATCCAAAATGAATTCTTTGTTCTCCTTTTAATATATTTTTTAAATGTTTAAAATGAGTTGGTTCTAAAAGAATTTGTTTAATTTTCTTTTGAACTCTTTCAAACATTGTTTTATTTTTCTTTTTAAGTTTCCCTAATTGTTTTTTAAACTCATCAGAAAATACTGCTTCATACATTTTATATGGAAACAAAAAAATTATCTAATTCTTTTTCGGTTTTGCAAATAATCATTTTTCCTTCTTCTATGTCTTTTTCTCCTCTTTTAATACTATTTTGGAATTCTTCATCAAAATAAGATAATCCTTGTTTAATTTCTTCTAGCATAGACTCCACTTTATTTATCTTCTTAATATAATCTTCAATATTTAAATTCTGTAATGATTCCATAGTTAATCAACCATTCAATCATTTAAAAGTTTTTAGTTTTGCCCCCCATTTCTTAGGTGGTATGTTCGTCTAAATTGTTTCAGAATAAATATTTTGTTTTATTTTAAACTCCAGACAGAGCCTAATAATTTAACAACGAATAAGAGTTATTATCTTCGCAAAGTTCTTGTTTTAACAAATAAATTAAATATTGCTTGAAAATGTTTTGCTACATTCATGGAAAAGATAAGATTTTAATAATAATAATAATCTGTATAGTAACTATGAGAAATTTCTTTGGAGTGTATATTCACGGAGACCGAAATAAAAATGAGATATCTTTGACATTTGATGATGGGCCCTCAGATGAAACATTAAAAGTTTTAGATGTTTTAAAAAAAAATAAAATAAAAGCAACTTTCTTTATTTTAAGTAAAAGAATTAAAGGGAGAGAGTATGTTATAAAAAGAATCATTGAGGAAGGTCACGAGATAGGAAATCATTCAAATAGTCATAAAAGATTGCTATTTAAATCTAGAAAGGATATATTAAAAGAGTTAGATAAATGTGATAAAGAACTTCAAAAATTTAATATTAAAACAAATCTGTTTAGGCCTCCTTATCTCTCAATAGGATTTTCATTACTCAGTTTATGTAAACAAACCGAAAGAAAAATAATCGCATGTGATGTTATTTCTAGTGACTGGAAGAAATTAGGTATTGATAATATTGTCAAAAAAGTCTTAAAAGAGACCCAAAATGGGAGTATACTAAATTTCCATGATTATATAGAAGGAATCGGTAAAAATAAAGATTTACCAAGAATATTAGAAAAAGCATTGCCCATCCTAAAATCTAAATTTAAGTTTGTTTTAATTTCAAAATTAATAAAATGAAAAATACACTATCTGTAATAATTCCCGCCCGTAATGAAGAAAATTATATCGGAATAACAATAAAAAGTATTTTAGATAACAAGATTAATCATGAATTAATCGTTATTTGTGATTCTTGTTCTGATAATACCAAAAAGATTGCAAGAGAATATACTAAAAAAGTTTATGAGGTGGGTTTTGAAAATGTTTCGAAAACGAGGAATTATGGAGCAAAAAAATCTAAAGGAAACATCTTAATTTTTATTGATGCAGATACAGTTATTTCAAAAAGTTATTTAGACAGAATAAATAACTGTATGAGGGATTTTGACTATGGGGCAGCCAAATGGCAAAGTGAAAGAGGAAATATTTTTGGACGATTTTTTGCATGGAATCTCAATAGGCATAACAAGTTACATAAAACTGTGAATGGTAATTTATTTGTAAAGAAAAAAATATTTGATAAAGTTGGAGGGTTTGATGAGGCTTTATCAAAAAGAGAAGATACTGACTTGGGTGAAAGAATTAGAGATACTGGGGCTAAATTCATATACTTAAAGAACATTAAACAAATTCCAAGTGAGAGAAGATATAGGGATGAGGGATTTTTGAGAAGAATTTACAACATCCAAAAAGAAAGCTTTCTTCATTATAAAGAAGTATTTTGTTCAAAAAAAAAGATAGCTAGGTCTTAAAAAAGAGTTAAATTAATTTTAAATACTCCTAAATATTCTAACAAAAATGAGTGGTGTTGCAGGAATAATAAATTCGGGAAGTACGGACAAAAATTTCCTAGATAGGCTTTTAATACACAAACCAGATAATGGGAAGAAAGGATATTACACTGATAAAGGGATGGGAATTATGCAAAATGTTCTCGAGACAGATTTTAATAAAGATGAGAAATTCCCATTGGTTGATGAGGAATTGGTTTGTTTTGTTGATGGAATAATCTATAATTATGAGGATTTAAAAGGAATTTTAGAAAAAAAAGGGTACAAGTTCAAAACTTCTGGGAAATTTGAGATTGTTCCTCATCTTTACAGGGAATTTGGAAAGGATTTCTTTACATATTTAAATGGGAAGTTTGCTATAATTTTATGGAATTCAAAAAATAAAGAACTGGTTATTGGGGTGGATAAAAATAGCCAGAAGTTAATTTATTACACACAAACAAAAGAAGGAATTATCTTCTCCTCTCAAATTAAAGGAATCCTCAATTCAAAGTTAATAAATGCAGAACCAAATTGGCAACAAATCTATAATTACTTATCATACCCAAATATTTATGGGGAAGAAACTTTATTCAAGGGGATCAAGAAGATAGTTGGGGGAACCTATATTTCTCTAAAAGATAACACATTAAAGTCGCAAACTTACAATCGTTCTTTCCCTAAAAAATCTTTTTTTAATCGCTCATTTAAAGAAAATCATAAACAAATACTATCTGATGCAATTAACAGAGTTTGTATGGAAGACAAAAAAACAGGGGTTCAATTATCTGGAGGGATGGACTCTACAGCAATTGCTTATTTAGCTAAAGAAAATGGAAGCAAAATTAACGCATACTCCATAGGTTACGAAGGTTTTGAAGATTCTGGAGATAGTTATTATGCAAGGGAAGTTGCCAGAATATTGGATATTGATTTAAAACAAAAAATAATTAATTCTAAAGAAATAGAAACTATGAATGATTTAATTAAAATAAATGAATTGGGAATAAATCCAAAAGGAATGTGGCCTGCATTTAATTGTTCAAAAATAGCCCGTTCAAAAGAAAAAGTTCTCTTAAATGGTGGAGGGTCAGATTTTAGATATGGTAAAACTGATGCAGACAAAATAATTAGCAAATTAAGATTACTACAGTTAGCCACACCAAAATTCTCAAAAAGATTTATATTGTCCAAAACAGATCATTTTTACACTAAAAATATGAAAGCATTTGAATTATTATATTCTAAAAATAATATAGATATGAGGATTAAGTTATTTAAAGGATTTTTAGATTCAGAAAAAGAAAATATACTAGAAAATTCCCAATATGTCAAAACTTCAGATTACATTAAGAACATATACCAAAAATTAAATATTGATGAAGAATTCAATTATTTTATATTCGATATGAGCATACTAATGACAAAACACAAAACCCACGCATCATACAACTCATTAGAGATGAGCTACCCTTTTCTTGATTCTGAATTCATTTCTTTAATGAAAGCAACCCCTAATTTTCAAAAAAGTTTTCTATCTGCAAAATCATCTTTGAAAAAAATTTTAGTTCCAAAATTTCCAAAGCAAATTCTCAACCGAAAGAAAGAAGGATTCATACCCCCAAATAAATGGTTTCCTGAAAGAAAAGAATTTCTTTATTCTAAACTTGATGATTTATCTAAAAGAAAAGGGTTCGATGGAAAAGGGATTGAAAGATTGAAAGATTCCAAAAACACAACAAACTACTGGAATAAAATTCTCGTTTTGGCAATTATAGAAAGTTGGTTTGAAGTTTTTATCGATAATCAAAATTAATTATTATTCTTAACATCCCAAAATAAAACTTTTTTCTCTATAAAAGATATAATTCGGACTAAAGAAATTCCCATTATACTAATAACTGCAATTGAACCAAACATTAAACTTGTATTGAAATTCGCTTGCGAAACTAGAATAACATAACCTAATCCTTTATTCGCCATTAAAAATTCACTAATCATTGCACCAGTAACGCTCAAGAGGATAGAAGTTTTCAATCCGATAAAGATATAAGGCAATGCGCTGGGAAGTCTCACTTTTAATAAAATTTGTTTTTTTGTTGCAGATAAAGTGTGCATAAAATCCAATAAAGAGGGGTCAACATTCCCTAATCCCTTAGTTGTATTTATTAGTACTGGAAAAAAAGACATGATTCCAATCAGAATTATCTTCGGAAGAATATCAAAACCAAACCAGATAACAAGCAAAGGCACAAGAGTTACCTTTGGAATGACGTTTAAAGCCATAAGGGAGGGATACAAAGTACGATTAAGGGTTCTTGAGTGGAATATACTAATTGCAAAAATAAATGCAGTGGTGGCACCTAAAGTAAATCCTAAAATCATCTCTCTAAATGTTATTAAAGCATTTAGAAAAAGATAAACAGCATTTTCAATTATTGATTGGAATATACTAAATGGAGAGGGAATAAAATATTCAGGCACTTTAAAAAAATAAATATAATCTTGCCAAATCACTACAATCGCTAGTAGAAACATTAAAACAGGCCATATTTTTTGGAAAAAGGTTTCTTTATTTCCCATTATCTATAAGAGCCCTCACATATTTTTTTATTTTAATGAATTCTTTTGTATCTTTCAAATCTAAAGTCCTTGGTCTGGAGAAATTTATCTTTATGATTTCTTTTATTTTTCCAGGTCTTTTCGAAAGAACAATTACTCTGTCTGCTAGGAAGATAGCTTCTGAAACATTATGAGTCACAAATACAACTGTATTTTTGATTTTCCCCCATATTTTCAATAATTCAATATCCAATTCATCTCTCTTCAATTCATCCAAGGAACTAAATGGTTCATCCATCAAAAGTATTTTTGGATTAAGTGATAAAGCTCTTGCAATCGCTACTCTTTGTTGCATTCCCAAGGATAATTCTTTTGGAAGGTTATTCCCAAAATCATGGAGTCCAACTATCTTCAACAATTCTTCATATTTTTGTATAAGGGAATTATTTGGTTTTTTCCTTTGAATTATTTCATTTGGAAGTTGGACATTTTCCAAAATAGTTCTCCATTCTAATAAAGTTGGTTTCTGAAAAACAAATCCAAATTTATTTTCTTTAACTGCTTTACTAACTATTTCACCATTTATTGAAATCTTTCCCTGAGTTTCTTTGATTAAACCACTAATTAATTTTAATAGAGTAGTCTTACCACATCCTGAAGGTCCCAAAATTGTTACAAATTCATTATTATTAACTGAAAAATCAATATCTTTTAGTGCTTCAATTTCTCCAGTTTTAGAAGAATAAGTCAATCCAATATTTTCTAGTTTAATCGCTTCTGAAGGCATAGTGAATTGAGGTTATTTTAATTTAAAAAATCGTTAGTGTAGAAGTTGCTTAAATTAATAGAGTTAGACATCAGTCCATTTTGGATCAATGATTCTTGAATTAAGTTCCATCTATCTTCTGATTGATATCCTAAGCCATATTTTTTAGTAAGTTGACTTTCATAAAATGGAAGAACTTTTTTAAGACGTTTTTTAGATATATTCAAATCATGGTCAGGATTTTGTTCCACAAAAATTTCCGCTGCTTCATCAGGATTTTCTAAGGTATATTTCAATCCCTTTAATGTTGCCACAATAAATTTATCAATCATTTCTTCCCTAGTGTTTAAAGTAAATTTATTTGTAATTATTGAATGCCCATAAGTCTCAACACCATGGTCTTTCATACAAATGCTATTGAATTCATAACCTGCTTCTTCCAAGTTAACTTCAGAAGTTTTAAACATTAAATAAGCATCCACTTTCCCATTAAATAAAAGATTATATTTTGTTGCTCCACTCATAGGAACATTTGTAATTTGATTTTTATCTAAGTCATATAAACTCAAAAGTTTCAGATATTGGGCGTACGTTGGTCCATATCTATCTCCAGCAAGTTTTTTACCATACAAATCTTTTGGATAAACTATACCATTTTCTTTCAATGAAATAATACAAACCGGAGAATCTTGAAATATAATTGCCAAATCAACAATAGGAACTCCCTTAGAGTGGGCAATTAAATCAGTTTCTCCAGAACTTAAACCAATATCTGCTTCTCCTGAACCAACTAATTTAGCAGTTATACTTGACCCTCGAATCCCTGTTATGAACTCAACATCTAAACCTTCCTTATCATAATACCCCTTCTCTTTGGCAACCCAAGCATAAGCACTAGTTACCGAAACAGAACTAATTTTTAGTTTAACTTTTTCCAAAGAACTTTCTTCAGAAACACTGTTCCCAGTAAGGACAAAAAGTGCTCCAACATTTACTAACAATAGTAAGGATATTAAGAATATGAAAAAATATTTAGCCATAAAATAATTAGATTGAAAGTTCTTTAAATAGATTTTTATAATGGAACAATTACTTTAGAATTTCTAATTCTTTGATAGAAATTGTTAAATTCTGAACAAAGTTTTGATTATAGCCATCATCAACAGCTAAAACGATTCTAGCTTTTGATTCTTTATTAATTTCTCCAGTTTTTGAAAAAAAGAAATGATTTGAATGATCCGTGAAATCTCCTAAAGAAATAATACTTGTTTGGTATTCATCGTTTAAATTTAAGGTGTAACTTTTCTTAACTAAAAACTTAGAATCCTTGGAGTATCCTAAAAGGTAAATTTGAAGCACTTGATCTAAATCTGAATCGGATTTAAAAGTTATCTTTATTTTATTTCTGCCTTCAAGGGATGGGAGATTGAGAGCAGCCCCAAAATATCCTTTTCGAGGATACTTTGGATTTCTACTTATTTCCAGTATATTCTTTTCAGAGTTTATATCGGAGAAATGCCCTAATGGTTCCCAAGAAGTATTCATATTGTATTCAAAATCGCTACCTTCCACCCCATAAATGCATCTTCCACCATTTTCATAAATTTTATTGAAGAAAGGACATTCTTCCCCACAAGGGTTCACCACATAATCAACATCAAAATTAGATAATATCTTCTTTTTTTCTTCACAATCAAATTTCTCAAAATTTCTAAACCTAAAATCATTTAAGAACTTTAGATCATAATTTCTAATTACCTTGTTACCAGTATTTGGAGGGATAAATACTGAAAACAATTTATCCGTAAAAATAACTTTTTCTGAACTTATATTTAATGCTATCCATGAAAGTATTTGAAAATCATTTTCAGAGAGCATAATGGATGCAAAATTAGTATCTTCTTTAAGTTTTTGATTGTAATTTATAAATTCAGTAGACATTAAAACAATAAATAAAAGTGCAAAAACTAAATATACTGTCTTTTTATTGAATTTTCTAAAAATTTTAATTAGTTGAATTTTCTTCAAAAGTTCATCTAAACCTATTCCTGCAAAAGGTATCAAGCCTATAACTAAAAGATTAATTATCCTATTCGCCTGAATTAAAATTCCTACGTTAAATACAAATTCTAGCACAAATTCAATCAGAATTATCGCCAAAAAAACAAATGGGACAAATAAATCGTACTGTTTTTTCTTCAAATAACTATAAACCCCATAAGTTCCAAAGAGAATTAAAGGAATTCCAATATAAGATAGAAGTTCAAAAAATGTTTCTCTAACTAAAAGAGATGGCGCGTATCCAGCAATAGCTTTAGAATAAAAAATACTTTTTATTAGCAGAATAATGGTGCTCAGGAAAGAGCCTTTGAAGAATAAAAAGAAAATATTAATCAAAAAGATTATCGAAATTAAAGATAAAAAAATAACTTGACTTTTTTCTTTCAGAATTTCTTTAATTTTTGAAAATCCATTTGAGTTAAACAATTGAATAAAGAAAACTAAAAATAATATTATCGAAATTATGGGATGTATAAAAAATACAGAAAACAAAATTAAAAGTAAAATTGGTATGTTCTTATGAAATTCTTTAGCAATATGGAAATATAGAAAAATAAAAATAGACCCGAAAAATATCGGAATTAAATAATAATTTCCCAATAAATGTGAGGGTCGTGTCTTAGTCAAAATAAAAAAAATCATTGCAAAAACTGCTGGGAAAAAGGAGGTATATTTTCTCATAAAAAGATACAACAAAGCTAATCCTAAAAAAAGAACAATTGCGTAAATCAAATAAAAATCATCTATGAGATTAATATTAAACAATAAACCCAAATCAGATAAGAAGATGGGCAAACCATATTTGTAAAACCATCCTTTTTTTGATTCTGGATAATTTGAATATTGATCAATATCATTAATCTTCTCCGTGTCAATCAGATCATTAGAAAGAGTTATACTTCTCCATTCATCCATAGTTTCTGGAGCATTATTGAGGAAAGTTTCATTTATTTTTATGTAATCTATTTTAGAAGTCGAATAATAATGCAATCTAAAAAATAAAATGCAGATAACTGCTAACAGGAATATGCTAAATAGAATCAAAAATTTTTTATTATCGGTAGGCATCTTCTTTCTAATATATAAAAATAGTAAATTATATAACTTTCTAAATCAGATAAAACTATGGCATTTATATACACAGTTCCAAAATTAATTCTTGCAGGACTTTTCTTCTTTGTTGGAGGATTCATGTTTCTAAGAATTTTTTATGAAGACTTCAAAAAGACAAATAAACTAGAATTAGTTATTTTGTCCATTGCCCTGGGGGTGTTAATCAACGTCTTCCTCGGATTTTTTCTAGGTGTTTTTGAAAAATTCAATGAAATGTATTTATGGACAATTAATTTATTTTGGGTTTTCTTAATGGAACTATTCTTTTTTGTCAAACATAAAAGAATTTAAAGTAAAAAACAATAAGTATTTCATGAATAAATGGGTGTACTTCATATTAATAATTTTGGTTCTAGGATTAGGGATATTCTTTAAAGGAAATCTGACAGGATATTTTATTGAAAAAGAGGGTAATTTTTGTGAAGATTGCAATGTCTTAATTATTTTAACTGACGCGCTAAGATTCGACCACCTTGGTTGTTACGGCTATGAAAAAAATACAAGCCCAAATATAGATGTTTTGTGTGAAAAAGGGGTTGTTTTTGAAAATGCAATTTCTCAAGCCACAGCCACAAGACAATCTGTCACCTCGCTTTTTGTATCAGATTATGTTCAAAATCACCAAGTAACGGGGAAGAATAATATAATTCTTCCAGAAGAGGCAATAACCATCGCTGAAGTATTGAGATCCAATGAATATAAGACTGCTGCTTTCCTAAGAAATTTCAAGGTTAGTAGGGAAGATATTTTGCAAGGATTTGATGAATCAACTGTTTTTCGGGAAAAAGAAGGATACTTGGATGAAAATGCTACTATAAAAACACTCGACTGGTTAGAAAAAAATAAGGATGATAAATTTTTTGTTTATCTGCATTATTTTGCTCCCCATTCTCCATTTAACCCCCCGGAGGAATATCTTAAGAAATTTCAGGAAAAAGAATATTCTGGAGATATAAATTTCTCAGAATTGCGTAGGGCAAGGGATTTTAACTCAATGAATATCTCTCAAGAAGATATATCTGAATTAAGGTATAGATATGATGCTGAAGTAAATTATATGGATAATGAAGTGGGAAAGGTTATAATGTATTTGAAAGAAAATAATTTGCTTGACAAAACAATTATTATTTTTATGGCAGACCATGGAGAAGGGCTTGCAGAAAAAGATAATTTTGTGGGTCATGGACCGGGGATTAATACGGTGGTTCAAGTTCCATTAGTAATAATTATTCCAGGGGAAGATTATAACAGATACGAAGGCATCGTCGAATTAATAGATATCGGTCCGACTATTCTTGATTCATTAGGGATAGATATCCCGAAAAGTTTTAGGGGTAAGGCAATTCCTAAGGAAGATAATTCAAGAGATTTTGGTTTTTCTAATAGCAAGACTGGAGATATAATAAGAAGTCAGAATTATATTTTCAAAAGAAATTCGAATCCATCCAAAAATCCTACCCTTCAAGAGAATAATTCTTTATTTAATATAAAAGAAGATCCCTTTGAATTGAATAATTTGAATGAATCTAATAAAAAAATATATAATGAACATTTAAAGGCCCATGAAAACTTCTTAAAGTCTTATAATCTTTTTTGAGAAGTAACTTGTTTAATTCTATTT
>SDBV01010633.1_pt1 | contig 12034 bp, 25 predicted proteins | sample 2277081 | NCBI WGS metagenome assembly SDBV01 (sample SAMN10402039, study PRJNA504765) | marine sediment metagenome | isolation source: marine sediment core GS10_PC15, 223 cmbsf | place: Arctic Ocean: Southern Knipovich Ridge | collected 2010 | reverse complement strand
TCAATGCCGACGAGGAGGGGAATGAGATGGAAAACAAGAAGAAGATCTAGCCCTATTGGTACTGACTCGTTTTCCCAAAAAAAACCGGGGAGTTACAAGCTTTACATTGACTTTTTCGTATTTTTGCGTTATTATTAGATTATGGAGGACTTACTGTGAGTTCCTACAAGAGAAATTGGCTAACTAAGCGAAATATATACCGTCGCCCGGGGGAACTGTATCTCACCCGCTACGTCATTTTTAGATGTAGGTGGTTTGGGATATTCATCCATAAATTCTGGATAAGCGATTACCCCGTACCACACGACCACCCCTGGACCTTTTTGGCAATGCCGTTTGCGGTGGGGTATCGCGAACACCTACCTGACGACACCAGTATTTGGCGCGGGCTCTTTAGTCTCAAAATCAGAACCGCCAATGAATTTCATTGGGTAGATTTAGAAAAGGGGCCCGCTTGGACACTCTTCCTCCACGGCCGGAAACGACGTAATTGGGGATTCCTAACCGAAAAGGGTTGGGTAGACCATGATACCCACAATAGGAGCATAGGCGTTTATGATGAGTAAGGGGCCTTTGTTCGAATGTGTCATGGATACTCTTCAGGAGGAAGAATTATCTTTGTGGGATTTGGTACTAACCGACCCTGAGAAATTTGCCTATTTTGAAGCGGTTACTGACGCGTGGGAGACTGATGACGCCAATTGGATTACAAGGATTGTCAGTCAAATGCTTGCTAGTTACGATACTAAGGAGTAGCACATGGACTTCGGAACCATATTCTGGCCAATGTTTTCAGCTCTAGTAGCTGCATTTTTAGTGACACAGGCCTTTGACTTTTCGGTGGGTTATTACTTCCACAAAAAGCAACAGAAGAATCGCCAAGAGTTTGAAGCTAGAGTAGAGAAGGGCGAAGTTAGTCCGGCAGAAATGTTCGCTATGTCCGGGGGAATAGTGCCCGGTGCGCAGGCGATGCCTGGAATGCCTGGCGCCGAAGGCAAGAAATCAGAAAACAAACCAGGGAATCTTACCATTGGCCAATATCTCTAGCTCCTTAGAAAATCTCGCTACACAAATCCATAACTGCACTTCGTGTAATTTATGCACCTCTAAAACTTACAGTGTGCCCGGTGAAGGAAATTCGGACGCCAGAATTTTATTCATTGGCGAAGGTCCGGGGCAAACAGAGGATTTGAAGGGCCGTCCATTTATTGGAAGATCTGGAGAACTTTTGGATAAAGCTTTAGTGGCAGCCGATCTTTCTAGAACAGATGTTTTTATTACCAACATAGTAAAATGTCGGCCGCCCGGAAATAGAAACCCCACTCAAGAAGAAATGGATGCCTGTTATCCCTTTTTAATGAATCAGATTAGGTATATTCGCCCCAACGTTATTGTAGTGTTAGGCAAGGTTGCGGCAGAGTATATTCTAGAACGCCCAGTAAAGATTACCAAAGAACAGGGTAAGATAGATTTTCTGCCTGATTTTTGGCGAGGAGTGGTGGGCGGAATTGCCATCATACCTATTTTACACCCGGCTTATGTCTTGCGGAACAACAAACCTGAAGTTATACAAAGTTTTTACCAAGCAATTCAGGATGCGAGGAACATAGCCTATGGACTCCCCAATAGTGGTTTACATGCGGAAAGTACTTGATGAACATACTCTACCTTTAGCAGATAACAAGGCGGGGTTAATAGAAGCCGTTTGGCTAGTAGAAATGATCCATAAGGTAGAGAAGCACTATAAAGAAGATGGACCAAAGTAAGCAGCCGCCCCCTCTGCAGAATTATGTACATAAGCTAATGTTACTAGAAGCTGTCAGATGCTACACCTCAGATAACTACTTTGGGGTAGCCTGGTTAGAGAAACAGTTATTTATCTTCTTTAGTAGAATACGGGAGTTAGAGAAACGTGATTGATCTCCAAGAAATTGGTACATTCATAAAAGACCGTATAATGGGCTGCAAGTTCGTCGGGCTATCTAGTGATGCTGAAGTTTTTATAGAATTTGATCACGACGACCCCGATTTAGAATTAGCTGCCGCCCAAAGACTACGAAAAGAGTTTCCTGAGATAACTAAAGTAACAACTGTGGTAAAACCATCAATCACACAAGTTCAGCAGATGGTAGACGACTTAAACCAATTATTAGAAGAGGAGAAGCCTAAGAAGCATAATCTTCTTGATATAGGAAGCTTCTAATGCGATGGTATTTTTATATGACATCATAGATAGGTTAGCAATAGAGAAAGGGATAAGAAAAAAGAAGGTGTACCATTTGGAAGTTACCACTGGAGAATTAATGGAACCTCTTGGTTTAAAGCCCTCAATACCGCATCACCGCTATGTAAAGTTTCTAATTGAGACCAATTACCACGGCACTACGTCAGAGTCTATAGGGATTAATGGTGAAAGAGGATTTAAATTACATTTAAGGATATGGAGTATATAAATGGCGGGACAATTAACTTTAGCTATGATTAAACCTCATTGCGTTATGGAGAGGAAAGTAGGAAAGATTCTAACCAGGATAGAAGAAGCGAACTTTGGTATTGTTTTAGCGAAGATGGTGCAGCTTAATAAAGAAGGGGCACGCCAGTTTTACCAAGAACATGCAGAGAGGCCTTTCTATTCCGGGCTGTGCGACGCAATGCACGCCGGGCCCATTTGGGTTTTAGTCTTAGCCAAACCCAACGCGGTGGAAGAATGGAGAAACACTATCGGGGCCACCAACCCTGCTGAAGCTTCCCCCGAAAGTGTCCGGCACGAGTTCGGAAACCACCAGAAGTTAGTGGATAACGCAGTCCATGGGTCTGCTACTGACCACGATGCTAAGAAAGAGATCAATTTCTTCTTCGCAAGGGAACTCAAACTCGTAGAACGTATACAGGAACTTGGTACTAAATAAGCAAAGGGACAAATGGCGCTAAAAAATACCGTAGTGCTATGGAAAGACATTCATGAACTGGCACAGAAAGTTTGCAAACTATATGGTCTAACGTACGGGCAGATACTGCCTGAGACTAGAAGGCAGGCTCAACATTACGGTGAATGTCGCCCATGTGATAAATGCTACCGTGCCTCCCACATAGATGAAACAAATTGTAACGAAAAGGTTCTGTACATTAGGGTTCACCAATTAAACAAAACAAATGTGCCTTTGGCCACTTCGACCATTTTGAATACGTTGGCCCATGAGTTAGCCCATCTTCGGGAGTGGACTCATGGCAAAGCGCACCGAAAGTTTCAAGAGGAGATTGTAACATACATAAAAGGACTTGGGTATGATGTGAGATAACATGATAAGAAACACTCTCGTATTTCTTATGCTGCTACTGACATTGGTTTTCTCAGGCTGCTCTAATTGTACAGAGGCATCGAATGCTTTTCCCAGAGAAAACCCCCTGTTTGCCAAACTTACTGAACCAATTCTAGGTTTAAATACTCTAGAGTTACAAGACTTAATCGGACTACCTAACGATATAGAAGAGGAAGGATGTAGTGCCCGAGCCTCTGGATTTGGTGTAGAGAAGCCTACTACGCACACTGGGACTAACTGGATCTACTCTCATGGTATGGATGGGTTGGAAATAGAACTAACTGTTTGTATCCTTAAAGGCTACGTAGTTACACAGACCTCAACATGGACGGCGACGATTGGTTCTAGGGTCTCTGTGTCTGTTAAGCTTCTCACTGATACGGAATTAACTGCTGATGTGGTAAATGGTAGAATGGGGGACTCTCGGGGAGAGAGAACTGCCCCACCTACCGGAAGAAAAATAGAAGTTTAAACGATACGGAGAATTAAATGGTTGATGAAGAACAAGATGCTACTTTTCTTGTAAACAAGCAGAATGTAATGCGGGTCGAAACTAAGGATGAGCGAGGCATGATCCTATCGAAGGAGTATGGCTTCACAGTAGAAGAGGAGAACGGCAAAGTTCTTTCTTTTGACTTGATAAATCATCCGGATTTAGGCATTACTTTGCTTTTCGGGGAACAAGTGTTTGTTCTAAAATTCTGGGACGACGATGCCCTATCTAACGGTTTAAGTATAGTGGCTCAGGCTATAACGCAGGAATTAGAGAGGAGAAAGAATGAATTTAGAAAAACCTCTGAATAAATACATTGATCACACGCTACTAAAGACAGAGGCTACACATAATGAATTTGAAGCCTTCCTAGATGACGCTGTAAAGTACCAGGTAGCCTCAGTGTGCGTTTCACCCTATATGGCCGGCCCCGTGGCAGCAGCACTGGTTGGTGAGGACATTAAGATTTGTACTGTGGTAGGGTTTCCTTTGGGCAATCTGCCAACCGAATTGAAGATGGTAGAAGTTGCTTACTTTGCGGAACGTGGAGTTCACGAAATAGATTTCGTACTCAATTACGGCGATGTTAAGAGTGAATTGTTTGATAAAGTAGGCAAAGAATTGGAACTAATGGAGCAGGTTTGTAGAGATCACGGCATGGTCTCCAAATGTATAGTAGAAACTTGTATGCTAACCGCAGAAGAAAAAACCTTCGTATGGAAAGCTATAAGCGAACGTACTTGCATTGATTACATCAAAACATCTACAGGTTTCAATGGCCCGGGCGCCAACCTACCGGATGTGATGCATTGGAACCAGCTTCGTGAAAAGGAAGGCGTTTCTCAAAATAGTAATATTATTCAGCTTACTGTTGTCGGTAGTCGAGAAACTCCATTGAAGATTAAAGCCGCTGGAGGAATTAAAAATCTCGACACCGCCCTCGCCTTTATTGGGGCAGGAGCAGAGAGACTTGGTATGAGCGCTTCTGCAAAGGTTATGGAGGAATGGAATGCTCGGAACCCCCAAACTTTCATCGAAGGAGAAGAGGCAGCTTGATCAGCTTATAAATAGCGTACGGCATTTATCTAATTCCCAAAAGGGTACCGAGGTTCAGAAGTACATCAAGAAACGGAAACTGAAGGCAATTGCTTCTCTATTGAAAGTTTCTACCTCTAATCGAATTATTTCCCGACAAATCTTGGATATCGTTCTAGATAAATGGCCCTTCAAAGTCAGACGGCTGAGGAAATTATAGATGGATGACGACCCTGACAGTAGAATTTATTATCAAGCTTTGGTGGCTACTTCTCTAAAGGTGCAACAGCTAAATAGAACGCATCAGAAGCCAGCTAGAAGTTCAGGCCCAGGTACGGGCCCCACAGCATAGGAGAAAATGATGATTGATGAACTAGAAATACCCGCAGATTCCACCTTGAATATCGAAGGGAAGCCCAATGTCCCTCTTTGTCCAATGTGTACAACGGTGCTAGAGCCTGCAACCAGCACTTACGCATATAAACGAAACAACCCGGATACTCGTTGGTTTTTTTGTCCAGAATGTAGCTGCCATTTAGGCTACCACCGTATGAGAAAGACTTGGAAAGTGGATCCCTACGATCTAGACAGTAACAACAAAATTAGAGGGTACTTTGGGCTGGCACCTGTGGAAAAAGTAAACGAATAAGTAAGGAGTTTTCAAATGAGCGAGGTTTTAGCTCTTAAGTACCGCCCAACAACCTTTGAAGAGGTTATAGGGCAAGATCAAACCATTAAGCAGTTGCGATCCGCAGTGAACAAAGAAATTCTAGGGCACGCCCTTCTATTTTGCGGAACTCGTGGAACAGGTAAAACTACCACTGCCAGGATTGTAGCCAAAGAACTTAATAAGTCTTATGGGATTTATGTTGAGTGGGAGACAATGCACCCCCTAGTGTTAACAGAGATTGATGCTGCCTCTAATACGGGAGTGGACAACGTTAGAGAATTGATAGAAAGCATTCGCTACGCCACCCGGGGACATAGGGTTGTAATCATTGACGAAGTTCACATGTTATCCAAGAACGCATTTAATTCTCTTTTGAAGACACTTGAAGAGCCGCCGCCAAAAGTTACCTTCATTCTGTGTACCACAGAGCCCCACAAGCTGCTGGATACGGTTAAGTCCCGTTGTCAGCTCTACGAATTCCATGAGGTGGAGCTAAAGACCTTAGAAGCCTACTATGCGCACATCATGGAGTTGGAAGGTGTCAAAGCGGATGTGGCATCGGCGGCCTTAAAAGCCAATGGTAGCGTCAGGGACGGGCTTTCTATTCTACAGAAGGCTCTTTCCGGGGAACAAGAAGCAGATACTTCTAAGCAGTACTTTGAATTGGTGGGTGCGATCTACTCACAAGACGTCGCCACAGCTCTTCAGTTGGTCTCTGAGCTACGTAAAGCAGAGGAAGCTAGGGTGATCATCCAAACTCTAGAAAAGTGGTGGTATTGGGCATCTCTCGAAAACTTTGGACAGCGTACGCCTATACGCCAATTCTTCGAAGGAGACAACCGGTTGGAATTTGATCTTGTTCATTTACAGAAGCTATTTGATCGTTGTCTTGAAATAGAAAGGAATTTTACTGCCACACCTAACGCTAAAATAGTTTTGGAAATGGGTATTCTCAAACTGACGTTATGATAAAACCAAGAAACAAGCCCCGTAAAGAAATGATAGGACAGAAATTTGGAATACTTACACCTATCAAACTTGCTCGACAATCTTCCTGGGGAGATTGGCGCTACAGATGTCGTTGCGATTGTGGAGGATATACGGAGGTAGGTGGAGCGAATTTGCGGGCGGGTGCAGTTAGAAGTTGCGGGTGTTTGAGGTTTAGTCGAATAAAAGCGGGAACAAGGTTCGGAATGCTTACGGTTGTTAGAAAACAAAAGAAAGACCCTTTAGGCTGCGCTATGTATCTTTGTAAATGTGACTGCGGTAATAGTAAAGTTATACGAGGCTACTGTCTTACAAGAGGGGATAGCCAAAGTTGTGGCTGTCAATGTGGAAAGCATTTATTTAAACATGGGTTATCTAATACTAAAGAATACCGATTAATAAAGAGCCATCGACGTTATGCCAAGAAACTAAAAGCCGAAGGTTCCCACACAGTATCAGAAGTTTTAGCAAAACTGAAAAATCAAAATTATAAGTGCCACTATTGTAGTATTAACATCAAACAAAAATATCATCGAGACCATATGGATCCCCTTATACGAGGCGGCTCTGATAATATTTCAAATATAGCTCTTACTTGCCCAACATGTAATCTAAAGAAACATACCCAGACGGCTGAAGAATTTATAAACAGGAGACAATAACATGGAAACTTTTATAGATGATTTTAAGGTAAATGTTCAAACTATTGAAGGGGGTACATTTTTTGTGCGTAAAGATAATACACATAGAACAAAAGAATCTTCTTTTATAGATGTTCTTGTTAAGCAATTTGCTGACGTAATTGAAGCCAATCGTCTTCTAGAATCTAGAGTTATTTTGCTTGAGAAAAGAGTCGAAGAATTAGAGAATCCCCAACATTCGGGATTTACTTCTGTTCAGCCTTCCAGATTTTAGGAGTTATGAAATTATGTCTATAGATAATGAAGGTCCGTATAAAGTTGCTGTCGAAGAAGAGTACAAACCAAAAGCTGGGGGTCGCTTCCTTGGAAGAGCTGCCATTCCTGTAGAAGATGTTGTTTTAGAGACTGATGAGTATTATGAGTTTCTAGGATTTAGTGGACGAAAAGGAAGAAGATTTATCGCAGAAAAACTATTACAAATAGAGAAGCGTCTTGATGCCTTAGAAAAGGAATAATGGAACGAACATGCCCGTAGAAGGATTCTATTACACATACGGTGCTGATACCGACATGATGGAGAAGAAGTGGTTTCCGGATCTTCAACGGAAATACCCTAACGCTGCGTGGCTTAGATATGATGCCACAATTGATGACATCGATATCGGAAGACTCGTAACGGAGTACACTGCCAATGATCTCTTCTCTAAGGGAAAAGTTATCGTCATTAGGAACGCAGATAAGAAACAGGAGATCGTTCAAGCTCTCGCTGAGGAACTGCTTAATCGTCCTGTGGCTGGTAGTGCCCTGGTACTTATTGCTAATGGTTGGAATAAAACTACTCGGTTGGGGAAATTAGCCAAAAAGAGCTTTATAGTACGGGAATTTAATCGGCCCGAAGTAAAGCCCTTTGATATGATTGATGCTCTGAATGCCAAGAACTCTGCTATGGTCTTACGCCACAGCGAAAGACTGTTCGCAGCTGATTACCACCCCTTGGCTATGTTCTCTCTATTGTTTGGTCACTTCTTACTGTTAAGGCAGGTCTACGCTCTTAGGCATTTAGGAGAACAACAGATCGCCAGAGAATTGAAGCAACACTCTTTTAGGATTAAGAAAGCTATGGTAGCTTTCAGGTACTGGAAGGGAGAAGAGCTGGAAGAGGCCCTTAAGCTCTTTGGCAGGGTAGACTCCCTGTTGCGTACTTGGCAATACGATGAGCGTATGCTCATACAAATGGCCTTGATAAAATTGTGTTTATGAGGTATAATTGATATGAATGATATAACTAAGGCGCGAGCATTTCTAGAAGCCACAAACTCCGATTTACGGCATTTAGTTTCCTTTGGGCTGATGCTTGCCACAGCAGAGCAGAGATACAGGGATATTCAGCTTCGTAAGCAGGGCAACCGGGATGAAGCAGGCTCTTTAGACAAGAAAGAAGTTAACGCCGGGCTTGAGATGGCCGTGCTTCGTTATTTGAAGAAAAGTAATCGCCTTCCAGGAAATATCACGGATGCGTTTGCGCAAGACGTTACATTAGAACAGAAAAGGGAATTGGCAGTGGTATGGATGAACAGCTAAGCTTTATCGACCAAATTGCCAGTAATACTTTCTATCGCCGAGAAGACGATAAGTTCTCTTTTCTTTGGGACACTCAAGTAGTCATTCTGTACTACAATGAAGACTCCAAAATGTTTCGAGTAATTAGTAATCATGAACCTCAGATTTTAATGGAGATTAACAATTGGTTAAATGGGTTTGTAAAGTCAATAGGGAACATTAACTCCGAAGACCTGGGGGTAACGGAAGAATTTTAATATGAAGTTTTTAGGAGGTAATATCCATTGGACGGACTAGAAGGTCTAGAAGCCCTAGGTAATCTTGGGGTAGTTCCAATTGTTATATTATTGACTCAAATGGCCAAGCAGAGGCTTGGTGATTTCAAATACGGTTCAGATGCCTTGGCTCTGGCGCTATCTTTTGTTTTATGCCTTGGTTGGGAATTTTACTATATGACAGCTCTTCAATTTGCGGAGTGGTCAGCACTCTCCGGTTTAGGGATTTTTAAATGGGGAGTGGTGCAGGTCGGCACCGGGTTTGGAACCTGGCTTGCTGCCAGTAAGATTTATGATCTTGGCCATGGTGACAAAAAGAAAGAAAAGGCGGTACTAACTGAAAAGGTCAAGCTTGAACAAGAAATCGTAAAGCTTAAGAATGGCAATGGAGAGAAAGATGGGACGCATAAGGAAGATCCTAGGGTTCCTGACCAGCTACGTGCCATTTTGGAAGGATAAAGATGTGCCTGGTGTAGCGAATCAAATTAGAAAAACGCAACTTAAACAAGATCAACAAGTTCGCAAAACCGATATGGTAGAACTTTTAAGAATGATTCAGGAAGGTCGTCTCCATGAGGCCGATGAAAGACAACTTGAGAGCATCAAGATGGCTTTAGAACTGAATAGTCTTTTAGGAGAAAAGCAAGCTTCGCCATCGGGGGTGGATTCGACTGCCCTGGTAGAGGCAGTGAAACAAGCCATTTCTGAAGGTATGGCCAACGTTACTGTTAATACCGCTGTAGTCGGAGAGGGCGTGTCTGACCCCTCCAGACCCCAGATGCGGCATACTTCTCTAGCTGATTTAGTTCAAGACGATACTAAGGTTGATATATCTCACATAGGAGAGGTTAGTACCGAAGTCGAGGGTACACAGTCTGATAATAAGTTAGAGAAATTACGAAGGCTTAAGCGCCCATCTAAGTAATGGTTACCCCCAAGGAACTCCATGAATTAGAAAAACAGGGGGTTGTATTCACAGAAGACGGAATTCGAGTTATAGACGCCTCAAAGCTGGGCGGGCCTCAAAGGCTCAGACCAGCGCCAGTGAAAAGAGTACCCAGGACGCAACCGGAACTTTCTCCAGAACCGGAGCCGGAAAAAGAGTCCCCAGAGGAACGTAAAGAATTGCTTCCTCCAGCTATGAAACAAAGAGGTACTTTAAATAGAAATTTTACAAAGGAGTTTGAAATGTCTAAAGAAGAAGTCCCCAAAGGAGTAGGCTTGGACGTAGGTACTTCCTTTTTAGTAGCCGGTAGATTTAATGCCGGAGGCAGTATTGATTTCCTAAAGATCAGAGACTGCTTTCTTCATATTCCTTACAAAACTCCCATCAATCAGAAGATGATTCATCGAGGATTAGATGATAGGCAGGCCCCTTACATCGAACAGGAGGATGGATTCTATGTTCTTGGTGAGGACGCGTTTACAATGGCCAACGAAAGGCATCAAGATACTCGGCGCCCTATGTCTCGGGGGGTGTTGTCACCCAAAGAAAAGTCCGCGTTTCCTATTCTTAAAGAACTCATTAGCTTGATTATTAAAGAACCTGAGCATAAGAACGAGCGCTTAGTCTTTTCTGTACCTGCTAAGCCTATAGATGCCCAGTTTGATCAAATCTTCCATCAAGATATGGTTCGATCCTTTATTGCCAGCAAAGGCTATGACCCTATGCCTATGAACGAGGCGGAAGCTTTGGCGTACTCTGAGCTTCTAGAAGACGGGTTAACTGGAATCGCAATTAGCTGCGGCGCCGGTATGATGAATGTAGTTGTAATGTCTGCAGGAGATCCCGTAGTAGCATTCAGTACTTCTCGTTCAGGAGACTGGATAGACGAACAAGTAGCAATTGCAACAGATATGACACGTAGTTTAGTTCAGCAAGAGAAGGAAGGCTCGGACTTGGATCTTATGAACCCTGACCCCACTAATCAGGTTCATCAAGCAATCGCAGTTTACTACGGAAACTTGTTGGTTTATACGTTAGAGAATATAGCCCACGATTTAGAGAAGTCTCCTTCTCTTCCTAAATTTAAGGACGCTGTCCCTCTTGTTGTTGGGGGCGGTACTTCGTTACCGAAAGGTTTTATTCCCAAATTTGAACAGGCTCTGCAGTCAGTAAATATGCCTGTGGAGATTAGGCAGGTTAGGCACGCCGCTGACCCGCTCCACGCCGTAGCTAACGGTTTAACGCTTGCGGCATCAATGGACTAAATCCAAAAGGAGGTATTAGCATGGCCAGTAAAAGCGGTATCCATGTTATGACCCCGGGCGCAGGTGATGCTGTGTCCGAGAGGCATCTTCATCAAACCAAGGAAGAACGTGTCCAGCATGGTAAGGAATTCCGCAAAGAAAAAGAATACCAGCAAAAGGTAAAAGAAGAGCGTTTTGCGGCGATTCGGGACCGTCAGAAGAATAGGCCTGGTGGTGGCTCGGGTGCCGGAATTAATATTGAAGCAGGTGACGGTATTCAGCCAACTGGAGAAAACTAAAGGATTCTAACATGAAGGTTCTTAAGGGTAAGAGTGGTATTACGGTTTTATTTCGCCCAATGAAAACCGGACTAGTGGACATGCGTTACTATGTCAAAGTTGGCGCGGTAGATGAGAGCCCTGCCGAATGGGGCTACTGCCATGCTCTAGAGCATATGGTTTTCGCGGGAACGGAAAAAAGAACTTGGCTAGACATCACGCGTACGTGGGAGAAGCAGGGTACTTATTCTAATGCCACTACTCGTCATGACCGTACGTTCTACCATATAACGAGTTTAAAGAAGTCTTGGAAAGAGGGTTACGAAGTCTTGGCTGATATGTTCTACAACTGCCAATTCCCCATCGATAGGTGGGAAGACGTGGAAAAGCCCGCTGTGCTTAGTGAGATTGAGGAGGAGCAAGACGACAATGATCTTGTTCTAGCAGAGGCCCTCTATTCCAAAGGACTTGGTTCCAGATATCATTCTATTGTAGGCGGCATCGAGGCACTGCAGATCCTCCCACCGCCAGTCCGCCACCTTCCCTGCACCGTTCGTGCACCGCTCGAGCGCACTGTCATGGAAT
>SDBV01010632.1_pt1 | contig 12034 bp, 12 predicted proteins | sample 2277081 | NCBI WGS metagenome assembly SDBV01 (sample SAMN10402039, study PRJNA504765) | marine sediment metagenome | isolation source: marine sediment core GS10_PC15, 223 cmbsf | place: Arctic Ocean: Southern Knipovich Ridge | collected 2010 | reverse complement strand
GCAAAATATTTTTTTGCTGTTAAAAGCAAAGGGGAAATATTAATCGCAGGTCCAATTGCGAAGGATAAAAAAAATGTGGCAAAGTTTAAGAAAAAACATAAAAAGGTTTTTGTGAAAAATGGCAAAGTTTATTCAAAAGACAAAATTAATTTTGGAATTAAAGAATTTATTAAAAAGTGGAAATCACAAAATCGAAAAAGAATGATAGATATGGGAATTTCTGAATTAAATTTTATTTTTTAATCCCTGTTGCTTTTTCAAATAAAGATGCAAAGGCTTCTGCAAAAAATTCAGAATTAAGCCAGATTGCTATTTCTTCTCTTTCTAATTCTTCTTTTGACAAATAAAATAAAATTTCTTTTCTATCGATTATGAAAAATTTTGTATCAATGTTTATTTTTTTTATTTTCATTGCAAAAGCTTTTTCTATTTCCTTAATCAAAGAATCACTTCCTGAAAGGGCAATTTTTATTTTTATGTTAGATTTTTTTAATACTTCAAAAGTTTGATGAAAGAGTTTGGCTTTTGATTTTATTTCTTCGGCATTTGTACAAATTATAACTTCTTTTTTTGTTTCTCTTATTATTTCTTTTAGAAAATTAGAAATTGTAGATTTTCCTTTTAAGGCTGCAGAAAGGTCTTCTCTTTTAACTGGGGCTATTCCACCTTTGTAAAGTTCTTCGAGTTTTGTAAATTCTTCTGTATCCTTAATTTTTAAGAGGCTGTCTATCTTTTCTTCGGCATTTTTTTTAATTCTGTTTCTTAATCTTTCAAGAATCATTTTTGGTTTAATTCCGAAATATTTTACTGGCTTTCCTATTTTTACTACTGCAAATCCTTTTTTTTCTAAGCTTTCAAGAACATCATATGCTCTACTTCTTGGAACTTGAGAAAGGCTCGCTATTTCTCCAGCTGAAGCAACTCCTTTTGAAATCAAAGCTAACCAAACTTTTGTTTCATACACATTTAAATCAAAGTAATCTTTGATTTTATTGATTAAATCTTGTTTTACTAACATTTTATATATAGTGATAGCCATTATCTTTATTTTTATTCAAGAAATCTTCAAGAGTTTTGGAAATTGAATCTCTTAAATTTTGAGATATTTCTTCATTAAACATAGAAAATTCTATTAATTTATCTACAATTTTTGTCACATATCTTTCTTCTGGTTCTATTCTATTAGGATTTTCATTAAGATATTGAATAATTCTTTTATATTCTTCAAATTCTTTCTTAATAGACAATTCATTAGGTTTTAGCAATTTTATTATTTTTATCATAAAATTTAAATAGAAAACTCTTTTATAAACTTTATGGCTTGTTACTTTTGTCCAGTAAGAACAATTAAGAAAATAGATAGGAAAGAATCAAACCGAACAGGATTCCTGCAGTTATGAAAGGCATAGCTGGATAGAATTTTTTCTTTTGTGAAAAAAGGAATAGAGAACCTAATCCTAACATTGCTCCTCCGATTACAAATAATGCAGGAATCAGCCCACCTGTAAATTCATGCAATCCAAATGGAAGAGGGATTTTTGTTTTAAGGATAACTCCTGCAGTAATTAAAGGAAAAACAACATCGCCCCCTCCCAGAAGAGCAATGTTAATTTTTATATTTTTTTTCTTCAGTTTTGATTTCTTTGCTTTTTTTATTTGCATTCTTATTTTCTTTGAAAGATAAGGCACGAAAAATCCAGAGAAAATTTTTAACTGGTTAATCTGATATTTCGCCATTTTCTGCATAATTCCTGAATGCCACACAGCCCACATATCATAAATAGAAATTACTGCAAGTAAAACAAGCATTGTCCAAAAATTTAAAATTGGGACAAAAATTGCTGCAATCCCAGGATAAATTAAAAGTTCTGTAGCATTATGAACCAAAAAGTTTCTTTTAAAAATTTTTATAAATGCCAGAGGTAATGCAATTGCCAAAGCAATCCAGGCAAAATTTTTGGTTTGAAAAAATGAATTAAGTGTAATCCCTAAAGCAAGGGTAACAACGACAAAAAACCATGCCTTTAGAATAAATTCTGCTTTAATTTTTGTGAGGAAGAAAATTATAGTAATCGCAATTATAAATGCAAAAAGTATCATGTAAAAAACGCTTTGATAATCTGACGGTTTTTCAATTTCAGGGGTTTCAAGCCCATAAGGAAGAGGTTGACCAGAAACATTAACCACTTCTTGATTTTCTATCCTTGTTGTAGAATAATTATTTATGACATAAAGACCAATTAACTGAGTTAATAAAAACATCACCAATAATATAGCTACTATTTTTAGATTGTGTTTCATTTGTCACCTCCAAGATTATAACAAAAAGAAAAAAGAGTTTTTAAAGTTTTAAAGTAGGCTTAAACATATTTTATATAAATTTCAAAAAACTTTTTGTAAGTTTCTTTAAACCTTTTTAAGATAAATCTTTCTAATGTATCATAGTGTTTGTTATCAAACTTTTCCAGAGATGTAATGTAAGCAAGACGTTGAGACTTCCTTACTATTAAAGGAGGATATTTGTTATTTATAAGAATTATATTAATTAAAAATCTTCCAACTCTTCCATTTCCGTCTTCAAAGGGATGTATTTTTTCAAATTTTCCATGAAATAATGCAGCAAGTTTAATTGGATGAATTTTGTTTTTATTCTCTTGGTACCATTTTACTAATTTTCCCATTTCTTCTTCAACTCTTTCAGGAAGTGTAGTCTTTATTTTTTTTCCAATAATTACATTTGGAAATTTCTTATAACCTGTTTGAATCTCAATATCTTTAACAAGCATTTTATGCATCTTAATAATATCCTCTTGAATAACTCTAAATTTATTCTTAATTATCAATTCAACAACTTTTCTGGAATTTCTTGTTTCATATATTTCCCTTAAGTCTTTACCTTTGACAGAAGCATTTTCAAACATTACTATTGTAACATCTTTTAAAGTCAATGAATTGCCTTCCAATGCATTACTCTCATAAGTAAAATTAGCAGCAAATCTATCTAATAAATCTCTGAAACTTGCTTTTGGGAGCTCTTTCAAAATTTTAAAATAATTTAATCTTATTTCTTCAATTTTTTCAAGTTGTTCTTTTGTGAAAATATAATCTGTCTTAAAATTTTTCAAAGCATGTTTTACATATTCTCTCTTCTTTTTTTCTTCAAATATTTTTTCTAATTCTTTTTTGCTTTCTCCTTTAAATATTTTTTCAAGAGTTTTAACTTTACCATTAGGAAGCCTAATAGAACTAACTGCATATTTGTATTTTTTCCTGTTGATTATTCTCTCTTTGAAGTACATTCAAATAAATTACCCTTACATATTTATAAACTTTCCTATTTTGTAAGGGTAAAAGAAAAAAGAGTTTTGGGGGGTTTAATGAAGGGGGGGTTGGGGGATCATTTATAATTTTGTATCAGACCACAAGTCATAAAGTTTTACAAGAACTTTTTTCTCCTGAAAATATTGCTTAAGCTTATTTACATGTTCGGTGGGAACAAGTATGCTTCCTTTTCCTACTTTAATTGCATTAATTTTCCTGATTAGTCCTGGATATTCTTTCTTTCCAATTTTAAATCCAAACAACTTTCTAAATATAGCAATTCTTTTTTTATCTGGTTTTATATTTTCAAACGAAAAAAGAGTATAATAATTAACTTTTTCTGCATTAAATTTATATTTCCCATACAAAATAATTCCTGTATTTATAATGGCTCTTTTAAGATTTTTCCATTCTTTCTTATCTAATTCTCCTGTAATTATAGAAAAATGGTTTTGTATTCCTTTAAGATTCCATTCTTTGAACTTATTTGTTTTATAATAGTTTTCCAAAGTCTTATTTACTTTTTTTTCAATTTCTTTTTGTGTATCAATAAACAAATCAACATCAGATTCTTCATCAAAGTCGCCTCTTGCAATAGAACCATGTAAGATAATCCTGTCTATATCTTCTATTTTTGAGAGTAGGTAAGAGGAAAAATCTATTGCATATGCTATAAACTCATTTCTTTTCAGCATTTTTTCATAGCCTCATTTATTATTTTTCTTAAATCTTGAAAATGTTTTATAGCTTTCTCGATTCTTTCTCTTGGTTTTCTATTTCCATAACATAAAGCATTTCTCTCCAATTCTATAAGCCTCATTAATTCTAATATCTTTTTTTGAGAAGGAAATTTCAGAGGAAGCTTTTTATTTATTAGATTTTTGTTCTTGAAGATTCTGTGGTCAAATTGGTCTCCAGAACTTTGCAATAAATTTAATTTGTGTAAATAAATAGCAAATAATTCTACAGAGCCCTGAGAAATATTATAGCCAAGGTTTCTTTGATTTTCTTTTATTCCTTCTTCAATAGCTCTTTTAAGATTAGCTACATGCTCTTGATATGCTTGTTCATGTTCTTCTATTTTCATTTTACATTTGTAATCATATTATGTTATTATTGTAACAAGTATTTAAAAGTTTCTTTTTTTTACTTTTGTAATAATTGAGTATTACTTTTGTAATAATAACCAATATCTAAAAAGATTGTGATGAACTTGTTCAGTTTATGGCTGGCGAAATGATTGATTCTTATTGGTATCTTTCTTTAAAGAATAAATTCATATTGTAAGGGTAAAAGAAAAAAGAGTTTTTAAAGTTTTAACAGTAAAAAAGGGAATTAAGCTTTTATTTGCCATTGACAATTACCATTACAAAGTATCTTTATCCAACACTGTGCAGCATTATATGAATAACTCCAACTTGACCACTGACCAGTTGCTGATTTATAATATCTTGCTTGTCTCCCATTTAAGCAACAGTAATAATTACCACATTTACCCCATGGACAAACACCAGTACAACCTGTTCCGGTACATGTTTGTGTATTACAACTTGTTGATGGTTTTGGACCTACTTCCGTTATACAAATACTATCAGCCATTATTATACCATCACTTCTCTGACATTGTACAGTCCTTGTACCTCCAGCACAAGGTTCACTACAAGCACCAGTATACCAAAAGTAAGTGTAATCACAAACTCCTGCTGCATTACATTGATATAAACTCAAATCACATTCACATGAGTTATCATTATCACAATCATCCCAGCCAGTATCACAAACACAAGTTCCAGATGGGCAAGAAGCATATGAACCGCAATCAGGAGGACAAATTCCTCCACAACCATCATCTCCGCATTCTTTACCTATGCAATCAGGTTCACAAGCAGGTACCAACTTTTCCTCAGTAATAGCCTCTTGCAAACTCATTGAAATACTACCTACTAAAACATCAATATCTTCTGCAAGATGTCCTTTTGAAGGAAGTGAAGTTGAAGAAGAATTTATTGTACCAGTTCCTTTGAAATAATTCTGATCTATTGAATCCTGTAAAGTTAAAGTATAAGGGTTTATTGTAACTATTATTTCACTTGCAAGATGATAAGCATCTAGAAATTCTGATTGTAACAAACAAATTGTTGGTGTAGCAGTTCCATTAAGATAACCATTGGCTATTGCGTCTTGTAAAGTTACATTGCAATTATCTATTGAAACTATAACCTCGTCTGGAGAATGCCAAGCTTGGTCTTTATTTACCTGAGCATAAGCATAAACAGCAACGATTCCAATAATTAAAATTGCTAATGCAATAATTATCTGAATAGATTTGTTTTTGATTCTAAGACCTCTTTTTCTTTTTTTCATTAATAAATTAAAAGAGAAAAGAGTTTTTAAAGTTTAATAGGAGAGGAAAATTAAAATTTAACTGCAAGTTATACTGCAACACTACATACTCTCAAATAACCCTTAGTATAAGTTTTTTTAGAATACCTTAAGAGTTCTTCAACACTATGTAAAAATCATTGTATTTTAATTGTCCAAACATCATAACCACCTTCTCCAAATGACATAGTCTCACCAGTAACATAAATATTTCCTGAAGGATCTGTAGTTATGTCCCAGCTACGATCAGTACTGCTTCCTCCAATAGTTTTATTCCATATTTGATTTCCATCTGAATCATATTTTATTGTCCAAATATCATAATTTCCTTCTCCAAATGACTCAGTATAACCAGCAACATAAATATTTCCTGAAGAATCTGCAGTTATTCCCCTGCCATGATCATTACCACTTCCCCCAATAGTTCTATCCCATATTTTATTTCCATTTGAATCATATTTTATTGTCCAGATATCATAATTTCCTGACCCCACCCTAGTATCACCAGTAACATAAATATTTTCCGAAGAATCTATAGTTATACTCTTGCCATAATCATTAGCACTTCTCCCAATAGTTCTATCCCATATTTTATTTCCAGCTGAATCATATTTTATTGTCCAAAAATCAAAACCTTGTGCCCCAAATAAATTAGTATTACCAATAACATAAATATTTCCTGAAGAATCTGCAGTTATGCCATAAGCACCATCATAACCACTTCCTCCAATAGTTCTATCCCATATTTTATTTCCATCTGAATCATATTTTATTGTCCAAATATCCATTTCCTTTGTTGCAAAATTTTCCATAGTATAACCAGTAACATAAATATTTCCTGAAGAATCTGTAGTTATACCCTCACCAGACTCACTACGACTTCCCCCAATAATTCTATCCCATATTTGATTTCCATCTGAATCATATTTTATTGTCCAAATATCATAATTTGAGGTTCCCACATATTTATGTCCAGTAACATAAATATTTCCTGAAGAATCTGCAGTTATGTCCCAGCTACGATCAGTACTGCTTCCTCCAATAGTTTTATTCCATATTTGATTTCCATCTGAATCATATTTTATTGTCCAAATATCATAATTTCCTTCTCCAAATGAAGTAGTCTCGCCAGTAACATAAACATTTCCCAAAGAATCTGTAGTTATGCCATAACTACTATCATAACCACTTCCTCCAATAGTTTTATTCCAAAGATAAGGCACATAAATAAATTTTCCTCCAGTAATAGCATCCTGTAGACTCATAAAAGTATCATCTATAAAAACTTCAATAGCAGTTGAAAGATGACTTGTTCCAGAAATTTCTGTGGTATAAGATTGAGTCGCTACTCCATTTTTCAATACACTGTTAGTTATGGCCTCTTGCAAGGTCATTGTAAAGCCATCTGATGTGATTAAAATTTCACTTGCAAGATGATAAGCATCTGGAAAGTCTGATTGTAACAAACAAATTGCTGGCGTAACAGTGCCATCAAGATAGTTATTATCTATTGCGTTTTGCAAAGTTACATCACAACCATCTATTGAAACTATAATCTCACTTGGAGAATGCCATGCTTTATTAAAATCTACAAGAGCATAAATAGCATAAATTCCAATAATTAAAATTGCTAATGCAATAATTATTTGAATAGATTTCTTTTTAATTCTAAAACCTCTTTTTCTTTTTTTCATTAATAAATTAAAAGAAAAAAGAGTTTTTAAAGTTTTAATAGAGATTAGAAAATTAATCTTCAAGAGCTTCAACCATTGCTTCTATTTCTTCTACTTCTCTCTCAAGATTCTCTAATAGGGCTCGTGCAAACACCATATCAGAACCTTCTGCCTTTTCTAATGCTTTAGAAATTGTTACTTCTAATCTATCTTTTGTAAAATAATTTCTTACCAATTCATCATGCTTTCTTCGAGCTGTTTTCTGTTTTTTGTTCCTGTGCATACAAGTTTTCCGTTGCTGAAAATCAAAAAGGTTGCATTTGGTTCTATTAATTTCTATAGTAAGAAATATTTATGTAAGAATTAAATAAAAAGATAAGGTTTTGATTTAAATCATGGCTATCCAATTGTTTGAATTACATACGGTCCATAAGTTACCGGAAATCTGTATTGTGTATTATAAGCATATTTAATATCCACCCAGTCATAACACGCGCTTCCATAATTAGTATTTGTATAATAAGTCTGATCATAAGAACAGTCCTGGTAGTCAGAAGTATCGCAAGCACAACGAGGGGAAGTATGCCCATCACGCCTACCACCCCAATCATACTTATAACTATACTTGTTTATAATTTTTATTTGTCCAGTTAGCATTATATCTCCAGTAACAATTATATCACCATCATAAGAAATATCAGAACCGCTTTGAGTCCATAAACTTGAACCTCCACTTGGCCAACTTGTTTCACATTCTGTTCCAATACAAACTTGCGAACATGTTCCAGAAGCATCACATCTTGTATCAACACTTTCAGCCGGCATGCCAACACAACTCCAACTAGTTCCACTTGTTTGTAAAATCTCCCCATCACCACACGGTTCAATTTCAGTTAAATCATGTCCTGTATTTGTAACTGAATTTATATATGAGGAAGCATAAACCCCAACACCAATAATCGCAAGAATTCCAATTGCAATAAAAGTATAAAGCCACCTATGAGAGATATTTATCTTAATCTCAAGACCTCTTTTTTTAGCCATGTAATAAATAGGAATATATTGTTTTTAAATATATCTTCTATCTCAATCTTAAAGTCTCCAATATTCTTGGGACATTTGTTTCTACATGATTAAGTTTGTAAAGTGCTGAAGCTAAATCTAAAGACTTTGAAACTTCTCCATGATTGATAATTATTCTTTTTGGTCTTGGGCTAATATTATTGAAAAATGATAGAATCTCATTTCTTCCAGAATGGGCACTAAACCCTGCTATTGTGTGCACTTGCATTTCAATTTTTACTATTTCTTCTCTTCCATCAACCATCATTCTTGTCGTACCAATCCCGTCCTGCACTTGTCTTCCTAAACTTCCTACCCCTTGATAACAAACAAAAATTATTGAATTTTTTTCATTTCCTGCGAATTCTCTAAAATATTCAACCGAAGCTCCTCCAACTAACATCCCAGATGTTGCAAGAACAATACATGGGCCTCCTTCAATTACTTCTTTCCTTTCTTGAGGAGAACCAACTCTTGAAAAAACATCAGAAACAAATGGATTATTATTTTGGAAAATGTCTGCTTTTATTTTACTGCTTAAAAAATCAGGATAGGCTGTATGGATTGCATTGATATCCCAAATCATTCCATCAATATAAATTGGGGTTTTCGCTAATTTTCCTGTCCTCATTGCATCTTCCAATATCAACATAGTTTCCTGAGCTCTTCCTAATCCTAATTCTGGGATTAAAACTTTTCCTTTTCTTTCAATTGTTTTTTTAATAAGTTCTATTAAGTTCTCTTCAACTTCAATTCTTGGGGGAAATGTATCATTTTTTGAGCCATAAGTTGATTCTGTAATTACAGATTCAATTCTTGGGAAATTTGCGATTGCTGGGTCTAAAAGTCTGGAACGTCCGTATTTGTAATCTCCCATATAAAGCAAGTTGTGTAATCCGTTTCCAATATTCAAATGAGCCATTGCTCCTCCAAGTACATGCCCAGAGTTGTAAAAGGTTAACCGAACATCAGGAGTCACATCAGTAACTTCATTATAATTTAAACAAATGCTGTGTTTTACCATTTCTTTTATATCTGTTGAATCGAACAATGGTTTTGCTGCCTGCTTGTAAGCAACTCCAATAAAATCAAGAGCAAGGAGTGCTGCAATATCTCTCGTCGGGGGAGTCATATATACTGGTCCTCTGTAGCCCATTTTGTACAAGTATGGTAACAAACCAACATGGTCTAAATGCGCGTGGCTTATGATTACTGCGTCCAGATTATTTATATCAAATTCTGAAACATTAAAAAAAGGAAATTTGTCTTTATCTTGTGATGCCACATCAACCCCACAATCAAGCAGAATTTTCGAATTTGGGGTTTGCAATAAAATAGAACTTCTTCCTATCTGCCTTGCTCCACCTAAAAAAGTTAATCTCACCCATTCTTCTACTTTTTCTGGGTTCCATTCTTTGTATATTTTTTCTCCAATTGAATTGAGAAATTTTCTACGATAATTATTATTTGCATATAAAACTTCCCTGATGCTTTCTGTAATCTTGCTTTTAATCGCAGGGCTTCTTTGAACTTGAGGCACCCAAAGAGTTTTTCTTCTTATCTCATCTAAAATACTTCCTTGCTTTCCAATAACCATCCCTGGTTTTTTGGCTTCAATTAAAACTATACTCCTATTTGTATCAAAAATAATATTTGTTATCTCTGCTTCTTCTGGGACTATTCTTTTTATTTCTTCTTCTACTTGTGATTCGTCATGTAAAATTTTTTGGTCTGCTCTTAATTCTACTCTCTTTTTTATTTGTGTAACTATCTCTTTAATCTTTGATTCTCCTTGCTTAAAAAATGCTTCATTGTCAGTATAAAGAACTATATTTGCACCTTCAAAACCTGCTTCAGTTATATCTCCTTTTAACTGCTCTGTGATATTTTTTAGAATGTCCATCTTAAAATTCAAAAATATTGTTTATCATTTATTTATCTACTCTTACGAACTTATTCAGATTTGTCCTTGTATTCAGGGATAATCTCCTGTTCAACTATCTTTTTTATTCCTTCTTTTGTTATTGAAAACACATCAATCCCATAACCACTTCCTGTATCTCTTTGTGTTGAGGATTTTATTGCCTCTTTTGCTAACTCTGCCCCTTCTTGGATTGTCATATCTTTTTTATATTGCCTTTCTAATAAACCTAAAACATAAGGCATTCCAGTTCCAAAATTTGCATCATAATCTTCTACTTTAACTACGCTTCCAGCAGGTTCAATTGTGTATAACTCAGATGAACCGTCTTCATTAAACCCTCCAAGTAAAAATCCTGCTTGTTGGGGAATCATTGAAGGTTGTCTTATTCCAGCATAACTCATGTTTGCGAGTAAACTTGCTGCTTGTTTTACTGAAGGTCTTGATTTTGAACGAAGTTCTTTTAATTTCAATTCTGCTGCTAAAAGTTTAGGAACCCTTTGAGCATCGGAAATCATCCCTGTGAAAGAGATAAGAAGATAATTATTAATCTGAACTGTTTTTCTGTAATTCTTTCCAACAACAAGATTTCCTACAGTAATTTGCCTATCAGAAGCCATTACAATTCCATCTTTGCAGACTATACCTAGAATAGTTGTACCTGTTTTCAAAATTGAATTCTTTAATTCGTTATCCATCAAAAGTAATCTTTAGAATTTATAATAATTGGGAGAATGAGAGGTTTATAAGTTTTTCGGCAACAAAAATCATTCCTTCCTACTCACTCCATTCTCTTTCTTAAACTTTATAATGTTCTCAACAAATCCTTCTATTTTTTGTTCGTGGCTCACAATAATAAGTTGCTTAACTTTTAGTTGTTGCAGGATGTCTCTCATCTTATCAAGCTGTTGGTCTGAAAAACCATCTGTTGGTTCGTCGAGGATTATTAAATCACGAGTTTTTATTTTACTAAGAAAGGAGTTTATTACTTGATTTAACGCAAGCCTGTAAGCTAATGATACAGCAGTTCTTTCTCCTCCCGAGAGATAAGCATAATCAATTTCATAATCTTGTTGTTCAATTATTGGAGTGAAGTCATCACCAAGCCTTATGTTAAAAGAATCAGAAACAAGAACATAAAACCATTCAGCAAATAAATTAGAAAACTCTACCTTAAGCTTTATCAGAACATTCTTTTCAATGAAGGAAATCAAAGTAATAAATTGTTTAGACAACATGTTTTCTACTTTAGTGAGGTAATTTAGTTGCCCCTTAATTTCTTCTACTTTTTGGATATTTTCTTTTAGTTCATCTATCTGTTTTGAAAAAACTTCTATTTCTTTTTTCAGTTCAGCAACTTTTATATCTGCCATGTGCTCTTGTCTCAATGCTTCATCAAGTTCTTTTTGCTTTGCTTCAAAAATATTATCAAACTTTTTTAATTCAAATATTGAACTATTTAGAATTTCAGTATGCTGGCTTAAAAGTTTTATATCTTCTTCCAACATTAAATTTGATTTTTCTATTTCAGAAATGTGTTTTTGTTTTTCTTGAATGTCTTCGAGTTTTATTTTTAATATTTTTAAGTTAGTTAATTCTTTTTCAATTAATGAAATTTTTTCGTCCATTGAAACTATTTGCCCTGATACGTCTATCTTTTCTTTTTCTAATCCTT
>SDBV01010631.1_pt1 | contig 12036 bp, 14 predicted proteins | sample 2277081 | NCBI WGS metagenome assembly SDBV01 (sample SAMN10402039, study PRJNA504765) | marine sediment metagenome | isolation source: marine sediment core GS10_PC15, 223 cmbsf | place: Arctic Ocean: Southern Knipovich Ridge | collected 2010 | reverse complement strand
AGGCGAGGTCTGGTTTGACTCACTCACCATACCGGACTCGGCGGGTTTCTACGAACTGTGGTGCAAAGCCTACATGATGACCAACGAGACGCAGGCAATAAATGATTTCAAGGCAAACCCTCCACAGACCGAAGCGTGCAAGACAAGGAGAGTGGTGTACGTTGAAGTGGCCGAAGGCATGCCCGATACGCCTGAAACGCTATGCGCCATAACAACCGCAGCAAGCGGTTCGCAAATGATGAAACATCTTGACGCGCTACGGAGATTCCGGGACAAATACCTGCTCACAAGCACGGCGGGGAGATCGTTCGTCGAATGGTACTACCAAGTCAGCCCATCCGTCTCAGGCGTCCTCCGCGACAGTGCACCGTTGCGCTTTGTCGCGCGCGAAATACTCAAGCCAATCATAGCTGTTGCATATCTGGCCTTGTATTGGCCGCTCACCGTTTTGGTGCTCCTGCTCGTCTTTTGGAAGCTTACCACACAGAAAATGCGGCGAAGCTATGTGGGAAGTTCAGGAGGGACTGGCGATCAACGGTTTTCGACATCAGCGATTCTCAAGCACAACAAGAACGTTGGAACATCGGCTTAGCAAACTGGGAGTTTGAGCAATGAGAATCACAGCGGCAAAACCCATTCTCTTTTTCTGTTGCTTGGGACTGATTTTGGTGGCGGCCGGGTGCGTCACGAGGGAGTATGTCCCGGTCGGAGCCGAAGACAACCCGGATTATTGGCGCAACAAGTATGAACAGGAGCGCGCGCAGTCTACCTCCCGGGAAGATCGGGATTACGAGAGAGAGCAAACAAAACTGCTCCGGGAAGAGCAGAATCGTATTGAAGAAGGACGCGAGGCCTTACGCGAACGCGAGCGCGACAAGACCTGTCCCACATGCGGCGGGGCCGGCGAATTAGTATGCCCGGTCTGCCGGGGACGGCTCTACTTAGGTCGGTGCAACGCCTGTAGTGGTTCAGGCAAACGTGCGTGCCCCAACTACACGCCTGGGGAACGTAACCATTGCAGACATGACCACGACTCTCGTGGCCGGATTTTCTGTGTGGCTTGCATGGGCACGGGGAAAGAGCGATGTTCCAAGTGCATGTACATAGGGAACCCGAAAGGGACAATCCAATGCACACGCTGTTCCGGTCGCGGCACAATACGATAGGCGGAAAAACACGACCCGCGTATGCGGCAACATGCATGAAGACAACTTGATTTAAGGAGGGCGACAAGAAATGAAGACACTACGATACATCATTGTAATTGCGTTGGCGACTGTTCTCGGACTGACGGGTTGCGCAACAAGTCCAAGCCAAAGGGCCTACTCCCCGCCAAAGAACTCCGATTACGAGTACTGGAAGAAGAAATATGAGGCGGAACGCAAAAAGAACCGAAGCGAGAATGTTGTCGAGGCCATGGATGCTTTCGCCGAAGGAATGAAGGGGATAAACCGAAACCTGGACAGTTTCAACAAACGAATGTTCGATTAGCGAGCCAGAACGAGCCCCGTACGACGTCAACTCTGATGGAGCCGTCAACGCCACTACGATCAGCGGCCTATATTCTTTTTTCTGGGGCAGTGGATGCTTTGGTCGGATGGATTTCTTCAGAAAGAATAAGGACCGTGTCGATCCCTATGTGATGTGCTTCCTCTTGTAGGCCCTTTCCAAGAGGGTGTTGAATTCCTGCCTCAGTTTCTCGTCGGCGACGATTTGGTCGAGCAGGCCATAGGCTCTTGTCCGGTTTTCGGCCCCGTGGCCAAGAGGCTGGTTGCATTTGAAGCAGAAGACGTACCCCGTGGGATTGGTTGTGTTGCACGCAGGGCACTTCAGGGCATTGGTTATCGTCTTGGGCGCAGGTTTGCTCTTTGAAGGCGCCACGCCATACATCTCATAGTACTTGTCCTCGATGTCGGTCTGGGCCAGATGAACGTAGAGGGAAGGCATATTGCTGGTCTTGTGCCAGCCAAAGAATCTCTTGAGCATCGGCTCAGTCCAACCAAGACGCGCCAACTCAGTGGCCCGGGTATGCCGGAACAGATGCGGATGAACGTTCTTCTGTGTACCGGCCCTTGCCGCGGCCATACGTACTATCCTGCGGACTCCCTCGTGTTTGAGGTTGGTTCGTTTCTTTTTCACAGTGTAACTCGTGAAGAGGGGAGCGTCGCCATAGTTTTTGAACGGATGAAAGTTGTTGACCCAGTTTTTCAGGTCGGCTTCAGAGACATACAAAGGTATAGTCCTTTTCCCCGTCTTTCCGTCCACGGTCAGAGTGAAACCCCTCTCCGTGAACCTGACGTCCCGTATCCTTGCCGTGATTATCTCCCCCAACCGGGCCCCGCTTTCCGCCATGAGACTGATCAACGCCCTGTCTCTTGGATTCTCCGTCGCGGCAACCATTGTTTCTATTTCCTTCGGGGTAAGCATGTCCTCTGCCATCTTCCCTTTGCCGCAGATTGTCCTTACGTTGATCCACGCGACGCATTCAGGATACGAGTGCTTATCCGCGCCGTGCACGAATGAAAGAAATTTTCTGACCACATGCTTATGCAGATTGAGCGTGGAGTTTGCGATCTCTTTTTCAACGTTTCGTTTGAACCTGGCCCGATACCTTTCGTCCTGGAATCCCCTGGTCCTTACTTGTTCGAGGAAGGCAACGACGTCATTTTTTGTGATTTTCTTGAAGGGCTTGGCCTTGGCGAATTGGCAAAGGTAATGCAACGTGACCAGTTGAGAATAGCGCGTTCCGACCTTCCTGCCATTCAGGCTTTCTTCCCTGTCAAAGGAAAAGACTGCTTCTTTGTTCTCTTTGAGCGTTTTGCAGTCCGAAACTTTTAACTTTTTTGCCTTGATGTCGTTCTCGACCCGCTTTGCCCTCATAACGAACCATGTCATGTCGACCACCGAAAGTTTTATAACTCCACGCGTTCAACATTCTCTTACGACGTGGGTATATATAGAATGCTTAATGCCATCTGGCGATAATCTTAAATAACTTATCAATACTGCCAGGTGACTTTAAGTATCCGTATCTGATTGATACTTAGTATCGCTCGCTTAAATGCTTTTCGATTGATCGCCGCCTAAGAAACAGCTGGGTGTATCTGCTGGGACCCGGGCGAATAGGGGAGTTGGTTCTCTGCCTTGAGGACCACTCCATGGAACCGCTTTATTTCGATCTTGTCCTCGAAAGCCAAAAGACGCAGCACATCTCTCGTCGTTTTCCGGTCGAGTTTCACAATGTAGCCGGCCCTTTTATACACAGCCGGGAACGGGATAATCCTGTTTCGCCATTCAGTTCTGGGAATCCTCGAGAGAAGTCTCAGGACTATGCCAGCTACTGACCGGCTGATATTTGTTTCCAATTCAGGTACGCCGACGTCTTGTTTGTTCATAAGTCCTCCTCGTCCTCCGATTCAGGAATACGCTTGCGCTTCTCTGCCTCGAGCCTGTCGATAGTCTCGATAACATGGCGCAGCCATTTCGGCGATTCCGGGTACTCGTTTTCTTCATCCATGTACGCACCGCCTCAGTTGCAAATAGACAACAGCCTCCCCTTGCCTTTCAGCCGGGCATGTTCAGCCGTGACCAGGCCTGAGTGAATGAGACAGCCCAGGTATTTCGAGAATGTGCGTACGGCGATCGGTTTAGTTTCCGCCTTTTTGCATTGTTTTGAGTACGTCTCGCGTAAGTCAGTCGAGGTGATTCGACCCTGTTGCCGGACGATGTCGTACAGCATCCGATGGTCTTCCGTGAGCGAATCAAGAATGCCGTTCTTTGGCTGTTGGTTAATGCTGATCCAAATTCGTCTGACGTGCGTAAACTCGATACATGATTTCCGATCCTGCTCTGCCCATTCCGCAGCACTACGTAAAGTCTGGATAGCGATTCGGGCGTCGCCCTGGCTGAGACGCGCAATCTCTTGGCACACACTGTCTGGACACGAGCCAAGTTCCAACGCAGCTTCCGCTCTGTCATGAAGGATCCTGGTCAGCTCCGGGACAGAATACTTTGAACACTCGACAAACTGCGGACTCAACCGGGACCGCACACCCGCCTCCAGCGAGAAGAAGGCGTCTTTCTTGGACGAAACACACACCAGCCCGACTTGTCCAAGATTGCAAAGCCCATAAAGGATTTCATTTCTATCTTTCGGGGCAACTTTGTCGATTTCATCCAGGACAACCAAGAACGGTTTCCCATCAAGGTGTTTTTCCAGCCTATTCAACTTGAACGCCGTATCCTGCTGTTCCGCCCGAAGAATCCGAAGTTCCTCGACCAACGCATCCACAACCTTGTACAGCGAACGGTGTTGCCAGCAACAGACATATGCGCCCATCACACCATGCTTATTTTTCAACTCCGACAATACAAAACGAGCAGACGCCGTCTTGCCAGTACCCGAATCCCCGTGAATCCAAACATGCAACGGTTTCCGACCCTTCAGCGCAGGAGATAGACACTCCAAGACGCACTCGGCCTCCACATCCCGGCCAAGCGAACCCGCAGGTACAAAATCCTCGCCAAGTACTTCCTTATTCACTACGACACAGTGACAATTCATCCTTATATTTATCGAAACACGCCTTAAAAGGCTAAGGCCCGCACCGTGCCGTTCATGCCGATGAGAGGCGCGCACTCTGGAAGTCCCGAGGCAAGGCGAAGGCTGGTTATTCATCGACTGGAAAAGTCCGAGCGACGGTGGTAAAGTCGCATCATACAAAATCGAACGCGGAGAACGGCCCGGAGGCGATTGGATGATCGTCAGCATGGCCATCGAAAGCGAAACAACGCTAAACAACCAAGAACGTGGCAAAGATTGGGAATACAGAGTCATCGCCGTCAATAAGGCTGGTGAAGGAATCCCAAGCAATACCGTCGATGCGGTGGTTTGATTGAATTCAGAATTAAGAGTTAAGAAATGAAAGCACAAATTGGAGAAGAAGTCAGATGAGCATGTGTGGTTGCGGCCAGCCTCTACGAGATTCGATCTATATGCGCAATCTCAAGAGTTGTCCGCAATGCTCCGGACGCGCAGGCCACCATGTTTTCTATCGAAAGAGAATCTTCGGGATGCGAATCATGCGCGATGGCAGTATTAAGATCCAGTCTTGGTGTCCGGAGTGTCGGGCTGGACGCAAAGCAGAGAGAGCCTCAGAATTCGACTGTGAGCAGGCGGTCGTATAGGAGCGGCGAAGGATGAGAAGTTAAGGACGAAGTGAGAAGGCTCTGAGGTGTTGTTTGATATTTCATCCTTCTTGCTTCACTCTTGGTAAATCAAAGTGTCAGCGAGTATTATATGGAAGCAAGACCCGAATTCGGGTATGTCTGGAAACTATATAGACAGAAGTTTAGGTGTCGAGAACCAAATAGCAAGGAACAATGAAGTGTGTAGACCGACAACACCGCGACTGACTGGAAACTCGATCGAAGTTACACGCCGATTACAGACTATCGTGAACTGCCCAGACTGCCGAGATCCTCTTGATATCACGAATGTAAAGGTAGGGACCCCGATCACCTGCACTAATTGCTCAAACGTAACATGGGCACCGGGTTATACTCCAAGGTGGTGGCACAAAACGATATATTTCCTTTTAACAAATTTAGTCTCGCTAATAGTTGGGGTGGTGGCCACAATTATTGGAGGATTTTTTTTGAGTAATTACACAGTTTGAAAACGTTGTTTCGACAACAAAACAGAATCTGAGGTTAAAAATGACAATCGAAGTTGGTGGTGTAAATCTTGTGGAGGGCGTTCTCGACGCCCAGTATAAAGTGGCCGTCCTTGAAAAGCTTGTTCAGCATCTTGCCAAACAAATGCCGCCAGGGACAATGTCACAAGCAGATATAGATCGGTATCAAGAAGAAGCATTAGAAGAGATGCAGAAGCGATATCCTGATGCCGGCATCAAGCGGAAGTAAGGGAGTTCCTGATAGATTCTTGTTCTATATTTGGAACAACTCGAAGCTTGAAGGCAGAAACAGACGGTGTTTCCCTATATTCTATAATCATTGTAAGGACAACAAATGAGCGATTTGGAGCAAGAGCAGAACATCGAGAAATATCGGGAGCTCTACGAATACTCACGGGATATGCACTTCAAGCAGCTTGAGCGCCGTGCCGAAGTTAACCAGAAGGCGGCAATGTTTTTGTCTGTTCTTACTGTACTCATAGGTTTGGTTGGGTTTTTCCTAAAAACAACGATTGACGAAGCCATCCCACCAAGAGAATTTCTGGACTGGGCTCTTTTCCTAGCCGCTATTTTGTCGGGTACAACGGTTCTGATATCTTGGTTCTCATTTCTTTTTGTTCTGCGAGTGAGGGACAGGGCGAACCTGCGATTGGACAAGAAGCTTCTGGATTTCTTCCAAACGAGCCGCCGCATTGACATCCACTATGCCATCTCTAAACGTGCGTCTGAAGCTTTTGCTGACAACGACGTACACCTCGCAGCAAAGGCCCGTTGGATGTCATGTGGGTATCTTTTCACAATCGTTACGGTTTTAATCCTTACGGTAAGCCTTTTCATATTCGGTTGCATGATGTGGAATAATTCAGAACCAGCACTAGACAACACCGCGAATAAGCTGTCTTTGACTGATAGCAAAAAAGAAGGAGGAAAGAACATGCCTGAAAGAACACAAGATAACGCAGAAGACCAAACGCCCATCGATCAGCCGAATACGAGTGTCGAAGCTCCGGCAAACATAGTTCAAAGGGAAAGCGTGGACTACTCGGAAATTAGATCGGATGATGCAGGTCAGAGTGAGGACAAGGAACAGTAAGCAAACAATTATCACACAGCTCCACAATTGGGCTAACTTTTTGCAGATTATGGAGAAGGACTAGCCATTAGGGGAATGTAGTTTATGCCGAAGTTGTCTTGGAATGAAATACGTCAGCGTGCGATTCATTTTTCGCGGGATTGGTGCGGCGTCGGTGATGAACGTTCGGAAGCGCAGAGCTTTTGGAATGAATTCTTCGTGGTGTTTGGTAAGCAGCGTCGGCTCTTGGCGTCTTTTGAGGAAAAGGTTAAGAGTCTGAAGGGTACTTATCATCGCATAGACTTGTTTTGGCCAGGGCGTCTTCTTGCTGAACATAAGAGCGCGGGTCAATCCTTGGCGAAAGCTGAGTCACAGGCGTTTCAGTATATCGCGGAGCTGGCCTCGTCGAATCGTGAAGATGAGATTCCTCAATTTGTTGTTGTGTCTGACTTCGCACGTATTGTCCTTTATGACTTGGAGCCCGAGGAGGGCGATGGAGTCTTCGAGTTTCCCCTGGAAGATTTCCACAAGCATATAAAACATTTTGCTTTCTTCATTGGACAAAAGACGCACCGTTTCGGCGAGGAAGATCCTGCGAATCTTAAGGCCGCCGGAATCATGGCCGACCTGCACGATGCCATTGAGCAAGAGAACTATACCGGAGCGGAGTTGGAACGCCTTCTGGTGCGTCTCCTATTCTGTCTGTTTGCTGAGGACACGGGTATTTTTGAGACTTCCCAGTTCGAGCTGTTCATTGAAAACCACACGAAGGAAGACGGCACCGATCTTGGTGCTCAACTGAACCATCTCTTTGAAGTCCTGGACACACCACAGGATCAGCGGGTGAGTAACCTCGACGAAGATATTGCCGACTTTCCTTACATCAACGGCGAGCTTTTCGAGCAGCGTTTGCGCACTGCGGGATTCAACCCCAAGATGCGTGATTGTCTTGTTGAGGCGTGCCGGTTCGATTGGTCTCGTATTTCGCCCGCTATCTTTGGATCGCTCTTTCAAGGGATCATGGACGACAAAGAACGCCGCCAGATTGGCGCGCACTACACTTCCGAGCGGGATATTCTTAAACTTATCCGGCCACTCTTTCTTGACGAATTGAAGGCTGAGTTTGAACAAATCCGGCAGGACAGCAGGAAGGGCCATCGGGATAAGCGACTTATCGCTTTCCAGGAGAAGCTGAGAAAGCTCAAGTTTCTAGATCCCGCTTGTGGCTGTGGTAATTTCCTCGTCATTGCTTACCGCGAACTGCGCCGACTTGAACTCAAAGTTCTCAAGCTGCGGCATGACTTTGATCGTTGGCACGAGGAACTTCCTGTCGGTGAAGCGCTCAAGCTCTCAAACGTGGACGTTGATCAGTTCTACGGAATCGAAATCGGCGAATGGCCGGTTCGAATCGCCGAAACCGCGCTCTGGCTCACCGACCACCAAATGAACACGGAACTCAGCCTCAGTACCGGCAACATCTTCCAGCGCATCCCCCTCAAAGCGGCGCCGCACATCCGTTGCGCCAATGCTCTGAGGATGGATTGGAATGACCTTCTCGCAGCCAAGGATTGTTCCTATGTTCTCGGCAATCCGCCGTTTATTGGCGCTAAGGAAAAGACAGCTGAACAGAGAGAAGATTTGGATCGTGTATGGATTGATGTGAAAAGTCACAGGATATTGGATTATGTGACTTGTTGGTACAGAAGAGCAACTGATTATATGTCCATGCATGATGTTAAAGCGGCATTTGTCTCGACAAACTCCATTACACAGGGAGAACAGGTAGGCATACTCTGGAATAAACTGACGGAAGAAGGAGTGAAGATAAACTTCGCACATCGTACATTTTCGTGGCAAAGCGAAGCCAAAGGCAAAGCGCATGTTCACTGCGTTATTATAGGCTTCGCAAAACATGACTCTCCCGAGAAAAGATTGTTCGAGTATGAGGATGTCAATGGTGAGCCTATCGGACATGTGGTATCAAATATTAACGCCTATTTGGTCGAGGGACCAAATGTTAGTGCTGTAACTCGCAACAAGCCTATTTGCGAATCTGCGCCTATGATGACGAAAGGTAGCGAAGCAACGGACAAAGGCCATCTGCTGATGAATGATGCGGAGAAAAGCGAGATTCTTCGTGCAAATCCCCAACTTAGTAGGTTTATTCGCGAGTATGCTGGTGGGAACGAATTCATCAAGGGCGTCAAACGATGGTGTTTCTGGCTAGCGGACGCTTCTCCTCAGGAGTTTCGGCAAATACCCGAGATAAAAGAAAGGTTAATCAAAGTCAAGAGTTTCAGAGCCTCGAGTCCCAAGAAGAGAACTGTTGATCTTTCGAGGACACCCTATCTTTTCGGCGAGATAAGACAGCCACAAAACAGCTATCTCATGATTCCTAAAGTATCTTCTGAAAGGCGTACGTATATTCCTATCGGCTTTCTTCCCAAAGAGGTTATCGCAAACGGAAGTTCGCTTGTGCTTCCTGATGCAAACTTGTTTCATTTTGGTTTGATTTCCTCTGCCATGCACATGGGCTGGATGCGGCAAGTCTGCGGGAGAATGAAGAGCGATTATCAATATTCGGTATCTATTGTCTACAACAACTATCCGTGGCCGGTGGATGCGTCCGAGTCACAAAAAGTCAAAGTCGAAGAGTGTGCAGGGAAAGTGTTAGACGTTCGGCAAGGTTTTCTAGACGACGGCTCGACCCTTGCCGACCTCTATGATCCCTTGTACATGCCTGCCCCGCTCTTGAAAGCCCATCAAGAGCTAGACCGGGTAGTTGATCGGTGTTATCGCGGCCCGAAGTTTTCCAGCGAACGCGAACGCGTCGAATTCCTTTTCGAACTCTACGAAACGCTGACCGCCCCTCTTGCGGCATCGGCCCCAGCTAAGAAGAAAAGGCGCACTAGAAAGAAAAAAGAAGATGCGAGTTGAACACGTAATGAACAAAACAAGTCACAAACGAACAGGAGTTAAGGAATGAATATAGTACCATCAAGTATTGATCAGGATGGGGCATGAATTAAGAATTGGGAATTTAGAATTAAGAATGGAGACAATGAATGAATATAGTAGCTTCAAATATTGATCAGGATGGGCCGGGGATTGAATTGTCGGAACAAGCGTCTGGTGTAGCGATTCAGATGGCGGATCCGGTTACGGATTTTGAGTATGCTCGTAATGCGGTTACGCTTTCGCTTGACCTGTCGGTGTTCAATAATGTCCGGCTGACGTTTTCTGCGATGGAGTTTGGTGAGAGTTCCGGGGACGCCATACTTAATGGATGGTGAGTAAAGAGTGAGTGAGAATGGAGAATTTAGAATAGGGAATGACGAGTGATCGGGAAACAGAACTCCACGGCGCGTAATATCTGGAAACCATATAGACAGACGTTGGAGCATGGCAAAGAAAATGACCGATCAATGTAGTGAGGAAAGAAGTAGTTTTGCTCTGCAATCGCATGCACACGGACCGCGAAAAGTGGTTTAATTCAGGGTACGCTATGCCTATTCTTCTCTTGGTGAGGGTGTAAATGATGCGTGATAAATTGAAAGATCTGAAGCCAGAAGATTACTGGTGTTACGGTCCTAAGTATTCGGATTTTGCCTATACATTTCGTGTAGCTGAAGAGTTCATAGAAGCACGACACAGGGTTGTGGGCGAGAAATGGGCCAAGGCTCGCAAGGAGCAAGGAGAAGAATCCGCCGATGATGAGTTCGACGACATTGCGTATTATGCGGGTGTTGAAGCACAGTATCTCTGGCATTTCTGCCTCTGGCGAATGCAGGGCTCTTTCGAAGGAATGATCACCCATTGTTTTCTGCCGGATAATGGCGTGAAACGTGTTCAGGGAATGAAGGATTTGCTAAGGGCAATGAGAATAGCGGGCTACACTATCGAGAATGGGGACAATGAAGAGTTGATTCAATGGGCGAAACTGCGAAATGTCATTTCACATACCCCCCCGGAAGATTGGCGACCGGGCCCGATCAAGAAGGAAGACATAGTGGAATATATGGAGCTCCTTGATAAAGTAACTAAGACTTGGTGGGCGGAACGGGATACCATTGTGGGGGCCGAAGGATAGATATCATTGGGATGTAAAGTACTGGGGACGGATTGAATAGGAGCGCAATATGAGTGGTTATCATGTTTATCTTTTGCACGCGGAGGTTGTTTCCCATGAAACCTCACGATAGCGTTGCCACCTTTCGCGGTTCCATTAGCACGGCAAGGTGCACTCGCAAGGCTTATTAGTCCCCGTGAGTGAGAAGGGTCTATGCAGCGTAATGGACTGGTAAGGAAGTTGCAGGCCGAATGGGAAGTGTTTCTGGCTGAGCGGGGGCACCGGGTGAGTGTGCCGAAAGGCGTCAATAGCGTTCTGCAGTCGAAGGACGGCGCTGGGAAGCGGTACCGGTGGCTGTTGATTGTAGCGAAAGCGAAGAGTAGGACGTTGAACCGGTTCGAGCGGGAAGATGTGAAGGCGCATCTGAAACGTGGCCGCGAATTGAAGCAGACGGTTTACGTCGTTGTCAGTTTCCGAGAACCTGAACGGAAGGTAATAGTCATGCCGGCGAAGCGGGCTGTCGATCGGGGGATCGTTTTTTCGGACAAGGGCGGCGTTCCTTGGTGCGACTGACCTGTGTTTCTTGAGAATCCTGGGCGTCTTATGCTGGACGAGGAGAAGCGGAAGGAGAAAGAAGACAGGCTCACGCCCAGCCCTGAGTCTCATTCTGTTCTCGAGAGCGGCAATCACGCGGACGCTGACAATGACTTGTCGGGAATCCTTTCTGAACGTATCGAGAACCTGCGCGAGGCCATCGAGGAACTCGATAAGGCCTTGGCAACGCGGAAAGCGTTGAGCGACAAGTTCCTCAAGCAGGTTAACGAAGAGCTCAAAGAGGTCCATTACCAACTTGGCCACCTCAATCCCCCGTGGAAGACGGGATTTTATCCCGAACTCGAATTCTTGAGACTTAGCCTGCACAAGAGCGTCACGTCGCGGCAGAAGGAAATGCGGGGCGAAGAACTCAAGTATTGGCAGGACGTGCTGGCCATCCTCAAGGACAAGCGGAAGTTCCTCGACGAGTACAAGGCGCTGCTTAGCACTAAGAAGAGGCTGGTCGAATAGACATCGATGAAGTGTTCCGGAAACTGAAGCCGGTGATGGGCGGCAAGCTGGACGTTCTTTGGCAGGAGTACATCCTCGCCGGCACGGCCACGCGGCAGTTGATTGAGAAATCGCTGCGAATCATGCTCGCGCGT
>SDBV01010630.1_pt1 | contig 12036 bp, 19 predicted proteins | sample 2277081 | NCBI WGS metagenome assembly SDBV01 (sample SAMN10402039, study PRJNA504765) | marine sediment metagenome | isolation source: marine sediment core GS10_PC15, 223 cmbsf | place: Arctic Ocean: Southern Knipovich Ridge | collected 2010 | reverse complement strand
TCGCCCCAATTTGAAGGAGATATTTGCCCGAGTGGCGGAACGGTAGACGCGCTTGGCTTAGAACCAAGTGTCCTAGTGGCGTGCAGGTTCGACTCCTGTTTCGGGCACCAAAATATATGGCACTGTAGCTCAGTGGTAGAGCGTGGGTTTGAAGCACCCAGCGTCGGAGGTTCGATTCCTCTCGGTGCCGCCATGTAAGGCCCTAGAGTGTGTTGGGAGCACGCCACCCTGTCAAGGTGGTAGGTCGGGATCGAAACCCGGTAGGGCCGCCATATACGCCAGTGCGGCGACGATGGTGAGTCGCGGCGGTCTGTAAAACCGCTGCTTCGGCTTAATAGGTTCGAATCCTATCACTGGCACCATATTTGCCGGAGTGGCGGAACGGTAGACGCGCTGGATTCAAAACCCAGTGTCTTCGGGCGTGCGGGTTCGACTCCCGCCTTCGGCACCAGATTTGCGGTTGTGGTGAAATGGTAGACACGCCGGTCTGAGAGGCCGGTGCTCGCGAGAGTGTGGAGGTTCGAATCCTCTCAGCCGCACCAGAATATGCCCCTGTGGTCAAATGGCTAAGACGTTTGGTTGCAACCCAAAAGTTCTCGGTTCGACTCCGGGCAGGGGCTCCGATAAGTGAGATAATTATGGGTCACCATATCATTCCGCAATTTTACCTTAGGGCCTTCACAGAAGACCCCGCAGACCGCAATTCCTCATTTCTTTGTCAATACAACTTCGAAACTGGCGCTTGGAATGGACCCGCGTCTATTAAAAAACTTCTACAGAAGCCGGGTCTGTATGCTGAAGAGACTGAGACGTTTTTGACCTACGAAGTTGAAGCTCCAGCAGTCGCGATACTGAAAAAACTGAGAAAATACCGTTCCGGCAAGATAAAGCTGACTGACGACGAACGTCGGATATTTTCGTTCTACGTTGCCTGTATGTACAAACGTTCTTTGAAGTACGTTGTTGAGCAAGAACAGAGAGCTGATGACTCTATCAAGGAGGCTTGCCAGAGGGCGCGCGTGAAGTATCCAGACAGACTGGAGGAAATCGACGCCTTCGAGGCCAGAGACGAGTGGCCAGCCGAGATTGCGAAGGAAATAGGAAACCCTGTGCCTGTGCCGTCGTGGGCAGATCATATTAACATGAGTTGGTTATTCCTCTTTTCCCCTGATCGGGATTTTTTGACTTCTGATAACCCAGTGGTTCGACTTAACAATTCTGGTTTTGGGACCCCGCAAGCCGAATTCGTTTTCCCGATATCCCCCCGCCTAGTCCTCTATGGTAATAGAGCAGGCAAAAGGGGAACCGACAGAGCTACTCCTCAACAGGTAGAATGTAGCAACGAAGCCATTATAAAGGGGGCTTTCCAGTTTGTTCTATACAAAAGGAAAGCGGCCTGGGTTGAGAGTTTGATACAGAAGTATCGGTAGACTAAAGGGTATGCATGATCGAAATGCATCCTTACCTCAACGAGGTTGTCAGGAGAGCTGCTGAGCTGGGCGTGAAGTTGCGTATGGAGCCAGCTAGCCATGTGGTTTACGAGGGCACAAAATGTAGTGGATTCTTTACTCCCTTTCCCGAGCCCTTGCTGGCCTTTCCTCTGAAAGGTCCGCAGTCCGAGACCACAATGCTCCACGAGTCTCAGCACATGGAGCAGTGGCACGAAAACTGCAAAGCATGGCGAGAGCATCTGGTCACCTCGACCATTGGTGCGGAGGATTTGTTGTTCCTCTGGATAGACAAGAAGATTGATTTGACGAAAGCGCAGGCGAGAAGGTACGCACAGCTCTCCTGTGACGTGGAGCTGGATTGCGAGAAGAGAACCGTCAGGCTCATGAGGAGATTGAGGAAGGAAGGAAAGACCACAATAGATGTAAAAGTTTACACACAGAAGGCCAATTCCTATTCGATGTTTTGGAAGATGGTGGGCAAGAGCCGTCAATGGTACGAGATAGGTAGACAGCCCTATGCTCTACCTGAGGTATATTCGGAATTCCCCAATACTTTTAACCTCGATTACACGAAGTTGCCGAAGAAATACGAGCGGTTATTCGAAAAACACTGTTTATAGGGTGGAATCGTGGATATCACCATAGCAGTTCCCCTGATGGGCCGTGATGGGAAGGGTGTGAAAAATTGGAAAGAGCCCTTCAAAAAGCTAAAGTTGTCGAAGATATGTGCCGAAGACGAATGGAACATCCTTCTGCATGTGCATGGGAAGGATGCGGGGAAGATACTCAAGCTCACTGGCGATCTTCGGGTCGAAACAGTGATGGAAGAAATTAAGCAAGAGACCTGGGATGAGAAGATCGCTAAACTGGGTCAGAAGAAAAAAGTTTGACGCAGCTCCGGGACTAAATTGTAAACCGAAGAAGAAATGGACCTGCGTTTGTCCCTCCGTTGCGGGGGGTGAGTGGACATGAATAGTGTCCTATGCCTGTCAAGGCCCGCCCCCTGCAACATGGGTGCCTGTAGAGCATGGAGTTCATCCTTGCATAGCGGGGAAAGTGGGGTTCAATACCCCAGCAGGCAGCCGCGAAAAGCGGCCCTTATTTTGATATGCCGGAGTGGTGGAATGGTAGACACGGCGGATTTAAGTCCCGCTGCCCTAGGGCGTGAGAGTTCGAGTCTCTCCTTCGGTACCAGATAATGAAAGCAATTGCCATCATGCGCGAGCCCACGCGGAGCTACCACGGTGAGATGGGACGTGGAACTGCGAAGTGGAAACGGGCTCTGGAGCAGCATAAGGATCTTCAGAGAATCTACCGGAGGCACGGCTACAAGGTAGAGCTGTTGACACCGAGCATGAAGTACATGGGTAGCACTTTCATGCAGGACGCCGCCTTCGTGAATGGCGATCAGGCTATCCTTCTCAACCTACTATCTCCTTGGCGTACCAAAGAAGCTCGCCACAATCGTTTCGAGCTTGAGAAGGTGCTGAGCAAGTACCTTCATGTTGAGCGCCTTGGCCTTCCCGATCTGTTGGATGGCGGCGAGATAGTGGTGACTGACGAGGAGATTCTCGTAGGAATTGCTTGCAAGGCGGCCAAACGAGCCGTGAAGCAGATACGGGACAAGATGGATCTGGACCGGCCACTTAGGACGTGGACTCCAAGAGATCACCAAATCTACATTCACATGGGTTCCGAAATGAGTTACATCGGAAAGGGCTGTCTTCTTACTACGCACAAGTTGTCGAATATTCCTGCGACTCGAAGGTACCATACTTACGTGGCGGCTGATGGTGAAGAGGATGCGGCTAACGTGGTAAGGCTTCATGACGGAACCCTCATCATGCAGGATGGTTGCCCTGAGACCGTTGCTATGTTGCGACGAGATGGGTGGAAAATCGAGACCGCAGATATTTCGGAGTTCAACAAGGGCAACGGTCACTTGTCCTGCCTGTCAATCAATTTTACGATATGATGGACGCGATCCACATAGAGCTGTTGCCTCAAATGCTTGAGCCATTCGACGAAGAAGACAAAGACAAGGATATCTGGGCGGATAGCGAAGAGTTTACTCAGGCAGTCATGCGGGCAGGATTCCCGGCTCCAACCGGAGCTGCGGGAGTCACTGATTCCCGGTTCCGGTTGTTTTTGAAGGTCCCCGGTAAACCAGAGCTGTCCGGTGTCTATTACGTAGGCGGCTGGCAAGACAAAGGCACGGTCAGTCTCTCTTGGGATGACGATCAGGTCCACATAGTGCCACGGCGTCGAGAGGCCATCATGGCCACGAGAGCCAAGGGCTAGGTTATTCTCTAAGTATGCTTCGAAATTCCAAAGATGCCTACACGGTCCGGGGAGTCAGCAGGAAGTGGTTCCAGCGGGTCAAGAAAATCTCGCTGAGCGATTATGTCCCTGCGGGGGACCAGGAGCCCGGATCCGGCGATGACCAGCCCTGTGGAGACCATTTCATCTCCAAAGACGTGGAGTGTCACCAAGGAGCCCCAGAACCGGTAGTTCCCGAATCAGAAGGGCTTACGGAGATGGATCTCCTGCTGATCCACGATCAAGCCCGTCTCCAGCACGCAGACAGCCCTGAGCAGATTCAGGGGCTTACGGATGCCTGGAACGCCGCCAAGTATGCGGTCAAAAACAACCCCGAAATCTTCGAAGACCCCGGAAAGACTGAGAATTTTGCCCTACTAATCGCGTCACTAATCGAACCAAGGAACGGAAAGGGCTACAGGCGCGTTCCTGTTACGTTTGGACCCGGTAAACCGCTCGCAGTGGACCCGGAGCAAGTCCCAAGGGCTATGGAGAGCCTCTGGGCGGCCTTCAGTGAGCAAGTAGCGGAGCCAGACGAGTGGTACCATGAATTCCAGAAGATCCACCCCTTAGAGGACGGAAATGGCCGTCTGGGCGATATCATGTGGAAAATCGCCAAGGTAAGGCAGGGAGAGGAGTGGCCGACCACCCACCCCCCGGATTTTTTCGGGACGGACAAGAGCGAGCACACAGCGGCTCTGTAGGAAGAAGAATGAGTGAGTCCAAGAAACCTATCCCCACGCATCTTGTTAACAGGAAGCCTGTTAGCGGGACGGTAGCGGGACACTATAAACACGGTTGGTATCGAGGCGATACTTGTAATTTTGCTCCTCGACTAAAAAATATAAAAGTCAATGCCAAAAAACTTGTCAGAGAGCAAGTTCTAAAGGGATGGGTACCGGATGTCCCGTTCCTAACTAAAGAAACACCTATTCTCTCATTCGGAAGTTGCTTCGCCGCGTCAGTTACAGGTTATTTGGAGGAACAAGGTTACACTCTAGCGACTCGACAAGGCTATGCTGCTACGGTGCATAATTTCGCTTACAACGGCAAAGGTATTCACTTCGGCGCTGGCGTAAACAATACTTTTGCACTCAAGCAAGTATTTGACCACGTTTTCAATGACATACTTACTGAAGAACGTACTTCGCATGATGAAAATGGTGAACTGGTACTCCATCCGCCGCCGCTGATAGTACACGGCAACGAGATCAGCGCGGAGAAATTCAGAGATAAGGCGATCGTATTCTTTGAAAGAGCGGAAGTGTTTATCCTAACCCTGGGGCTTAGCGAGGTTTGGCAAAACAAAGAGACCAAAGAGGTTTTTTGGCGCAGCTTGCCTGAGGATCAGTTCAATCCAGATGTTCATGAATTCAAGGTATCAACAGTTGAAGAAAACAAGGCCAATCTCCAATACGTTTACGATCTGATTAAAGAGAAGAGACCCGAAGCTAAAGTCATATTCACCGTTTCGCCTGTATCTCTGGTGGCCACCTTCAGACCCGTATCCTGTATTACCGCTAATAATGTTTCAAAGTCCATTTTACGAGCGGCTGTAGATGAATTTTATCGCGAGAATGATGGTGATAATAATCCTGATTTGTGGTACTGGCCTTCTTATGAGATTGTTGAAAAATTTTATCCCAATCCGTATAGATTGGACGGTGATACACGACATATTACAAGAGAATGTACCAAATTCATAATGGAAGAGTTCGAAAGAGCCTACTCTTCTGAGGTGCCCTCGACCTCTTAGCAAGTTGCCAGCGAAGAAAGGGACACAATTGCTTGAAGTGAGCGAGATTCTTCTGATTCTAGACAAAATCGGCCGAGAGGTGGTAGTTTCCTCTACTAAAGATTTCCGATACGAGGTTATCTCTGTTATGGGTTCCGGGTACCATCCGTCCATCGGACCATCAGGACACCCGGTTAGCCATAAAGACCCTGAAATCAGCAGATTGCAAGCTAAGTTGCTGACTATGTTGCATGTTGCCATCGAAAAAGAGGCCGAGGAAGAGAAATGAAGCCTACAACTCCCGGAGCATAGACTAAAGAGTCCTCATGGGCGCGCGTGAGAAAAAGACTAAAGTTTCAGAGCGTGGTGCCGATAGGGCATATGAACCTCAAAGGGTATTATAATCTCATCATGAACAAAGAACTCGTAAGAGAAGTGGATAAGAGCTGGATCGGTAACGAAACGCTCATGAGGCCAGGATCGAGGACTCGATTCAAGGACTAAGAATGCAGAACAAAAGTCGTATAACGAGGACAGGCACGGAATCGCTGAGAGCAGCGACAGCCGAGACCATTACGTTCGCCGCCAATGGCGGTATGCGGGAATGGGTCATGCGTGGAGAGCGCATGTAGACCAGGGCACATAGAGTTTTTCGAAACCCTCGTGCCCACAGTGGCCCGAGGGTTTCGTGTTTTAAGGAATGATGCGGTGTAGTTCAGGGGTAGAACAGGGGTCTCATACGCCCCGTGTCGGGAGTTCGAGTCTCCCCACCGCAACCAAGTATAAGGAGAAAATTTGGGGGTGTAGCTCAATTGGGAGAGCGCCGCATTTGCACTGCGGAGGCTGCGGGTTCGATTCCTGTCATCTCCACCACATATTGCACCATTAGCTCATTTGGAAGAGCATCAGGTTTCCAACCTGAAGGCGGTCGGATCGTAGCCGACATGGTGCTCCATCTTGAAGGCGCTAGGTATTAAACGGGGGGACAAGCCCCGGTCGGCCGCGAAAGGCGAAGTTCGACCCCAACGCCTGTCAGTTTTTGGTCCCATCGTCTATCGGTAAGGACATCAGGTTTTCACCCTGAAAAGGGGAGTTCGATTCTCCCTGGGACTGCCAGATAACCGGGTGTAGCTCAGGGGTTAGAGCGCACGGCTGATAACCGTGAAGTCGGAGGTTCAAATCCTCCTACCCGGACCAGTACAGCGGCTAGAGGTGTTTCCGAGCTGTCGGACCCTCTGGTGACGTGCCGGACCCGCAGGGCACAAATACTGCGGGGTTGATTTTTGGCCTTGTAGCTCAAATGGAGAGAGCACCGCCCTGCGAAGGCGGAGGTTGTAGGTTCGAGTCCTACCAAGGTCGCCAGTGTGTTCCCTGGCAGGGAGTATGGTTGTATCGCGAAAAGTGATACTCTCACTGCTGGGGCTTGACAATGCCGGAAATCCGGGTTCGAGGCCCGGCGGGGTGCGCGCACACTCCGATCGTCTAATTGGGAGGACACCGGCAGCTAGAGATAGGTCGCGATCTGGGATCAGAGTGGTCTCCAAAACCACCCAGCGGGGTTCGATTCCTCGGCGACCTGCCAGATTGCCCGTGGGCTCAAGTTTCGCTACCCTCGGCCGATAGGTAGACTAAAGGAATAGGACAGAGGCGGAGGTAACAAGATGAGTATCCTAGAAAGCCAGTGGCGCACTCTTAGCAAAAGGGGTGTTGGGGATGTCCGCGAAGCAGTCGCAGAAGCGATGGTTAAGTTTCACGGATCCGTGAATACCACGAAAGCTATGAACTCCGCTGGGGATATGGAGCGCATTGTCCACATTGGAACGGACGCGCAGAAGCACGGTCGCAAGACGGAGTTCGTGACTGCCGTGGTCATTTTGAACCCGGGTCACGGCGGAATTGCGTTTTACGCCAAGGAAAGGATGGAGCATGTAAACAGTTTGCAGTACAAGCTGTTCACTGAGGTCGGCTTCAGTCTGGAGGTCGCTTTGGCTTTGTGTGAGTCCGGGATTAACCCGGAAGCCATTGACGTTCACGTTGACGCGAACACGAACCTCAAGTGGGAGTCCGGCCCGTTTCACCAGAGACTTGCTGGAATGGTTGTGGCTCACGGGTTCAACGCTGTTCTCAAGCCTGACGCTTGGTGTGCGAGTCACGTCGCTGACCATTGTGTTAAGCACAAGAACGAGAGCAAGAGCGTTCGCAGAAAGTTGAAGAAAAAGTCTAGCGATAGGAAATCACGCTAGATGGTACATGCCCCCGTAGCTCAACGGATAGAGCATTGCGCTTCGAACGCAAAGGTTGGGAGTTCGATTCTTCCCGGGGGTGCCATACGGACGATTAGCTCAGTTGGCAGAGCACTGCGTTGACATCGCAAAGGTCACTGGTTCGAGTCCAGTATCGTCCACCATTTTAGAGGTGGCGATGGCGAGTCTGCCGAGAAGAGCTGTAGCAAAGACGCTGAGTTACAAGACCACTATGTTGTTCTTGCATTTTGGGGTGGGCTTTGCTTTTACAGGTTCTTGGCAGTTTGGAAGTTTGCTAGCGATCGTAGACTTAGTGTTAGGGCTATTCATTTTTTACTACCACGAGAGGCTCTGGAGTACCAAGGTCAGGTGGGGAAAGGCGAAGAAAAAGAATATGCCCCTGTAGCTCAATGGACTAGAGCACCGAGTTTCTACCTCGGGGGTTGAGGGTTCGATTCCTTCCAGGGGTGCCATACATGACGTTACAAGAACTGTACGAGAAGAAGCGGGAAGTACACGGATGCAATAACAGACGCAGCTATGCCGACAGAGCATGGTGCATCGTGTGTAGCTTGAAGGCAAGAGAGGAGTTCTATAGTGACGCTAGACTTGCATGCGGTTCGACAGATTAACGGCGATCTGCGGATTGACGACGGGGATGAGGGTCCGATGCTGTCGATACAGTTTTTCGATACATGGGCTAGAGATTTGACATACGAGGACAAAGACCAAATTCTGGAGGCCGTGGTCATGAAGATGACCGAGATTCTGGAAGAACGAAATGTCGGATGAATTCAATCCCTACATTGATTTCAACTTCTCATTGGATGCAGGAGAAGAGGGATACTCTGAAGGGGCGCTTGATAGAATACTTGACCGTTTCATCGACGCAGTGGAGGCAGAGGGTTGGAGTTGCGGAGGTTGTTGCGGGCCAGCGAAGTCGGTAGACCCGGACATGGAATGTCAAAGATGTGGCGGGGTCGGGATAGTGAATCCGATCCCTGAAGAAAGAAAATGCCCGACTTGCGCAGGTACAGGAGAAGTTGACCCTGATGCCATAACAAAGGAAGAATTCGAAGAGTTATACGATGATGCTCCCGTAGCTCAGAGGACAGAGCAGCCCCCTCCTAAGGGGCAGGTCGAAGGTTCGACTCCTTCCGGGAGCGCCAATGATACTGAAGAAAGGAAAGAGTAAATCGTCGCCGGATCCGGTTAGATCGTGGAACCCTAGAGGTCGGTGATCTGGTGGCGATAATTTGAGGTCCCATCGTCTACGATGGTTAGGACATCGGCTTCTCAAGCCGAAAAAGGGGGATCGTCGCCCCCTGGGACTGCCAAATGAGGACTACACGACTCTGGTCGAGCGGCGAAGTCTTATACACTTTAGCGGCTGGGTTCGATTCCCAGGTAGTCTACCAGCCAGATTATCTCTATCTAGAGGTACGATATGCTACGAGTGATGGCAATAGCGTTACTTTCGCTATTTTTGATGGGAGCGACCACTGTTGTAGGTCCGGCGTGTGAAAATAGTCCTGAACAGTACGCATCATTCGTCGGGGCTATAATGGTTGAGGATGGGTTTGTAATTGAGTTTTACACGCAGATGGGTTGTGGTTTCATGAAGGAAGACATGCCAGCAGCAGTGATAGAAAGAGGACCATATTGGATAAGGATTCGGGTGGAACTAGAAGGATACGACCCAATCTTACTCTACACGAGTCCCCTTAGTATCAAGGAGTAAATACGGGCGTAGCTCAGAGGCAGAGCATCGGTTTTACAAGCCGGAGGCCGAGATTTCGAAATTCTCCGCCCGTACCATTTAACCAAGGAGCAACAATGGCCTTAATCGAGTACGGTAGTGAACAGTGCCAAGCGGAAACGAATTCCGGCGCACGCTGCAAGCGGGTGGCCAAGGTGACGTTTCGACGCCAATGGGATGAGAAGTTCCTATTTCTCTTCTGGCGAAAGAAGGTAGTCTTCGATCGCTTCTGCAACCAGCACGCTGATAGCGCGTTGGTCGGAGAAAGGGTAGAATAAAAATTTAATGCGGATGTAGCTCAGTGGTAGAGCGCGACGTTGCCAACGTTGAGGTCGCGGGTTCGACCCCCGTCTTCCGCTCCAAACATAGGCCCTCGTAGCTCAGTGGGAGAGCGCATCCTTGGTAAGGATGAGGTCAGCGGTTCAATCCCGCTCGGGGGCTCCAAAGGAGATTTACATGCTTATCACAATCTAGCCCGTAAGGGCCGGGAGGATGGCATGTATAGATGGCACAAGGATAGCGCTCGTTACGTTCGAGCGAGAAAAAGAAAGCTCAAGTTTCACGATTGTTTGGTCGAAGACCTGGGAAGGTTCAGGAAAAGTAGTTGTCTCGGTTGCCCCACAGGACGCCAAAAGTGTTTGGTTTGTGGGCGTCCAGAGAAGAAAACACGTCAAGAGCGAAGGGCGGATATTGTCTTCGCCGAAGGAAAGGAGGCGACATGTGTTTAGGTAGTTAAAGGAGAACACCTAAATGCACGTTATACCTTCGGTACCCGAAAGGGAGACCCTGGTTTACGTTCACTGTCGTGGTCACATTAGTCGTGTGTACAACAGTGTCGAAGATCTGTGTCGAGATATGCCACTCGATTTTGTCGAGGAAAATGTTGGGTACCAATACGATTGGCCCATCAAAATCGTGACGAAACTTCGATCCGGGTTCACCTGGGACAAAGAGACTAGGAAGATTTATTGGAAGTTTCCTGAGGAGTCTTACCTGCGCTACGCAGACTTCATCATCAGGACGGACACAGGAGAAAAGCTGACTGCTGAGGAACTGCGCCCCGTTTACTGGAGGCTCAGGGCTCTCAGGGCTCGTTACAGGGCTCCTTGGAGAGATCGACAGGGCCGCAAAACGGAAGGTTGCTGCGGAACTTATCGCCACCCACGGACCACTAACGAGAGAAGGCAGGCTTTTCAGAACAAAGACGAAAACGAGCCGCCGATCAGAGCGAGAAGGAACTGCAACAATATTATCACCGCCTGGGATGACCGCTACGCTCACAGTGAGAAGAGCTGGAAAGCCCAGAGCAAGAGGAAGAGACAGTTTAGGCCGGTGTAGCTCAATGGCTAGAGCCGTTGATTTGTAATCATCAGACGCGGGTTCGATTCCTGTCACCGGCTCCATAGATGACAATGAAAAATAATCCTGAGTTCGTACAGGTCAAACTTAGAAGCATGTCCACAGGACGGGTTCAGACCTGTTGGGTAGACAAGATTCACAAGTTCAAGAAAGGCTCTGTCGTCTCTTTGAGGGGGAAGACGGAGCGCCACGAAGTGATACGGAAATACAACACTAGGAAGAGGAAATCCGATCTGAATCCTACTTGGAAGGTTGGCGGTCTTTCGTGAGGTATGAACAGAAGGACATCGCTACGGTAACCGCCCCCGGACTCATCGCACACGGGGTCAATTGCCAGAATGCGATGGGATCAGGGGTCGCTAGGGCGCTGTTTATGCAGTGGCCTAAGGTGAAAAGCGAATACCATAAATTTTCTAACAAGGTTGTCGGTGAGGTTCAGTTCGTAGTCATAGAGCCAGGATTGATTGTGGCTAATTGTTTCACGCAGGAGTATTACGGACGAGATTTTGGAAAACGCTACGCGGACCCTAGAGCGGTTCGTGAGTGTTTGGAAGAAGTAGCGGGGTACGCCCACACTGAATGGGGTTTGAGGGAGGTTCACATTCCTCGTATTGGTTGTGGGTTGGGTGGGCTTGATTGGGAGGAAGACGTGATCCCTTCTTTGGTGTGGATCGAGCAAGAATGTTCTGTGACTTTTGTGGTGTGTGATGTCTGATGTGCAAGATGACCGCCCTTGGTACAACCTCAACGAGCGCTTAGAACCCCTCTCTAGGAAGGAGCCAGAGCTTCAGAAGCACTTGGGAATGCAACGCCAGTGTGAACATGATCTGGTTGTTAGGCTGGTGGAGGAACACAAACCTCACACTTACGTGGAACTGGGGTCAGGCAACGGGTTGCTATTGGCTAGAGTTAAAAAGGCATTACCGGAGGCCAGAATTATAGGGTTCGAGCAGGAACCGCCCAAGCAAGTGGTTGACCAATGCAAAAAGTTGGGTATTGACTTGCGGTCGCAAGATATTTTGGGGGACGGAGGCAAGCTCCTCAAGCAGCAGATGAAGGAGTTCATAGAAGAATGTAGTGGCCCTATCGTTGTTTATACAGACAATGGTAACAAGCCAATGGAATTGAGCATTGTTAGCGAGCATATGAGACCCGGAGATATTTGTGGTT